>Ga0123353_10018274_pt1 | contig 10358 bp, 8 predicted proteins | sample TergutLab28metaG_3_FD_92763 | JGI IMG/M metagenome (GOLD analysis project Ga0123353, IMG submission 92763) | Labiotermes labralis P3 segment gut microbial communities from Petit-Saut dam, French Guiana - Lab288 P3 | ecosystem: Host-associated > Arthropoda: Insects > Digestive system > Gut ...
CACACACACACCCCACACACACACACACACACCCCACACACACCACACACACACACACACACACACACACACATATATATATATATATATATATATAGTAAAGAAATTTCGCAGAAATTAATGGGAATTGTAGGTTCCAGTGAGCACCTCAGTTGGTTATTTCAAAAAATTATGCCAGCCGTTGCAAAACATAATTGCTGGCTGCCCTCTGACGACATAACATCTGTACCTTACTGTTGTGACACTACATAATGCTTTCTCACACACCGTACCAGAACGTAACAAAGAGTGCGACCTCTGCTCTCATGGCTCTGATGGCTCCGAGTTGCCACCAGTAGGCCCAATGATGTCAACATCGTTTGGAATGCTCTGAGACGTACTGTTCGAAGAACTGCGTTAATTTGTTCGACTGCTGTCCGTATTATACACAACAGGCCTGTCTACTGTGTCGCCACTATTGATGTATTGCAACACTCACAGGCAGCCATACGAAAATTGCCTGTGAGTTAGTCGGCAGTAACAAGTAAGTGACTGCAGCACAGTGCTATGTCACAGTTGGTTTCGATACGTCACCCTCTGGTTGTAAATTTTCTGTTGGTTCAGCTTTAATGGCACGTGACCATGAACTGGCAAAGAATTCACTCGTGATCTGATTGAAGTAACTGTTCCTGCATCCTGTCTTGATCTGCTTGAAGTAACTATTCCTGCATCCTGTCGTGGTCTGCTTGAAGTAACTGTTCCTGCATCCTGTCTTGATCTGCTTGAAGTAACTGTTCCTGCATCCTGTCTTGATCTGCTTGAAGTAACTGTTCCTCAGTTCTTCCAGCCAGGACACGAATAAAATTCCTTAATATTGACAGCGAACCAAGTTTTCGCTTCAGGTAACTTGACTGTGCTGCCTGACATCCAGTTCTCACAGTTATATTCAATTCTGCCACTTATATTTAATGCTGTCACTTGTGTTTATTTCTGTCACATTCAATTCTGTCACTTATGTTTATTTCTGTCACTTACATTCAATTCTGCCACTTATGTTTAATTCTGTCACTTACATTCAATTCTGTCACTTACATTCAATTCTGCCACTTATGTTTAATTGTCACTTACATTCAATTCTGTCACTTACATTCAGTTCTGTCATTTATGTTTAATTCTGTCACTTACATTCAATTCTGTCACTTACATTCAGTTTTGTCACTTATGTTTAATTCTATCACATTCAATTCTGTCACATTCAATTCTGTCACTTATGTTTAATTCTGTCACTTATATTTAATTCTGTCACATTCAATTCTGTCACTTACATTTAATTCTGTCACTTACGTTCAATTCTGTCACTTATGTTTAATTCTGTCACTTATATTCAACGATCTCTTCTGCGATTTCATCATTTCTTTCCACGCTTCTCAATTCTCCTCACAATAACAGTCCTTCTAGAGCAATTTCTTTTTATCATACTGGCTGCTGACTCACAAGCAGCTGTAGTATCAAAAATTTCAAATCCCCTTTGTTGCCTATTCTAATCCTACGCTCAAAGTTCTACAGAATACGATCTGCAGCACACAGTATGACGGTCTCTGGCAGCGCAGTTTCACTACACTTTCAGTGTTACAGAACATGCGTCACGGGCTATGAAAGTAACTACGTTTGGAGTATAGACAACGAGTAAATGGGGTAAGAGGAGACATAGGTGCAGATCCGCTTTGGGAAAACTGATTACCGCTACAAGACCTTCCCATCTCCACGTGTCCCCTGTCGCAAGTCAAAACAAGGGGATTTGGGTGCAGAGAAACGAGCAGAGCAAACAGTTGTGCTCGGTTGGTGGAAAAAAGGAGCTGTCCTGGGGTCAAGCAGAGACATGCGACATAACACATCGCAGCAGAAGCGGTCATGTAGTTTTGCACTTTGCCAACTGCTAGGCCGAGGTCAGAGGAACTGCGATGCACAGATGGTGCAGTTTAGATAACGCAGACATAATCACTAAGTCCGATAAGACATACTTCATATACTTGCGCCCCTTCATCCTTCATAAACCAAACACCAGACACCCAGAAATACCTGAAACTTTTCGAAATGTGGTGCTGGAGAAGGACAGAGGTCAGCTGGACCGATCGTGTGAAAAATGAAGAACAGTATTACATGGAACCGAGGAGAATAATATCGTACAGACAGACAGTAAAAACAAGGGCGGCTAACAGGATTGGTCAAATCTTGCGTAGGAACTGCCTTGTAGAACATGTTATTGAAGGAAAGATAGAAGTGACGGGAAGACGAGGAAGAAGACGTAAGCAGCTGCTTGATGGCCTTAAGAAAAATAGAGATACTGGAAATTGAAAGTGGAAGCACTGGATTGTACTCCAACTGGCTTTGAAAGAGGCTGTGGATCTGTCGTAATGCAGACTATAAAATGGATGAATGAATGAATAAATGAAACAGCACTTACAGGCTCTTTAAATCATTTATCCACTCACTGTTCTTGTGTGTTAATCTTCATTAGACTTTTAACTTCCTGCACCTGTCCATCCAACAATCCAGTGCACCACTACGTCTACTACAGACTATATTACAGTCTACACAACTGCATGGGGCTTCAGTGCCCTTGGGGGGCGGGGGGGGGGGGATGGCGAAAAATTTGTTTTTACTTAGATCTTGTGTTCAAAATGTTTTGTATGCGAATTCTTATACTGACATATACTGACATATTTGCATTGTGATTTCAAGGAATACGTGGACAAACCCCCACATTTACTTTTGCATCGGCTCCAAAAACGTGTTAAACTGGCCTTGCGCTCATCCAGCCATCTTGTCAGTAATTCAGTGATAGTAGTTAGTAACGGTTAATTTCCTTGCTAACATCGGCTCTTATCCGAGCAGTTCGATTTCAGGCCCACCCCCTCATCCGACACACAGTCACAGCGGTGCTTGTCACGATGCTTGACACGTGGCAGCTCAATGGCAGCTACTGATTAGCCTTAAGTATAAGGTTAACCCGGAATTGTATTTAAATACCCAGTCCGTACCGCGCGGTAAACACTCTCCGTCTCGGTTATAAAAACCAGTCAGTTAATGCTGTATAGGGAAATAATCGCTGTTTGTTCTGAGATCCATACAATTCACATAAATACACTGTGTTGGGCAGAAAGTAGAATTTGTGAATGTTAAACTTGACGGTAAGTATAGTAACCACTAGGCAGTAAAAGACTCAGGCACATGCCAAGAAACTTCCCAGTTTCAGTTCCAGACAAGGCACACGGAATTCTCCCCTCGCAGCCTACACTTTTCACAGGCCTATTTTTACTATTCGGTAAAAGCGGCCACAGCAATAAGCTAACCTCTCTTCACCTCTATGTAGTGTTCCAACGCACGTATCTTTACCTCCGGGCCCCTATAAAATGCCGGTTTTAGTACGTGACAGTGGCAGAGAGAAATGACTGCAGTGGCAGCCTGATGCCCTCACTCGCTCGCTCGCTCCCCCTGTTCGCAGTAACCTAATTAACTAGCCTTCTGCTTCCAGAATCCTGGGATTCGTCTAAGCTAACAAGACGCCGCGCGCCTGAACTGGTTCCTCACACAAAACTGTTGCCAGGCTGGTGGTTGGTCAGTTGGCCAGTTGCTTGTGGACTCAGCAGATTAACCGGCGCTGTGAGACAAGCCCGTCACCACTCATAAATTTGTGCCAGTCGAATCCACCAGTTGAATCGTATCTCGATTCTTTTAACGCACACCCAAATTTTATCCAAACAAAAACGTCATCAATGTTCTGTTCTATTAAAGCGGTTTAAGACTACGTGGATTTCTGGCTGTCTGCAAATTTGAGACATGTCAGTGCCACTTGAGCAGCAGTATTGTAGACAAATTACATGAAAAGCACATTGACATTACCTTCTAACAAATTAACTGACCAAATAACTAACCAACCAACCAACCAACCACCCACCCAACCAATCAACCAACCAACCACCCACCCAACCAACTAACCAACCACCCAATCAACCAACGAACCAACCAACCAGCCAGCCAGCCAACCAACCAACCAACTAACCAACCACCCACCAAACCAACCAACCATCCACCCAACCAACCAACCAACCAACCAACCAACCAACTAACCAACCACCCACCAAACCAACCACCCACTCACCCAACCAACCAACCAACTAACCAACTACCCACCGAACCAACTAACCAACTACCCACCGAACCAACAAACCAACCATATAGTGTATTATTCTCCTGCCATCAGTCTAGCTGTCTGCACCAGCCATTTCTCTAACTATGTCGCGGCTCTGCCAATGTTCAACACGTCTCCAGGTTTTGCCAACTGTCGCGGTCCCTAAGGACGAAGCAAAACTATGTGCACGTATCGTTCTAATTTAAACGCCCTTCTCTTCGTATCCGGTCCTATTTCGGGCCCACGTTTCCCAACAGACATTAACGTTATGACCTTTGTGCCTTTCTGCGTAGTTCTGAGTGACAGCGCTTGATAAAACATTTACTCCCTGTCAAGGTCCTGGGTTTATTTCTGCACACCGCCGCTGTGCCGGTGAGCAGTATGAAATGTACAGACTGTTGTGGAACTGGATAGGAGTGACCACCTTACTGGAGAGAAGTGATTTGTGCGTGGTCCCAAATTGCTCCAGGGATACTGTGGGGAAAACTCGCTCTTGAAGGCTAGATTGGCTAAGCAAAAGACGATAGGAGTGACGGACAGCGTGGCCGAAGGCTCCTCTGTTCATCTCACTGCCGTCCACACATGAAACTCAATTTTCCGTAGGCCCCCCGTTTGCTCATAAAGATTCGATTGTTATCGGCAACCTTTGGCCTGTTTCAAACCGACTTTATGTGAATTTCTTTTTTCTGTTAAGTTGTACGTACGGTTCTCCCGTCACTGTAAATTTATACTAAGTTTTGTAACAGCCGACCCTCTGAAATTTGTTGAAATAAATCACAAAGAGGTCTTTTTGGCTGTTCTCATTACCCCAAGTAAAGTATTCAAGCTAAGAATGTCAGAGTCTCTTGCCTTATCGATACCAGCGACAGGCTGTTCAGACTCTAAACCAGACCTTCTGTGATTCAGAGGGATATGCATCAAATTTGGCCCACACTAAGAAATTCCTTTTCGACACATATCAGCCTCATTAAACTGTCTGTCTGAACGTTCTCTGTCGCTTAGCAGCTACCCATACGGTACGGAGTGTGCCTGTCTGCACACCCCAGTCGAATCGTGTGTCCACTGCCGCTGCGATACCCAGTGTCTCTCTTCTGCAAAGCGACCGGACCGACTGCGCGATTCACACGGCCTCCTGTTCAGTTGTTACCGGGAAACCTTCAGGGTTAGACGTTCAGTCACAGACACTTAGGACCACCTTTTGACGTTTGTCAACATACTCACTTATCTAGATGTCTACAAGCACCATGCTACGCTGAAGAGGCACCGACCCAACAACAACCACAATAAAAATCTAACGGCGAATATGTGGTACTTTAAATACAGAAATGGGTTTTGAACTGCCAAGAGACACTGACGAGCGCGACTGATTATATATATATATATATATACAGGGTTATTCGAAATGGTTGTCGGGGTTTTAACAACTGCCACCTCGTTCTCCAGATGCAACCCCTTGTGATTTCTTTCTATGGGGTTACGTCAAGGATCAGGTTTATGTTCCTCCTCTTCCCGCAAGTATACCGAAACTGAAGGTACGAATCAGAAACGCCATTGAAACCATCACCGCTGACATGCTACAAACAGTTTGGAACGAACTCAATTATCATGTTGATGTTTGTAGAATCACAAACGGTGCACATATAGAGCACCTGTAAGGTATGTAACAAAAACTGGAGTGTTGTTCTATTAAATAAAAAAATACATATACTGATATCTGAAGTGTATTGTGTATGGGAAGTTGTTAAAACCCTGACAATCATTTTTAATAACCCTGTGTGTGTGTGTGTGTGTGTGTGTGTATAAGATAACAATGCGACATATATCGCATTGTAATCTTATCACTGTGCTTGCTGTTCAGAAACAGATTCAGTTTTTCCCCCCCCCCCCCACTGACAATTTGCACTTAACTACGCACGCACGAAAACTCGCCCGCAGGACAGTTTGCAAGAACAGTGCCAGGGATTTGACAGGAGGTGGATGCAAGTACCAATGTTCACGGTAATCAGTGATTTAGCGCCTTGAACACTTTGATGGTCAAGATTATCATAAATTATGTACAGATGTTAAGCTACTGCCTCACACAGAACACAGTCTTTTTGAATTGAAAGCTGTTAATTGTGAACAGGCAAATAGTCGCTGATTGTTCTGAGATCCACACAAAACACATAAATACAATCTGTGGACAGAACGTAGAATTGCTGAACGTTAAGCCAGGCGGTACAAACAGTAAACCCTGAGCTGTAAAGAGATAATATTATGTATATCTGGATAATGCGACGGACAGACACACGTGTTTTGTTAAGACGGTTCTGCAGGCTTAAAAAATAAATGACTGATAATCTTGAATATGCACTTTTTTTTTCCGGAGAGCCTATGTAGATTCTACACACACACACACTCTCTCTCTCTCTCTCTCTCACACACCCACACACTCACGACACACACCCACCACACACACACACATACACACACCCACACACACACACGACACACACCCACACCACACACGTACACACACCACACACACACATACACACACCCAAACACACATACACACACCCAAACACACACGACACACACCCACACACACACACCACACCACATACACACACACACACACACCACACATACATATACCACACACACACACACTCCCACATAAACACACACACACACCACACACACCCACACACACACAAACACCACACACCCATACACATACACCACACACATACACACACACTCTCACACACCCATACAACCACACACACACACACACACATACATACACACACACCACACACACACAAACCACACACACACACACACACCACACACTCACACACCCACACACACACTCACACACTCACCCCCACACACTCACACAACTACACCACACACACACACACACACACATATATATACACATGACGGTATCACATACGTAAAGCTGTATTTCTTCTCCGTTCGATAGATAAATAGACCGAGATCCAGCTTTAATTTTCCACACTAAACTCCGGAAGCATTCTCCAAAAAGAAAACGTAATTCAAGCACCTACTATTGTACACGATTTGCTATTCAAATGTAGCAAGATATGCTATATATATGCTGTAGCAGGCAGCAGCAGTAATTTGAATAATTTACACGCCACGTAGCGGCCACCTTCTGCTGTAGAATGCAGCAGCGAGCTGAGCTATTCAACTGAATTTTCTGCCAATTTTCTCAAAGGAATTCTTCGTATGTCTCACATACCACACAAGAGCCTTCAAGCGTAGTGCTGCAGAGTATAGCGTTCTTGGTTTGTATTAGCTGGGTATCCAGTTTGACTCTCGATCACAGCACAGTATATGTGGCTCCAGTTTTGCTGTGCTTTGCATTAATCCCAAGAAGCAAAAAAAAAAAAAAGACTGCTGTCTTGTGGTGATACAACATGGACTCTCGTAACGAAGCAGTGAAACTCCCATTCAGTTTTTCATTGGAACAGTTCAGAGGGTACAGCAGTTCGATAAGTTAGACACTGAGGGATTTTAGTTTATAAAGTGTCTTGTATTAGCAGTTCTGTAATTCTGAAGGTTAGATTGCACAACACTTTAATGGAGTTATTTATGTTTGTGTCTGTTCTGTTCTTCGTTCTGTTGCAGCTTGCACTTCATCATCACTTCCACGTTATGCCGAAGGCACACCATGAATATTGGTAGTTTGTTAGACATGGGAGAATTTGTGTTAATATTACATGATTAATCGAGCAATTTGTTCACGTTATTAGCCATGGACACTGGTCTCCTCGCACGACGGCGTTCCGTGTCCTCAGACAGCGGACTGAGCGCAATGCCGTTCGCCACTGGCGGTGCCAACAAGCTGTAGCCGTACAATAGTGGGTTTGCTGATATCTGCAGGTCGTTAACTTCTTGTTCTTATTCGTCTTGCCTTCAAATCCTCACGGATTTTCCGTCTTCAGTTTCCACAGTGAGGTCTCACAAAATCAAAGCAGAACACCAACATTTTGCCAAATGCTACACGGTCCATCCTGTTCCCAACGCCAGTCCGCATGAGGCCAATGGGACAGACCGTCTCTCTAAGCCGGGATAACGCACTGATTTCAGCGCCTCCGCTGCTGCACACTTTATTTTCAGTGAGGGGTTGTGTGACCCGACAGACGCTGTAGCTGTGGTCACCCCTTGTTCTGGCCGTGGCTAAGTTGGACAAATGGGACTTGCTTCTATCTTGCTGACACGAAAATACGAACCATACATCGTGGTTGGCCTCGGCGGACGGAAGAACTGCAAAACTGAATTAGGCTTTGCTGCTTTCTTTATGTATTCACTTTATGTATTTATTGCAGTTATCAGACAGAATAGCAATGCCACTTGCGAACCGATGTTCCTGATGTCTCAAGTCTTGAGATCTCATGCCGTGTCGAAAGGCGAAATATTTCTTTAAAAGAGGGCGGATATGAGGAATCGACGTGGAGCAAAGCCGGTACAACTGCTCCAGTGGGCCCTTTGGAACATGGTGACTCTATTTTGGGCTCCGTGAAACTGCGAGTGTTTGGACAAGTTCTTAAGGACGGCACTGTTCAACGGTAATCGTTATCACAATTAGACCGTATTTGTTGTTGTTGTTTGCTAAGACATGTTATGTACACAAAGGGCTGACAACAGTCAGTATAGTGACTACGCTATGCGCTCGACGGGCCGCAGTTCGACACCCCGCACAGTCGAAGCCTCTCGTTCTTCAAGTGTCCAGACCGCCGGCAGAGTCTACCCAGACTCCTGTCTGATTGATACTGCCGTGTTTTTCCGCTCGGGATAAAACTGCCGGAGCGTTAGTGTGACAGTTTACCGTCACCTTGTGATGAGGTTAAGAATAAGTGTGGGCAGACGTCAAGTTCCTCCATCCACACCTTCATCGTGTGCTTACGGGCAGCGTCTCCCTGATATTTACACTGCCGTATTCCGTCCGTCTTTGAGGCGGAATTCCGAACTCCGAAGAAAGTTAATGCAGACAAGCAGAGGATTCGGTCTCTCGTGAATGGAGCTGCAGTTGGAGCATGTCCTTCCGAGGAGCGAATCAATCTTTTGTGTGCATAGCCTTCCAAGCTATTTCATTTCAAGTCACATGTGGATTGATTCGTGCAGCAGACAAGCAGAGGTGCATGAAAGCATGCATGGTCCTTCGTACTGAATATGGCTTTCCGATGTCAGCCCTGCCAATGCTGAGAATTGTATTGAAACACGTAGGCGCTGTGCCTGCCTAATCTCATCGCTGGAAGACCCTTCGAGGTCGTTAGCCTCACCTCTACGTAATTTCGATGGAGAGAACTTCCGCCACGAAGTTTCTTTCGTATCATATCAAATAGAAAGAAAGTACAGCCTGTACTCTTCATGGTCTTTTCATTTTCATGGAGAAAATAAAGCGCACTGCGCGCTCTGCAGATTGTCTTATTCAACATTTCGTACGTAAATGCGACATGTTGACACTATAAGGACTTATGACGAGCAGTGACACAACTGTGACATATCTTGCTTTACTGGAGGTGCAGAACCGCAGTTTCGATTTTGCCAACTACTGCCTTCGTAGCCTCACTCTGTGATCTTCTGCTCTCTGAACAACTCCTTCAGGTACCAACTTGGCAGGTAACTCGAACCTCGGCCTACCTACTTATCACCTACAACTGCAACATCGTATCTAACTGGCGACAGTTTGTTGCAAAGCACAAAAAGGGCTGCTTTCAAGAGGCCGGATTGTAACGGGTTTTTGGTTATTTCAAAAAGCTATATTAATTCCATAAAAGAGTCCGTACCCATAATGACACACCATCATGGTGGACTAATAACAAGTTGGGAAACAACAGAGGTGACGGTACGTACAGCGCACCTTACATCAAACAACAGAGGTGACGGTACGTACAGCGCACCGTACATCAAACAACAGAGGTGACGGTACCTACAGCCTACCGTACATCAAACAACAGAGGTGGCGGTACGTACAGCCCACCGTACCTCAAACAACAGAGGTGACGGTACGTACAGACCACCGTACATCAAACAGAGGTGACGGTACGTACAGTCCACCGTACATCAAACAACAGAGGTGACGGTACGTACAGACCACCGTACATCAAACAGAGGTGGCGGTACGTACAGCCCACCGTACCTCAAACAACAGAGGTGACGGTACGTACAG
>Ga0123353_10018276_pt1 | contig 10357 bp, 2 predicted proteins | sample TergutLab28metaG_3_FD_92763 | JGI IMG/M metagenome (GOLD analysis project Ga0123353, IMG submission 92763) | Labiotermes labralis P3 segment gut microbial communities from Petit-Saut dam, French Guiana - Lab288 P3 | ecosystem: Host-associated > Arthropoda: Insects > Digestive system > Gut ...
CGGTGCTGCTGCAACTGCCGGAGAAATCTACGGTGGAGAACTTATTCGCGGAAGTGGAGAGGGATACGTTCAAGAAAACAAAGTTACCATAGACGGAGGAACCATCTTCGCAACGATCTACGGCGGTTATGCCGGGGTTGCCGGGGCAAACAATACCAATCCCGCCACGGGAAACCAAGTCTTAATCAGTGGCGGGGGCACCACCGTAACGGGCAACATCTACGGCGGTTATTCCGCAGGACGCGGCAACGTGACGCAAAACATCGTTGACATTGACGGGGCTACAGTTACTGGCGATCTCTACGGTGGTTACGGCAACGGCAATGTTTTCGACGGGAATGTATTGAATTTGTCCCACTTCGGCAATGCCAACATCGGATCGGTGCGCAACTTCGAGGACCTCCATTTCAAAACCGGCGGTATTGCGAACATCGGCACCCTGTACACCACGGCAACCGGCAGTACCACCAGGTCCGGCATTGTCGTGAACACGCATGGAAACGAAGTTACGATGCGCGGACTTGTTACCGGCACAGGCAATCTTACGCTGGACGGTCCAGGTACACTGAACCTAACCCATGTGAACAACACATATACAGGGTTGACAACCATTCGGGGAGGCGGCTTCATCGGTTTTGCCGGTGCAAACAGTTTCGGCACGGGCAGAATCACGCTCAACGATGGCGGACTTCGGTGGCTGGGCAATTCTGATGATATTTCCGGCAGACTGAACCCGATTACTTTCGGCGATGCTACGTTTGACACCAACGGAAACGATGTGATTTTGGCAACCGCCATCACCAACACGGGTGGCGGCGACATCATCAAAGCCGGTCAGGGCAAACTCACCTTGACAGCCGACGGCAACACCAACGGCGACATTGTCGTTTCCGACGGTACGCTTCAGTTCGGCAACGGCGGAGACACGGGATGGTTGACCATGCTTCCGGGGGATTTCTTCGCTCTCGATACTGCACAATCCGTTCTTGCCTTTAACCGTTCCGACGACGTTACGGTATCGCACTTGATCGCGGGGCCCGGAAAAGTCGTCCAGCGAGGCACCGGATCACTCACGCTCACCAATACCAGTGACACGACCTATTTATTCACAGGCGGAACAGAAATCGAAAGTGGAACGATCAATATCGTCAACGCGGTTTCCTACGGTGTTGCAAGTGCTGCATACGTACACACAAGGCGCGGGCACATCCGATTTACCGGCGACGATTTCGACAAGGACATCGAAAAGAACGTGAACGTGTCGGTCGGCAGTTTTCAGAACACGTTCCGCACGGAAACCGGTGCGGGACACAACAACACCGTCAATCTGAATGCGGACACCACCACGATCCTGCAAGTTGTCGTCGACAATTCCACCGACAAGGGGGGAGTGTTCTACGTCGCAGACGGCACGTCAATGACCGTCAACACGAACAACCTCGCAATGGCACTCAATCGTGGGCGCGACAAAAACGGGGTTCTTCGAGGAAACGATATCTACGTCGAAGACGGCGGCACATTCAATTTGCACCTCGTCGATGGCGGAACACCCGTAGCGGCAGCACTCTTTATGAGCGGCATCGACGGCGAGGGAACACTTAACATTTCTTCGGATTGTTTAGCGGTGGCGCAACTCAACAGTGCCATGGGATTCCTTGTGGGCGGTTATGTTGCCCACATGGGAACGACCAACGTCATAGGAACCGGCAGTTACGCAACAATACTTGATCTGTCCAATGTTGCGTTCACACATTCGGGAGACTTCAACTTGCTTGGCAACGGCAATTTTGGTTCGGCAATGTTGAGAGGCAACGGAACCGTCAAGGCACAGGAGATTAACGTAACAGGGCGGGCTATACTGACACTGACCGATGCGGTAAACGTCGCCGTAACGCAAACGCTTATTGCCGATACGGTCAACCTCGGCGGCGACAAAGATGGTTCGCTCGGCGGATTCGGAATGATTTACCAGTGTGCGCCCAGTGCGGGTAAAACCAGCCTGCTTGACATTCAAAGCGACGACGTTTGGCTTCGGGACGGCATTGTCGCCTTGCTCTCACCGAATCTTGCGAATGATTACCTCGTCATTCAAACCACCGATGGGTTCAAGAACATCTCGACCAACGTCGAACTGAACGCACAACTCCGCGCCGAAGTGGACGGATTTCTCATATTGCCCACTAGCGGCTCGCCGCGAGGAACCAACGAATTCAAATTCGGCGATGCAAGTGGCGGCAAAGACAATCCCGATTCCAGCGATACCAACGTCTGGTTCACGAACACCCTCAATTCGCTCACCATGACGTGGACCGGCGGGACGGGAGGAAGTGTATTTAGTCCTCTCATCTGGGGGAGCGGTAGCAATCAGTTTATTTCGTATCAGGGGACAGACCCGAACAGGGAGACCCAATTTCTGCCCGGCGATAAAGTTCACTTCTCCGGCGCAGCGGGGACGAATACCTACATCGAGATGGGGCAGACTTCGGAAGCCTCCGGACGCACCGTCGTAAGCGGACTCGTCGTCGGTCAAAATGCAACCGGCAGCAACCAGGACGGCAGTTACACGTTTTCTGGTAGCGGCGGATTTATGGCAAACGCGAGTAATGCGTTTGGTGATTATGTGCGTCCTGACGGCACGGAAAACCCGGAGCTCGTTCCGACCGGCAAACTCGAAAAGTACGGCACCGGCACGTTGACCTTCCAAAACACTGGAGGCAACTATTTTGCAGACGGCATAGACCTCTACGGCGGCACTATTGCCTTTAACCGCGCTGACCAACTCCAAGTCGGCACCGATCAGGTTATTGCGTTCAAGGATGATGCCGCGCTTTCGGCTAACGCCATCGTCGCACTGGCGACACCGATCACGGTGGCTGCTGGCACCACTGCAATGCTCCATGCAGACATCAACGCCGCCAGCAATGCCAACGCTTTCCTGTTGAGTGGTACCATTTCCCGTGAAGTGGGAGCCATGAATACATCGCTCGTCAAAACGGGAACGGGGATCGTTCAACTCGAGATCGGTAGTGATCCGGGAAGCAAAATCAATCGCACGACAATCGAAGCGGGCAATTTTCGTATTGTTAAGGATGTCACCTACATGACAGACGTTTTCGAGGTTAACTCCGCCGCAACGCTGTCAGGAAAGGGAACCATCAAAGCCAACCAAATCAAGATTGACGGCAACCTGAGTCCCGATAGCGACACGTTTAGCGCGAACCATACATCCATCGCCAGTGGCAGCCAATACGGAACACTCACACTTGATGCTGGTTCCGTCGCATTGGGCAGTGGGGCGACACCTTTCACGATGGATTTCGATGTCGCTCTCACTTCAACTGGCAACGATGCGCTCAAAGATTTGCTGGTCATTAAGGGAAATAACAACACGGTCAACGGTAGCGGGGATGCCCTGAACGGTACCATTAACTTCCACGGCACCCTGGTCAAAGGAACCGATTATCTTATCGTGCAGGGGGACGGGCTAGACTCGACGACCCCGTACAATTTGGAGGCATCTTCTCTCAACGACTGTCTCAAGGCAACGCTCAACGGTGCCGTCTTAGCACTGACGGAGCCGCGCGGCGGACTGACTTTCCGGTTCGGCGATGACGACGGTCCCGGTACCAGCCCCACCAGTCAGGATAAAAACATCTGGCTCACGAGCAGTCTCAACTCGCTGACGATGAACTGGACAGGCGGCACGTCGTCAGAGTACCCGAGTACCGAAGCGCAGCCCCATTCCGGGTATTGGTACTATACGCCCGACATTGACATTTTCAACAGCCTCCAGACAGACAGCGGGAACCACACGAAGCAATATATGAACTCCGACGAAGTGCTCATTTACAATCCGCTGAACAATCCCTTTGCGCAAACCGATCCTCTCATAACCACCCCTCTCTTAATCACGCTGGCGCAACCGTCATCCCAAGTGGGCAGTGCCCCCATGAACGCCTACATCAGCCGACTGGCGATCGGTGCGCAGGCGGTAATAGACACTAGCACTGGAGAGCGGCTACCGGATAGGATTCATGACGGACACGTGAGGATTGCCGGTACCGGCTCCATCCACACTGTCAGCGACATCGCCTTTGGGGTTTATCTTATTTCCTCGACCGACCCGAATCTCAAAACATCCGGCAAGTTGGAAAAGTACGGAAGGGGAACGTTGATATTGGACAATATGGGGGCAAACTCCTTCGAAAAAGGGATACTTCTAAATGCGGGGACGATTTACGTCGGATTCGGGTCGAGCGGTACGGGCGGACTTTCCCAAGCACTCGGTTTCTATGACATGTCGCTAGGGGTCTCTGGCAAAGTCGAGTTCTCCGGTCCCAACAAAGATGGCGACGATGACGTAAAGCGAACGGTCAAAGTGGAGGGCGACCGCCCCGGAATGAACCCAGGTATTTCACGCATCCAGAATTACTTTCTCGTGTCGGGGTGCGAAAACAATACGTTCCACAACGAAGGAGTGCTGACCATCTCCGGTGTCGTCAATCCCGGAACCGGTGCTGGTCAAGGCGGCGCATTCTTCATTGACGGCAGTGAAAGAAACGCGAGTTTGACCATCGAAGCTCAAAAACACTTGACGCTGGTCAACAATGGATTTTGGGTCGTACTCGGTGGCTCCAATTTTGTGAAGAACGACATCCTGTTGGCGGGCGGAGACGGTACAATGGCAACATTGAATCTCACTCCTCTCACAGATGCCGGGATTTTCGTGAAGAGTGGTATTGCCAGTGCCGCTGGCAACGCTAACCAATTCGTCAACATCGACGGGTTGGGTTTCGTACAGATCGAAGCCGATTCCGCCGTTGCCGGAACCAGTACGGTCAACGGCACCTTACGTATTGTGGACGACAAAACGTACGGTTCGGCGACTCATAGTGTCAACGTTAACGGCACTCTCGCAGGCAATGGTACATTACACGGCAGTGTGATCAGTATCAGGGGAACAATCAGTCCCGACGCGGATAAGTTGACGGATAAGTTGACTTCCGACAATACCGATATTGCTGCCGACAAAAGATATGCCACACTTACACTGGAAAGCACCACCAGCACGACATTGGATGATTTCACATTCAAGTACAGCGTGAACCCCAACGGTGCCAGTGATCTGCTCGAATTCAAGGGCATCGGTGATGTACTGCTCAAAGGGGGCACCGTTGACTTCTATGGTTCCTTGACCAGCGACAAGTATCTGATTATGCGGAGCATTGGTAACATCATCGACATCGACGGCAAAGAATTGGATGGCATTAACGATCCCGATGGTATCCTGAAAGCAACCCGCTACGGCAAAACAGCTCTGCAAAATGGTTCGCCGCGAGGCATTTTTGAATTCGTATTCAAAGAAGCATACAAGGAAATCTGGCTCGAAACGGAAATCAACTCCCTCACCATGACTCTTTCGGGTACAGATGGAGACGAGTGGACGGACAATATTTGGGAAAGCAAACAAAGCAGTGGCGGTGTCCATGAGACAATGTTCAATGACGGCGACCTCGTGAAAATGACAGGTTCGTTCACGCTTGACGTTGATGTTGACGTAATAACCAGCGGTCTTGACGTTTTCGGCGATGGACACATCGTGTTGACCGGCATCGGTGGAATCACAGCGGATGAAGGTTCCGCATTCGGCAGATATTTAGACGACAACAAGTATTCCGGCGATGACTTGCTTGAACCGACGGGCAAACTTGTCAAATCCGGCGACGGAACACTGACATTCGCCAACAATGGCAACAATCTATTCCGAGAGGGAATCGACCTGCACGGCGGTACGGTACAATTTGGAAATGCAAAACAACTCGGTCCCACGCAGATATCCTTCAAGGGGAACGCAACGCTCTTTGCCCTCGACGATGTTACACTCCGAAACGTGATCGAAATTGATGACGACGTAATCGGCAGTCTCGGTGTCGCAGAGGGCAAGACAATGACCTACGCCGGGGCATTGACCGGTACAGATGCATCCACGCTCGACAAATCGGGGCTAGGAACGCTATGGTTCGAAGAGGACTCCGACTACATCGGCAAAGTAACGGTCTCCCAAGGCTTGCTCTTCGTTGCCAGCGATTACGGCAAAGTGTCGCAGTTCAATGTGGGATCAGGTGCAATGCTCGCTGGCACAGGAACCATCGGTGGTCCTGGTGTGATTCATGCCGACGGAACCCTGAAACCACGCGGTGAAACGGACGTGTTTTCAACGTTAACGATCAATGGCGATTTGACCTTTGCATCGGGGAGCGAATTCAATGTTTACATTGCTCGTGATGCCAATGAAACGTCACGAATATTGGAGAACGATAGTATCGTTGTGAATGGTTCGGTGCATATTGATCCGCGGGCCAATCTGCAAGTGACGGTCGATTACTGGCGCGGCGCGGCACTCGACGAGGACGAAGATCGTTTCACGATTATTGATACTGTTCAAAACGGAGGGGAAGGACGCTTCACGTTACTCCCATATACTGGTCTGCCGCGTGGTGTCACACTGCTCCATGGCTGGGACAATGATGTCGCCCTGAACGAAGGGGACCTGTACCAACTCTGGTTCGAGTTTGATCCGACGAGGGGTTTTGGCAATCTGTGTATCCGACAGAACCGTAGCGAGATTGGCAAGACATTGGATTGGTTTATCGCCAATACAGATGAGAGTATTCGGGACTTGATCGACCATCTGTCCAGTTTCGAGGATAGGGAAATCTGCGACTTGTTAGACCACCTCCACGGCGACTTGACCCCGAATGCGATGTTCATGGCACTCAAAGAACCGTGGCGGCATCCGTTTAACCGATTGACGTTTGCAACTGCCACGGTTTTCAGTGATTCCTGTTCCCCATGTGCTCCGCTCACCAATGGCAAAAGCGTCGGGCGGCAACTGTGGGGGGAATTTACTGCCCGATATGAAAATGTCGGTTTTGATAAGAACGCTCATGCCTTTACGATCAATCGTTATGGTCTTGCCGTCGGTGTCGATCAGCAGATTTCGCATCGGAGTATCATCGGGGCAACGTTCCAATATGCCGAACCTCGGTTGCGGCAGGCAACGGGCAAGGTCGTGATGGAGGATACCGAATTCGGGTTTTACAGTTTGACTCGGCTGGCGGATGATGTCGATGTCAAGGCGTATCTCGGCTATTCATTCCAGAATTATAGTTTTGACCGTTACGTGTTGATCCCGGCAGTGGGACGATACGACGCATTGAATGAACATCTTCGCGGCAAGACGGGCGGTGATGCTTTGGCAACAAGCGTGGAGTTGAGCCGGACGATTGCCATCCGAGACAATTTGCGTCTCACACCGCTAGCGGCATTCGATTACGAAAGAGTGTGGATGCGCGGCTTTAGGGAGTCCGGCGGTCTGACTTCGTTGGTGTACGATAGAGCCACATTAGATCGAATGATGATCCGCATTGGGGGGGGTAGCGAATTGGCTGTGAGCGACCGGCTTGCGTTGAATGCTCGGCTTCAATATGCGATGCAACTCAACGACCGGGAGTATCCGGCAGTGGGTGCCCGATTTGTTAATGGACCCACTGGACAGTACAAGGCGGACATTTGGGGCAGTCAAATTGGTCGGGACTACTTGAATCTCGGCGTTGGCACGAATTGGCAGTTAGGCAATCGTGGCGACAGGCTGTTGTATGTGAACTACGACACCAAGTTGTACAATCGGGCAACTTTCCACGCCGGCGAAGCGGGCTTCGTGAGGAAGTGGTAAACGAACAGGAACGACATCGACGTTTCACATTATCCGTGGTCAGTGATCAATTTTTCCAGAGGCGAGCCCGCCAGATAATGGCGGAGTTCTTCCCGATCAAGCGAACGAGGATCGAGCGTACCTGCCGGAATCACAGGAGTCGACCGATTACGGGGACAAACACTTTGACACGTATCGCAACCGAGAAATCGATTGCCGCGTTTCGCCGAAATTTCCGCTGGCAACGCCCCACGATGAATGAGCGTCCAATAACTCAAACACCGCCGAGCATCCAAGACAAACGGTGCGACCAATGCTCCCATCGGACACGCATCGAGACAGCGTCGGCACTCGCCGCAAGGATCGAACGGTTCCGGTAGTGGAGTCGGTTCTAACTTTTCCGTCGAAAGAAACGCGGCAAGAAACAATTTGGAACCGAATGTCGGGTGAATGAGAAGCGTGTTCTTACCGATTGTACCCAGTCCAGCGGCGTTAGCGAACTCTTTTTCGAGAATCGGAGCGGTGTCGACGGTGCCTCTGCAACGTCCATCGGGAAACAGTTCTCGGTGCTTTTCCGTGAGCACCTCGAGCCGTTGGCGAATCCAGCGGTGATAATCGGTGCCACGTGCATATTCGACGATGCCGCTTAATTGCCGAATGGGATGCGGTCCACTCTCCAACACTTTGGCGTAAGAAACGCCGAGCATGAGAATCGACCGAACGCCGGGGAGCAGTGCTTCCGGATGCTTTCTCGCCTCGAAATGACGGACGAAATGCTCCATACCGGCGTTCATCCCAGTTTGGAGCCAGCGTTCAAAAGCATCGAAATGGGCGAGCGTATCCGATTCTACAATACCGCAAAGTTCGAAGCCGAGTCCCTTAGCGGCGGCGAGTAGTTGGTCAGTGGGGGATGTCATTTTGCTAGAAAAAAGAACGTGGAGCCTACCAAAAGTATCGATACCGTAAACGGGGCGAAAATGTTCTTTCTTGACGGACGATTTCCTGTCCGGAGGGATAACCTAATTTTTACCTTTTTTTCCGAACAAAACAACCTATAAGAACGTTGTGTTCAATGAGAGGAAGATCGGAAGAAATTGAAAAATAGACTCGGTTGGGGGGGAGTGATTTTCCTGATCAATAATGCTATAATCGGAGAATGCTTTCCCATCGGCTTTTCATCGTTCTCGTAGTAGTGTGTGCGTTCAGTGTTGCCGGCGGTTTCGTCGATGCCGCTCGTAATCCGCCGCCAGTGTTTGAAACCGATTACACACTCCCTGAAACGAAAACGCCCAGGCATCCGACTGCGTTCGAAAATGCGACTGCCGTAGCGGCTTACGCGGTTTTTCTCCTGCTCGCCGGACTTGCCGTTCATTATTGGCGTTCACGAAAAATGCTCTTCGGTCTTGCCATCGGTTCGGTTGTGGTGTTGGGGTTTTGGCATCAGGGTTGCCCCTGTCCTGTCGGAATGTTTCAAAATCTTGTCCAGGCGTGTGTCGAACCGTCGGCAACCGTGGCTTGGACGGTGATCGTCCTGTTTGCCTTGCCGTTGTTAGCCGCCCTCTTTTTTGGTCGCATTTTCTGCTCCTCCGTCTGCCCCCTTGGTGCTGTGCAGGAATTGACTGCTTTCAACAATTGGAAAGTTCCTAATCATTACGAACAAGTGTTAGGACTTTTCCGCTATTTTACGCTCGGCATCGGCGTTTTTTGTGTTGTTGTCGGTCTCGGTTATGTCATTTGTCAATTCGATCCTTTTGTCGGTATTTTTCGACATAGCGGTTTGTATCCCGTGCTGATTTTCGGCGGGGTCGTGCTCGTGACCGGTTTTTTCATCGGGCGACCCTTTTGCCGGTTCCTCTGTCCTTATGGAGCATTACTCGGAATGTGCGGTTCACTGACCGCCAAAAAAGTGACCGTTACGCCGGGGAAATGCGACCAGTGCAACCTCTGCAAAAGCGTTTGCCCCTACAATGCCATTTTGCCGCCGACCACCGAACCGGTACCGACTCCCCTCGAACGATGGGCACGTTTTTGGCAGGTAATGGTATCGGCAACGCTGGTATTGCCTGCCTGCGTTCTTCTGTTTCTCGGCTTGGGTGCGGTCATTGCCCCGCAACTAACGATGTGGAACCAAGACATCCGCACGGCACGATTGCTTCACGCCGAAGAAGAAAAATGGGTCGCAACAACAGGGACGTTTCCCGAAACAAAAGGGCTGATGCAATGCGGCACGCCTTCGGAAGTCGTCTATGCTCGGGCACTGAAAGCGGAGAAACGGTTCAAAACCGCTGGAATGGGGTTGGGAGCATGGATGGGGCTGGTGATCGGCATCTTGTTGGTATCGTCGGTGATTCGCCGTCGTCGAACTGACTACGAAGTTGATCCCGCCCGGTGTTTCGCCTGCGGTCGTTGCTTCTGGTACTGTCCGAATCAAAAAGGACAACGGTTGCTCTTGACATGAAAGCCGTGAGCCGAAACCGTCCGACGGTCGCTGGAACTTGTCCGCTCACACCCATCCCCGGGCGATTGCAAGTTTCACTTTGGGGATTCAAAGGTAGGCAACCGACCCGCCGGGCGACAAAAATACCCCCTCTCCCAAAGGGAGAGGGGACGCTGATTGTGTCGGCTATCGCCGACGTTGCCGCC
>Ga0123353_10018277_pt1 | contig 10357 bp, 8 predicted proteins | sample TergutLab28metaG_3_FD_92763 | JGI IMG/M metagenome (GOLD analysis project Ga0123353, IMG submission 92763) | Labiotermes labralis P3 segment gut microbial communities from Petit-Saut dam, French Guiana - Lab288 P3 | ecosystem: Host-associated > Arthropoda: Insects > Digestive system > Gut ...
ATATGGTACCGTCATTTTTTTCTTCCCATATAAAAGAACTTTACAATCCGAAAACCTTCTTCATTCACGCGGCGTTGCTGGGTCAGAGTTGCCTCCATTGCCCAATATTCCCGACTGCTGCCTTCCGTAGAAGTCTGGACCGTGTCTCAGTTCCAGTGTGACCGTTCGCCCTCTCAGGCCGGTTAAGCATCGTTGCCTTGGTGGGCCGTTACCTCACCAACTAGCTAATGCTACGCGAGCCGCTCTTTAACCGATAAATCTTTCACCCCTTTCCGATGCCGGATTGTGGTCATATGCGGTATTAGCGTCTGTTTCCAAACGTTATTCCCCAGTTAAAGGCACGTTGCTCACGCGTTACTCACCCGTCCGCCACTGATGCATTGCTGCACCCGTTCGACTTGCATGTCTTAAGCACGCCGCCAGCGTTCATCCTGAGCCAGAATCAAACTCTAATGTTTGTTGTATTGCGTACAGGTTTCCCTGTTTCACAAACTTTGTCGACGATGAGTGATTTCTCACTTAAACGTCTTGATTTGATTTGCTCGCAGACAATTGCTATTGTTTGCTTGCGTTGTTTTGAAATTACTGTTTTGTAATTTACACAAATATTTGACAAGAACAATTGATTTGCGGCGACTTCGTCGCTTTGACTGAATTCGCATCGCAAATATTATTTTTGTACAAATGTGCTGTTGTGTATTAAGTTGTCAAAGATCAATACCTGTGGCCAAATATGGCGCACAAGGCTAGTATATTACCATATGCAAAAAATATTGTCAAGGTTTATTTTAAGAAATTTCAGCAATTTCGCCAGTCAATTTATCAAATTTCAGACCCGCATAATAGACATATTCGCCATCGAAAGTTACCCTTGTCAGAGTATAACTACCCAAGTTTGTTGAATTTTCAAATATCTTCGTGTCGGTTTCCAAACAAATATAAAAAAGACTATTCCATGAACTTCCCCTTCCGCCAACGTATAAGATTCCATCTTCACGATTTATATGATACGTAGAATGGCTGGAAAATCCATTGGGCCCCCACACGTGGTCTATCACAGTTTTATTTGACACATCATAAATATAGAGCCAATTCCACTGGTCTTGTTTTGAATAATAAATCTTGTTATTGTAAACAAAGACATGGTCAACAGGGTCACTTGTTGCGACTGTATTTTTTGTCCAATCCTCATTGCTATAGTAGACCAATCTTTTACCCAAATGGTCATATGCATAATCATAGTCGTACGCGCCGTGCCCGAATCCTATTGCAACTATGTCGTCTGCGACATCTATGACATATGGAGTTGATTCGAATTCGTCGCGATAAACAATTTCCATGGTGTCTTTGCTGTACACAACAAATGACGCGGTGGCCCTGTTAATAGTATACAAGTACTTAGCATCTTCTACAAAATTCACGAAATCACCATTGACATTTTTGTATTTTTCCAAACGGCCTTTTTCAATATCTACGGACACAATTCCATTGTCTACGCTTATTTGCGTTATGCGCGTATTATTTGGGTATTGTTCGAAATAGACAACTTGTAACGACTCCTTGCAGTAAATTATAAAGCGACAATTACCTTTATCAAAGGCATACAAGTATTCGTCGTCCATGGCATCGTAGAAAACATTTTCGTCGTGTGCAAAACCGATGATTGTGCCGTTTAATTTGTCGAATCTATAGCCGGCATAATAGACGTATTCGTCGTCGAAGGTTACTCTTGACGCCGTCCATGTGCCGTCTTGGTTAAGGGGATATTGGTTGTAAGATACTATTGTATCTGTTTCCAAACAAATATACACCAGATAACCGGAGCGGTCGCCTACATAAAGCATTCCGCCTTCGTAGTTTAATGCAATTGTATTATACGAGACACTTAACAGGAAATATTCTTGCGTCAACCACGTTTGTGTAATTATATCGTAAACCATAAAATGACTAGATTGGAAATTGCCTTGATTTGCGTGATAAATTTTATTATTATAAATAAAAAGTTTATCCACTTTATAACCTGTTGTCGCTGTCACCGTTTTCTTTGCCCAATTATTGTTTTTATCATAGTATATAAATGATTTTTCCAAAATCGTAGTGTCACTTGTTGCCATGTAGCCGTTACCAAATCCTATGGCAACTATGCCGTCTGCCACATCTATACACGTCGGATTTATTTCAAATTTTTCATAGTATACTTGCGCAGAAGTGGCTTTATTATAAATAATAAGCTCGCGAGTAAACCTATCAAGAGTGTAAATCAGCCCATCGCTTTCGATGGTTCGGTGGACAAAGAAATCTTCAAACCCTCTGTCTATTCCATCCCATATATTAGTCACTTTTGTGACCATTCCATCGGTTACGTATACTTTTTCCACGCTAGCCAAGCTTTGATAAATTATCTCATATGTATCGCTGTTATAAATGGTGAACTTGCTCTCGCCCACATAAGCACTGTCCACCGCATCATACAAATATTTCTCGTCCCTATCATGGTACCGCAAAAACTCTCTGTCAATTATGTAGTTAACGAAACCGCCATCTTCAAACTCCAACGTTATTATCCCGTCCGTCACATCAATGTCCACCGCCTCTCTGGCACTTGTGAAACCGTCTCTAAAAATAATATCTTGCGTTTCTTTATCGCAGACAATAATTTGGGCGCAGAACGTTTTTGCAAGAATATATGTATATCGTTCATCTTCCAAAAACACGTAATATTTATCTTTAAAATATTCAATTTCTTGTAAAACCTCAGTCGGGATATTAATATTTACCGCCATATTAATTGCAACAACTTCAAATTGCATTTGCACCTCAAAATATATGTACTCAATAGTAAAACTTGCCGTGTAGTCAAATTTTTTAAGCATCCCTTTTGAATCCAGCCAAACATTCATAATATAATTGCCGGTGCTCATCTGTAGTCCATATGTGTTTATAATTATTTTGTCCAGTGGAACATCGGTTAACGAAACCATATATTTATTTCGATTATGAGAAATTGTTGGTTTTAGTTTGTTTATCTCGGTCATGTTTATTAATGAGTGCACATCTGTGTCCATATTGTCGACATCAGAAAAGGCAACATATTCCGCCCAAGGTGTGTAGCCATCATCATAATACGCCCACCCGTTTACATAATATGATTCCTCGCTAGTTACGAATTGACCGTCTTCGTATTTTTCGATGCAATAATAACCGAGTTCGTTTGTTTCGTTGGATATTACTTTCAGATTCGCTAGCATGCTCGCGCTTGATTCGGCTTCGGTTTGATTATTGCGGGCATAAATATCAACCGCCATCGTCATATCAATGGCATTTAGTTCACCAAGTTTGTCAAATGCCTGTTGTATTTCACGAAAATACTGTTTAGATTTATCGGAACAACCCGAAAAGGAAATCGCTGACAGGCCTGATATAATCAGCACCAAAACTATGAGACGAATTTTTTTCATGCCAAAGTATATTACGGAAGACACACCTAGTCAATCTTTACTCTCAATAGACAATTTATTCAAGCCAGCCGCTTCCGATGTTCCAGTGGCTATAGTTTCTGCTCCTTTTCGTCATACCAAACATACAAAAACAAAGCAAAAATCAAATAATTCTAAGGTGCTACCTTATTGCACCGTGATAAGCTTTGCCCAGTTCATAAATGTTGGGGCGAAATATGTGTAATCTTCGGCGAGGCACATGAACTCGATCTGATAGAAATGCGCCGCACCCTCTATGAAAATAGCGAGTGATGTCATAGATACAACTTGTCCGTCGACTTCTTCTTCCACAGTATAAGTTAAATAATCAAAGGTTGTGGTCGAGTCGCTGTATCTTTCGATTTCCGATGGGTCAAGCCCAATTTCTTCAAAGTCCCCGGTTTCGACATATTCACGCAGAGTCATGCCCTCAGGCAAATCCGATTTGGCTTCTTTTGCGCCCGCAATAAATACAATGTGGTCCCGATTCGCAATGAATATTATCATATCGATTTCATCGGAGGGCGGTTCTTCTTGGGTAAAGAGTATATTGCTGCCCGGAAGTTTTATTGTTATGCCGTCGGCGTTGAATGTTTGAGCACCGGGTAGGATATTTATTTTTATTTCCACTGATATATTCCCGCGAAATTCGCTCTCTTCACTTCCGTGAATTCGTATAGTTACAATTTGATTTTGCACCGCTGCAGACGAATCAAAACCTTCAATAGGCGGGATTTTAAAACCAGCCTCATTCATATCAAGATTGTATCTTTCAAATAACGTTACCAGGCCGCCAAATTGCAAGTTGACTTTTATGTCAACAAAAGTATTATTAAGGTCGAAGGTGTCTCCTACATAATAGACAGTTTTAGAATCCGCATGCACCTTTGCAGAAACAAGCCGGTCACCCGGGTTTTTAGGATTGCTGGAACAACTGCTTAACAAAGCTGTTGTTAAAACAAATGCTGCTATAATACAAATTATCTTGAAAATTTTCATCAAGTAAGTGTATCACATTCAATAACGAAACTCAATACCTTCGTCGTCTTTTTTAAAACATTGGCGCATAAACAGACGGCTGTCGACACGGTTGAGTCCGTCATGCGGAATTTCATCCAATAACTCGTAATCGCTGAGATGTATCGGAGTTATCATAGAACATACCTCGCGATAGTGCGCGGCATCACTTGTTTCTTCACGGATAATTTTTTTGAGTATTTCATATGGCATGTGGGCATGCGTCCATCCGTTTCGCCACCCATTTATGGGGTCTTCGGAATTAGAAGAACAATCGGTAAAAAATTCTTTTAGCGCAGGGTCTTTGATTACTCTGCGTACAAACTTTTCATCATTGTGGTCGGTAGCATAGACTAATTTTGTCCGCGTGTCACCATCTTCCGGCCATTCATTTAAAGTGTACGCGATAGATTGCATATTGTGAACGTGCTTTATCAATTCCGTTTCAATACCTTGCAAGTTAAACAAATCTTTGGTTTCGTTAAGGCTTATCGACTGTAAATATTTTTCGTTGATACCGACAATGTTTGTCAGTGCCCATTTAATCTTTTCATGCTCTGTTTCATGCGGTGTTTTCAATAAATGGAATTTGACACCGTTGAATCTGCATTTGTTCATGAGTTTGCTGAAACCATATATATGCGCAGCGTGCGGGTGTGTCACTACGCCGACAACCTCTTTGACATTGTTCATCGCACCGAGTTCCGTGATTGTATCCCAAGTTGACGGACCACAGTCAAATATCAGCATGTGTTCTTTGCCATCGGGACATCCAAATGTATACGCCGCGGAAGTATGACCGTATATTTTTGCGGTGTCCTTTCCGTCTGCGCCGAAACCAAAGAATTGAAGTTTACTATTCATTAATGTGTGAATTGTCCTCCGTCGTATTGCTTTAAATTCCATATACAATAACACACAGGCACAAAAAAAGCAAGGCTGACTCTTTACCATGGGCGTTCATATATAAATTGATCTGCGGTATTAAAGCCGGCTATGCGGGCGCGCTCGTAAAGGTCACAGGAACCGTGCATGAGGGTAACTTTGTGTCGGATGTCGGGCGGGACTATTTGAGTAAGCCTGTTGAATGGGAAATGAACTGTGTGGCTATCGTTATGTTTTTTGGTGCAGTCAGTGTAAAGATCTTCCAAGTTTTGGTCTTGTATTACCTTTTTAATAAATGCTTTGCTGTTATGGTCAGCAGCAAAGATTGTCTTTTTGTAACCACCGATGGTTTTCTTTTTCATAATGAGTGCGGTGGTTTGGGTTTTTACGTTGTGGTGTAAAATGTCATAGTCTATATCGTGAAATCCCATGAGAGAGGCTGCATGCGAGGATGCTATTGTTTCAATTTTAGTGGATGGTACATTATGCTTTTTTGTAAGTTCGTGCAATATTTGTTTGCGCTGGGTTCCATAAGATGAGAGCAAAAAGGCGAGGTCTATGCCATCGTTTTTGCATTTTTTTATCAAATACGGAACGCCGCCTATATGGTCGGGGTGCTGGTGCGATAAAAACAGAATTACCAGGTCCACGTCGTCAAGAACTCCCGTTTTTTTAATTCCTTGAACAGCACTGTCGCCGCAGTCCATAAGCAGCATATTATTATATCCGTCTTGAGTTTCTTTTATAAAGGCGGACTTTAACGATGAGAGATTACCGAGGAAGTTAAGTTTCATTGCGGGTAATATAATATAAAACAAGCAAAAAAGCAACCCCATGTTCAGCAGTGGGATTGCTTTGCTCGAAAACCTTGCATCGACTTTTTACTTTGTAGAAAAGTCGATATAGTCATTGGGGTCGATGCGCTTGTTGTCTTTATAGATTTCAATGCGTAAGTGCGGCGTTGTGGTGAATTCGATACTGCTTGTTTGCCCTACGTTGCCGATCTTTTGACCTTTTTCAACACGGTCGCCTTGTGACACGTTAACGTTCCTGTCCAAGTTACTGTACACCGTCTTCAAGCCGTCACGATGTTCAATTGTGACCTGGCGTCCGTACATAGTGTGGTCTTGAACGTTTGTAACAGTTCCCGCGAATGTAGCAAGTACAGCCGAGCCGAGTGGTGCCTCAATTGTGACCATTTTGTGCGACTCCCATCTCTCCATCGTTTCATTGTATTGCAGTTCGGTCAAAGAACAGTTCTTCAATATAGAAGTGTAATTTTGCACCGGGACTGCGAACACTAACGCTGGGGTCTCGTTGCCGGGCGTAGTTCCTGTTTTCTTGGCAGGTTTGCCCGAAAAAGAAACCGTTGTCACGGTTATGGCAACCGTCACCATTAAAACGACGACAAACGACCCCAGGGCGATTGCCTTGGCGCGGTTTCGTTCCATGCGGGTGGCGCTTCTTATTTTGTTGTGTGCAGACATTTTTACCTCCTTATCAAAGATTGTTGACATTTCCGTTGAATTTAAACATAGAAACATGTAAAATATTTCCATGATTGATATTAATTTAATAAGAACAAAACCCGATTGGGTTGCCGAGCAACTTGCCAAGCGCGGAGTCGAAGTTAATTTCACAAAGTTATTAAAACTTGACGAACAAAAAAGAAAACTGCAAACACTTACCGAACAAAAGAAAGCGGAACGCAATCGCGTCAGTACAGAAATTGCCCAAATTAAAAAAGCGGGCGGTGATGTCAGTATGCTGGTTAAGGCAATGCAGATGCTTGGCGAAGAAATCGGAAAGTTGGGCGATGAACGGATCGCAAAGTTTGAAAAAGATATTTTTAATATTCTCGCCGCTCTGCCCAATATTCCCCTGCCCTGTGTCCAGGCGGGTGGCAAAGAAGAAAATCGTGTAGTTAAAAACTTCGGACAAATTCCAAAGTTCAATTTCAAACCAAAAGACCATGTTGAATTGTGCACAAGTTTGGGGCTCATAGATTATGAACGCGGAGCTAAAATTTCGGGTGCAGGAACGTGGGTTTATACCGGTCTTGGTGCGCAACTGGAATGGGCATTGCTTAATTACTTCATAGACTTCCATATAAAGAACGGTTACACATTTATCCTGCCGCCGTACCTACTAAACTGGGAAAGCGGATATGCGGCAGGACAGTTCCCAAAATTCCAAGACGATGTGTTTTGTACAAGTGTCGGTAGCAGAGACGCCCTTACCGAAGGCAAGAGCGCGATCAACCCTCAACTCCGCTTTTTACTTCCTACAGCCGAGAGCGCTCTTATCAACATGCACCGCAATGAAATTATTCCGGCAGATGCGCTGCCGATAAAGTATGCCGGTTATTCGGCATGTTTCAGAAATGAAGCCGCCGGTTATGGGTCAAAAGAGCGTGGTATGATACGCGGTTACCAGTTTAACAAAATAGAGATGTTCATATATTGCATAGCGCAAGACAGTCCGAAATTTTTCGATGAACTTGTACGGAATGCGGAAAAGCTGGTCGAAGGGCTTGGTCTTCACTTTCAAACTGTTGCCTTGGCGGCAGGCGACTTGGGTCCGGTTATGGCAAAGACATTTGACATTGAAGTTTATATTCCTTCCATGGGCGGGTATAAAGAAGTAAGTTCATGCTCCAATGCAGTAGACTATCAGGCGCGCAGAGCCAATATTAAAACTAAAGCACACGTTTGCGACGAACGAGGCTGCAGAATTGTAAATGAATTTGTGCATACGCTGAATGCAAGCGGACTTGCTACGAGCCGCTTGATTCCTGCGATTGTGGAACAGTTTCAACAGGCTGATGGGTCTGTTGTACTGCCTGAGATTTTGCATCGCCATATGCACGGTACCAAAGTTTTATTAAAACACTGCAAATAACCGCCGCACCCATAAACACAACGGCTAAGACACGGAACGTCGAAAAGCTGTCTAAATAGAACACCAAGAATAACACACCAAATCCAATTACTCGCGCAAGGAAATAAGCAAATTCAACAAGAACTATGGATTCGGTGTTATATTTGTCGTGGCCAAGTTCCTTCATTACATCAAGCTGTAGTTTCGCGGATTCAATACTCGGAATTATAAGACACACCGCCGCACCCAGTTGGAACAAAATTATTGACCATGTATCAACAGTGAACAGTAAACCAAGTGACAGTAAAAATGCCAGCACCGCCATTGATAAGAAAAGCGTGGTTTTAAATTTGCCGGGTTTTAAAAATCGGTACAGCATCGCGACGGTTATTGCACCTGCTGCGAAAGCCGAAGTGAGCCAACCCAAAGTAAAACTGTTATCTAATACATGTGTGATAAGCACCACCACGCAAAAAATAGCCGCGCAGGTCTGAAAAAGCTGCCGGAGAAATTGAATAAGGAAATTGAAAGCTATGGGTTTAAAAAGCTTTTGCTGTTTCATATATGTAAAGTACCGCCGCACACTGAAAACGGTATTGCGTTTGTCCTCGTACAACAGTAACGAAAAAGCAATCAAAATAATGCCAACGCCAAGTGCCAGTATCGCGGCAACAAAGAAACTTACATAGTGAATTACCATACCAAGGGTGAACGGAAAAATGATTTTTGCAGTAGCTTGAGCAACCTGAAGGTATGATTGGTACTGAACCATTTTTGTACCGCCCATGGTTCGGCGGGTGTAAGGGTTCATACCTACCCAGAAGATACCGCCTGCCATGCCGTTAAGTACGGCGAACAGCAGATTATACTCGACAAGTTTATTTGGCAAAAAACAAATCAGTGCAACAAGAATAACGTTTACCGCTACCCCGGCGCGTATGCACCAAACACACGAAAACCGTTTTGCGATATATGCAAAAAGAAAAAAGAAAACAAAAATGGTGGCATAAACAACCATGTTAAAAAGCGCGACTATACCGTAACCACTCTCCGCGATTTTTGCTTCTTTAATCAATTCTGCAACCAAAAAGGTAGTTATGAATAAATCAAAAGCTGCCCAGCAAACGTGTATGCCAAGCAGCCCTGTCAAACTTCTTTGATATAAACTCTTTTTCATTTCACAATTCTTGTTACCTTTTTATTTTCCTTTACCAACAATATGATTTGCGTCGCAAGACACCCTGCAACAATCAATGTTGATACAAGATATCCATATAGATTAAAACGCCAATGACTACCGTAATGAATCTGCCCTGCCGTCATCAGAATGAAACCCGTAAAGCAGATCAGAGTAAGAATAATAAAACATGTCATCATTAATATATTTATTATTTTTGCGAACTTATTGCTCTTGATAACATCTTTGTATCTTAATAGCGCAAGTATACCCAGTACAATCAGAACAAGAGAAATTGAAAAAATAATCCATTCTGTTATTTGATTAAATTTACCTATGCCATCTAAAAAATTATAAAAACTAGCATCTTCAAGTACATAATTGACGCTTGTTTTCGCTGTTGGTCCGAAACAGCCACTTATAAGGAAAACGATAACCCCTGCGACTATTGCCATGATACCGGTTATTAAATTTGTTTTACTTTGACTTTTCATTAAAGTTCCTTTAATCTTTGGGTTAACAGTGCTTTGTTCGGACCGCGAACTTTTTCGACATGAGAAAGTAACAGTTTGACTTGCTTTTTGTTAAGCACAGGAACTTTGACATTGTTGCGTGCGCAATAGGTACTGAATACGCTGTCCACTACTACACGCATTTTTTCGTTGAAGTCGATGCTTGCATTACTTTTCATACAACGCAGGCATTCATCAGCATTATCAAGTTTGTTTGATAAAATCAAATTAACAAGAAACACAAGGTTGTGGCTTGCGGCAGCGCTTGCGCATGTACCATAGACAAGTTTTTGAAGAGGCAGGCTTTCGCACAAAAGTTGCCGTGTTTTTGTCTCAGATACGCGCACAAACATACCGAAAGGTTTTTCTTCAATGTTGGCGCACGTATTCGCGTCACTTAACTGTTCTTG
>Ga0123353_10018278_pt1 | contig 10357 bp, 10 predicted proteins | sample TergutLab28metaG_3_FD_92763 | JGI IMG/M metagenome (GOLD analysis project Ga0123353, IMG submission 92763) | Labiotermes labralis P3 segment gut microbial communities from Petit-Saut dam, French Guiana - Lab288 P3 | ecosystem: Host-associated > Arthropoda: Insects > Digestive system > Gut ...
ACGGGTTGATCCCGGCAAGCGGGTCAGTCTCAAAAGCCGCCGCAGACTCGCCGGTTGGGATAATGCTTACCTCGAACGTCTTTTGACCGCTTCTTCTGAAATGTAAATGCGGGGACCCTGCGGAGCAGCTTTGTTATCTTGACAGACCGGGACGTATTTATTATACTGATAGGAAACGGGCTTTACCCCCAGAAAGGCATTGGAATGCTGTATGCCGATTAAAATTGACAACGCACTCCCCGCGCGCCGTGCACTGGAAAATGAGAATATCTTTGTGATGACGGAGTCCCGCGCCATGGCGCAGGACATCCGTCCCCTGCGCATCCTGATTCTCAACCTGATGCCGACGAAAATCGAAACGGAGACGCAGTTGCTGCGCCTGTTGAGCAACTCTCCGATTCAGACGGAGATCACACTGCTGCAGACCGCGACCTACACCTCTAAAAATACCGCCCAGGAGCACATGCTCGCTTTCTACACCACCTTTGAAAAAATCCACGGGCAGCGCTACGACGGATGCATCATCACCGGCGCGCCCGTGGAGGATCTGCCTTTCGAGCGGGTGGATTATTGGCCGGAACTCTGCGAAATTATGGATTGGTCTGAGACGAACGTCTATTCCACCCTCCACATCTGCTGGGGCGCGCAGGCGGGGCTGTATCACCACTTCGGCATCCCTAAATACCCCTTGGAGCAAAAAATGTTCGGCGTATTCCCCCACCATGCGCTGGACCCCTTGCACCCCATGACGCGCGGGCTGAACGACCAGTTCAATGTCCCCCACTCCCGCCACACGGAGATCCGCCGCGATGACATCGAAAAAGTGAAAGAACTGCAGCTTCTCTCCTTTTCTGATATTGCCGGCGTGCACTTGGTGGCGGATATAGATTGCCGCAACTTCTACGCCACGGGGCATTCGGAATACGACCGGGATACACTGGCGAAGGAATATTTTCGGGATTTGAAGAAAGGTCTGCCCATTCAGGTGCCCCGCAACTATTTCCCGGAGGACGACCCGAAGCAAACCCCGGTTGTGTGCTGGCGCTCCGCGGCAAACGTCCTATTCACCAACTGGCTGAATTACTTTGTGTATCAGAAGACGCCCTATGATTTGAGCGCGCTGTAGGAAAAACGGCTGACGGGGGTTGAGACGATCAACCCCCGCCGCTTTTGCTTTTCCGGCACATTTTATCGCATTCTGTCCGAAAAAGGACTTGCACCATCCAGCCCCCTCGGAGTATACTATAGTTTAGACTTCATTTTAGGGCTGTACCTATAACGAGCCTTAAAAATAATGAAAGGATGATCTCCGTGACGAAAATCATCGCGCACAGGGGCGCCAATCGATTCGCGCCGCAAAACACACTGCCCGCCTTCCAGAAGGCAATTGAGTTGGGTGCGGACGGCCTGGAAAATGACGTGCACTTGACCAAGGACGGTGTCATTGTCATCTGCCACAACTACAGTATCGACGAGACCTCCAACGGCAAGGGCAAAATCGCGGACTATAGCTTCGACGAGCTGCGCAAATTCGATTTCGGCTCCTACTTCTCCCCGGAATTCGCGGGCACTCAAATCCCGCGCTTGGAGGAATTCTTGGATCTCTGCCGCAGCCTTGAAATCATCAACATTGAAATCAAGCCGCCGCTGCAGAAAAATTCTCCTATTGTCCGGCAGACCCTGGACATGGTCAAGGATTTCGGCCTGTTTGATCATTTGCTGATTTCCAGTTTTTCCAGCGACGTTCTCGTCGCCTGCAAGGAAATCGACAGCCGCACGAAGACGGGAATGCTCTATTCCATAGATGAGAAGGAGTGCGCGCACCTGGAAGAGTTGACGGACGACTGCGTCCGCTTCGCGCAGAACATCAAAGCGGACGCCCTGCACCCCTTCCTGATGTTCGTGGACGAAGAGTATATCGAAAACTGCCACAAGGCGGGGATTGCCGTCAATCCCTGGACGGTGAACCAGCCCTACGCCATTTCCACCTTTGCCGAGTGGGGCGTCGACGGCGTCATCACGGACACGGCGGACGTGGCGCGGATTGCCATAGAGTCTCCGGAATCGTTTGAGGATTAGGACACATGAGCTTCAGCATCAACCCCGCCGCCTGGGGAAAAATCTTCCCTGTGCCGGCGCAAATCGTGGACCAGCACATCCGCCTCGCCAGCGGCGAACAACTGAAAGTACTGCTCTGGATTTTGCGGCACGACCCGGAAAATCCGGACATCAATCAGCTGTGCACGGATTTGAAGTACGACCCTTCCGACGCGGAGGACTATTTGCAGTACTGGCTGCTGACCGGCATCCTGCAACAGCAGGGGCAGCCCCATATTTTGCCCTTCGTGCCTACACCTGCGCCCGTCTCCCCTCCCCCCATTGTCAGTCCGACGGAGACACCTCCGCAGGCAGCACCCGCGCCGAAACGGCTGCCCGCTCTGCCGGTCTCGAAGCCGACCAGTGCGCAAATCGCCGCGCGGGCGGCGGAGGCCGCCGAAATCCAGTTTCTGTTTACAGAGGCCCAGTCCAAGCTGGGGCGCACCATCGGCTACGAGGGGCAGTGCTCCCTGCTGCTGATGCATGACCAGTACGGCCTTCCGGTGGAAGTGATTCTGATGGTGCTGGAATACTGCGTCTGCGTGGGAAAGACCAATCTGAACTACATAGAAGCCATCGCACGCGATTGGGGCGAACGGGAGATTGACTCCATCGAAAAGGCGGACGCGGAAATCAGCGCCCTGCGTCAGCGCAGCAGTCTCTGGCAGAAGTTTGCGGCCATGGCCGGTATCAGCAACCCGCGCCCCACCGCCGCCCAGGCTGCGTTTCTGGCCCAGTGGATCGCCTGGGGGTTCCCCGCGGAGACGATCTATCTCGCTTACGAGGAGATGGCGAACCACACCCAGCGGCTGAGTTTCCCCTATATCAACAAAGTACTGCAAAACTGGCAGCAAAACAGACTCCTGACGCCCCAGGCCGTGGCGGAGGCGGCCAAGCAGAAGCAGTCCGGAAAGGCCGCCACTCCCGCCAAGAACGGCAAGCGGGCGGCCTCCTACGACATCGGGGAGTTCAAGAAACGCTCGCTGGACGTGCCGGAGGTATATAAGAAAAAGGAATCATAATGTAGGGCGCGACGCCCCCGGCGCGCCATTTTATCAATGATTTTACGTTCGCGTCGGCGTGCCGAGGGCATCGCCCCCTACGAAAAATAATTAGGAATGCGGCATATTATGAAATACAGCTCAAAAACTTATACGGCGGCGGCGGCCGAACTGGAACGCAGGCGGGACAGGGCCAGCCAAGCCCTGGAGCGGCGGCGCGCGGAAGCCTACGCAAAGTGCCCGGAACTGATGGCGCTGGAGCGGGAGATTTCCTCCGCCGGGCTGGAAGTCGTCAAGGCCATCAGCATGGGTGAAAACGCGAAGGCCTATATCGAAAGCCTGGCGGAGAGCAACCTCGCCGCGCAGGAGCGAAAGAAGGTTCTGCTGCGCGGGGCCGGTTTTCCGGAAGATTTCCTGGCCATTCAATATACCTGCGCCCTGTGCCGGGACTGGGGTTTCGTCTCCGGCAGGCTCTGCGACTGCCACAGCACCCTGCTGCGCAGCCTCGCCTTTGCGCAGCTGAGTGAGCTCTCCCCCGCGCGGGAGTCCGGTTTCGCGCAGTTCTCCCTGGCGTATTACGACACCGCCACGGACATAGAGCTCGGCCTCTCTCCTCGAACGCAGATGTCCCGCATTCTGAGCTACTGCCAGGGCTACGCGGCAGAATTTGACCTCAGCGCGCCGAGCCTGCTGTTTCACGGCGAAACGGGCCTGGGCAAGACCCACCTCTCCCTGGCGATTGCGGGACAGGTGGTGGCGAACGGCTACGGCGTGGTCTACGGCTCCGCGCAGAACCTGCTGAGTAAACTGGAAAAGGAACGCTTCAGCTACAACCGGGAGCGCTTCGGCGAGACGGAACAGACTCTGCTGGACTGCGACCTGTTGATTTTGGACGACCTGGGCGCGGAATTCTCCACCCAGTTCACCGTCGCGGCCATCTACAACCTCATCAACACGCGCCTCTTAAAAAGTCTGCCGGTCATCATCAGCACCAATTTGACCGCCGAAGAGTTGGAACAAAAATATTCCCGCAGGATTGCCTCCCGGATTTTATCCACCTACACGGCCTTCCAATTTTTGGGGCGGGATATTCGGCAATTGAAATAACAGCGTTTACCCGTGAAAGGATGATTTTTGTGACGGATATTACTTTAAAAGTAGACAACGGCTATTTTAGCTATAAAGTTGGGGCAATTATTATTCACGAAAACAAATTGTTGATGGTCAAAAGCGATAACTATTCTTATTATTATCCTGTCGGCGGGCGGGTCATGTTTGGAGAAACATCAGAAACCGCTGTTTTGAGAGAAACATTTGAAGAAACTGGCATTCACTTTCAAATAGATAGATTGGCTTTTCTGCACGAAAATTGCTTTGTTGCGACTTTTTTGAATAATGTGCCCTGTCATGAAATTGGCCTATACTACTTGATGAATCATCCTGATGATATAGGTCAAATAGGATGTGACAGTTCTGGGATAGACGGCGGAAAAGAGTCGCTGCATTGGCTGCCCTTAGATGAATTGTCAAGTTTTTATCTGTTCCCCGAATTTTATAAAACAGAATTACAGAAGTTACAGCATAAAATCGGTCACTTTATTACCAAAAACGAAAAAACGTTTCGTGTAAATTAACGGAAAAGGACACCACACATGAACATCATCACAGCTTTGAGCGAACAGTTTAAAATCCAGCGCTGGCAGGTGGAAAACACCGTAGCGCTGTTCGACGAGGGCAACACCATCCCCTTCATTGCCCGCTACCGCAAGGAGGCCCACGGCGCGCTGGACGACCAGACCATCCGTGAGCTCTCGGAGCGGCTGGAATACCTGCGCAACCTGGAAAAGCGCCGGGAAGAGATTTTCGCCGCGATCGCGGCCCAGGAAAAAATGACGGACGAGCTGGCCGTCGCCCTGACCGCCGCCGCCACGCTGGCGGAAATTGAGGACATCTACCGCCCCTACCGCCCGAAACGCCGTACCCGGGCTTCTGTCGCAAAGGAAAAGGGCCTGGAGCCCCTCGCGGAGCTCCTCTACGCCCAAACGGCAAATAGTGCCGAACCCCTCCAACTCGCGGAGGGTTACATCGACGACGAAAAGGGCGTTGCCTCCGCAGAGGAAGCTTTGCAGGGGGCCATGGACATCATCGCGGAAAATATCTCCGACAACGCGGATATCCGCCGCAGACTGCGCAATCTGTTCAGCGTGACCGGAACCGTCAGCGTGAAGGCGGCGGACCCGGAGGCGGAGAGCGTCTACACCCTCTACTACGACTTCTCGGAGCCGGTGAGCAAGATGGCCGGGCACCGCATTCTCGCCGTAAACCGCGGTGAGAAAGAAGAGTTTTTGCGCGTCGGCATCAGCATAGACCCGGTCAAGGCCGCCAACGTGATTACCTCCCTGACCTTGAATCCGCACGGTTCCCCCTGCACGGAGACGGTGCGGGCCGCCGGGGCCGACGCCTACGACAGGTTGATTGCCCCTTCCATCGAGCGGGAAATCCGCAATATGCTCACGGAAAAGGCTTCGGCCTCCGCAATCAAGGTGTTCTCCCTCAACCTGAGGGAGCTGCTACTGCTGCCGCCCGTAAAGGGCAAGGTCACGCTGGGGCTGGACCCGGGCTACCGCACGGGCTGCAAAGTCGCCGTGGTGGACGCCACCGGCCGGGTGCTAGACACCGACGTGGTCTATATCACCCACTCCGAGGCGCAGAAGCAGCAGGCAAAACAGACTATACAAAATATGCTGCGGATATATCAAGTGGAAATTATCGCCATCGGCAATGGCACCGCTTCTAAAGAAACAGAAATCTTCACGGCGGAATTAATTCATGAGCTGGATCAAAAGGTCTCCTACATGGTGGTCAGCGAGGCGGGAGCCTCTGTCTATTCCGCCTCAAAATTGGCGGCGGAGGAATTTCCCCAGTTCGACGTCTCCCTGCGCAGCGCGGTCTCCATCGCGCGGCGGCTGCAGGACCCGCTGGCAGAGTTGGTGAAAATCGACCCGAAGGCCATCGGCGTCGGACAATACCAGCACGATATGCCAAAGAAAGAGTTGGACGCCGCGCTCACGGGTGTGGTGGAATATTGCGTCAACAGCGTCGGCGTGGACTTGAACACCGCCTCCCCTGCCCTGCTGAGCCAGGTCGCGGGAATTCACGCGGGTACCGCGAAAAACATCGTGTCCTTCCGCGAGGAGAACGGCGCGTTCCAGACCCGGGCGCAGCTGAAAAAAGTACCGAAACTCGGCACGAAGGCCTTTGAGCAGTGCGCGGGTTTTATCCGTGTGCCGGAAAGTAAAAATATACTGGATCGCACGGGCGTGCACCCGGAGAGCTACAAGGCAGCAGAACAATTGCTGAAGCAATGCGGCTTCTCCCTGGAGGACGTGGCGGCCTGCCGCATCGGCGATTTGCCGGACAAATTGACGGCTATCGGCGAGGAGGTTGCCGCAAAAGCCCTCGGCATCGGCCTACCCACCCTGCGCGATATCGTGCGCGAACTGCTGCGTCCGGGCCGCGACCCCCGGGATGAGCTGCCGCCGCCCCTGCTGCGCACAGACGTGATGGACATCAAAGACCTGCGCCCCGGCATGGAACTCCAGGGCACAGTGCGTAACGTGATTGATTTCGGCGCGTTCATCGACATCGGCGTCCACCAGGACGGTCTCGCGCATGTCTCTCAATTGATGGACCGCTTTATCCGCCACCCCTCCGAGGTGCTGAAGGTCGGTGAAGTCGTCACGGTCTGGGTGCTGAACGTAGATGTTCTCAAAAAGAGGATTTCGCTGACGTTGAAGCGGCCGGCGACGGGAAACGCTATCTAATCAGGGCACAGCGGCCGGCGTCCTCGACGTCCCTCCTAATAATTGATTTATCATTTATAATAAAAATAATTCATGAAAGGATGAATACACTATGGCAAACAAAAAACCGGCAAGCAGGAAGCTGAAATTTCAGCGCAGCATGATCCGCGCAATCACCCCCGCGGCGGAACAGCTCATGGGCGCCCCAAAACTGGAGTACATCAAACGCGCACTGTTCATCCAGCCCCACCCGGACGACAACCAAATCGGCGCGGGCGGCACCATCGCCATGCTGATTGACCGGGGCGTGGAGGTCTACGAGCTCACGGCGCTGGACGACCGCTACACCGATCTGAGCTACTCCGGCCAAGGGCTGACCGTCCGGCAAAAGGAGATCCTGGCCGCCCAGGCCAGTCTGGGCATGAAAAACGCCGGATTCTTGGGCTTCGGAGACCGGACAAAGGCCTCCATGCGGGAAATCGCCGACGCGATTACGCTGGTGATCCGGAAAATCCAGCCGGACGCCGTCTTTACCGCCGACCCGAATCTGGAAAACGAGTGCCACGAGGACCACATCAAGGTCGCTCACGCCGTGCAGACCGCCGTGCTGGATTCTGGCTTCGCCTTCCTGCCGGAATATCAGGACGGCAAGCCGCGGGAGGACGTATGGAACGTCAAATTCATTGGGTTTTACTACACGGATAAGCCCAACACCATCGTGGACATCTCCGACTACGAGGAAAAAAAGTTCGAGTCTATCCAGTGCCACGCCTCCCAGATGGCGCCGGGCTTGCTGCTCAGTTTAAAATTGCTGCAGCAGCAGTTCGCGGCGGGCACGGAGTATGAATGCGTGGAGGTGCTGCGGATGATTACAAAGCTGCACACGCACTGTTTTAATTTGCCGGTTGAGTGAGGAAAAGCGGGGCAAGGCTATCTCAGGCCCTGCCCCGCTTTAAATTGTGGTGGAGGATGACTATGGACATTGACGATTTAACCCAGCATGAAAAAATATGTAACCTCAAGGAAGAATTGTTGGCAGTTGAAACGGCTCGAATGGCAGGCGAAAAAGGCTACGCGATCGATGAGTTGGATGATTACCTAAACGGAATTATAAACGAGACTTCTCTGTGATTGCACACCGTAGCGCGCCGGTTTTTCGGTGTTTTTTTGCGAAATTTTACGCATTCTCCCCACAATCAAACCCCACGCAGCCTTTCTGTATCTTCTCCAAAACCCGTGTTTTCTCCTCCCCCTCCAGCACATGGGGCTGATAGTCATTGCGTCCGGGCGTGGAGGAAACACACACCGGAATCACCCGGGGCTGTGTGCTTGTCAGCTCGCCGTCCTCAAAAATAAATTTCTGCTGAAAAATCATGCTGTCTTTGTCCGACGGATTGCGGTTCCCGCCGAACACGAAATTTCCCAGGGAATACACAATCTGTTTGCCCTTGTAGGTCTCTATCCCCTGCAGAACGTGGGGGTGATGGCCCACTACTAAGTCCGCGCCCTGGTCTATGGCAGCATAGGCCAGCTCTTTTTGCAGAGCATCGTGCCGGTAGCTGCGCTCTTCCCCCCAGTGGAAACTGAGGATGGTTGCCTGCGCGCCCTGATTTTTCAAGTAGCGCAGGCCCTCCTCAATCGCCGCGAGGTGCTCCGCTTTTCGGGACGCGAACACCTGGATACCGAGAAAGCCGACGCGAATCCCTTTGATTTCCGCAAGGAGCCGCTGTTCGCCGCCGAAATAGGCAATTCCGGCCCGATCCAGCGCCTCCAGCGTATCCTGGTAGCCGACTTCATAGTAGTCCTGCGTGTGATTGTTGGCTAGGTTGACGGCGCTCACGCCGCCCTGTGTCAGAATTTCGGCATATTCGGCCGGGCCTTTAAAATTGTAGCTTTTGGGTCTGCGTATTTTTGCCCTTGTAAAGACACCCTCTAGATTGACCACCGTATAGTCGCCCGCCGCGAGAACCGGCTGTACATTCCGGAAAAAATAGGCGGCCCCCTGCTTGTCGTACACCTCGCACAGAGAGCCCGCATACGCCCCGCGGTCGTCCATGCCGATGGTGCAGTCACCGGCAAAGCTGAGCACTATTTCCTGCCGGACCGGCTGCGTCTGTGGCGGCTCAGACTCTTGGGAAAGTGCGTCCTTGCTTGCGGGGGCCGCCGGATTGCAGGCACAGAGATAGAGCAGAAGCAGGGCGAGAAGGCACAGGACTATCCGTTTGCTGCGTTTCATGGTTAGGCCTCCAACTTATCATTCGGCAAACTTTGGATTTCCCGTAGGGGATGCAGTCCTCTGCATCCCTCTCAAAACATTTCATTATTTTTTAGCGGAACGCAGAGGACTGCGTCCCCTACAAGAAGAAAAATCAAAGCTCATTAAGAAAGGACGGCCGGAGGCCGCCCCTACTTTCAATTTATTCTTCTTTGTTCTTTTTGCTCTTCTTCCGGCTGGCCTTTCTGCTCTCGCTGGCCTCCTCCATCTTGGCGGTCCGTTCCGCCTCCTGGGCCTCCTTCGCGGCCGCACGCTCTTCCTCCAGCTTTTCCGCAGCCGTATTGTTCGTGCTCACAGCCCAGCGTGTCACTTTGATCTTGTTGCGGTCCGCACCGGTCTCGATGATGATGGCATCCTCCTTCACCGTGACCACCCTGCCCATGATGCCGCCGATGGTGGTGATTTCATCGCCGACCGTGATATTGTCCCGCATGGACTGTTCTTCTTTTTGCTTTTTCTTCTGCGGACGAATCATCACGAAATACATCACGGCAAACATGCCGCCCATCATCAGAATCATCGTAGTGGGGTTGCTGTTGCCCGTGCCGCCAGCGCCGCCGCCGCCCATTGCCATTAGCCATAAAAATTCCATTTATTTTTCCTCCGAAACAATGTTTTACATATTATACAGGAAACCGCCAATACTTGCAAGGATTATTTTTTTGTGGCGCAGCCCTGGGCTATTCCCCTGTCAGCGAACTGAAAGATCAATCCGGATTCAGCCGCATAAACCACGAAAAGGCCACGCTCCCAGTGGCCTTTCCGCTTTGTTTGGGTTTGCTTGTTCTATCCGCTTAAGGCTTGCAGGACTCTGTTGGTCTGCTCTTGTGGTTCTTTAAGAAACTGTCCCCTGTGTTTTCAGAGTGGTTCCTTGTTTGGCATTAATATGCCGTCTATTTCAAAAGCAACCATGAACGAGTTGGTTACCACAGAAAACCAATTTTTTGAAGCATTTGTATAATAAAAAGAATTGGGAAAAACAGTATAAATGCAATTGGTATATCACCCATCCGTCATCACCACCTTTATCTAAAATTTTTTCTTTCAAATCCTTAAAAATTTGGAAGTGTTTATTAAATAGCTATTTCAATGGTTTTGTTGACGTGGTAAGCAGCATATAGCATGGTAGTCAGTTCAATCATCTCCATGGAACGAGAAACAACACAGGTTTTTCTCCTAAA
>Ga0123353_10018279_pt1 | contig 10356 bp, 8 predicted proteins | sample TergutLab28metaG_3_FD_92763 | JGI IMG/M metagenome (GOLD analysis project Ga0123353, IMG submission 92763) | Labiotermes labralis P3 segment gut microbial communities from Petit-Saut dam, French Guiana - Lab288 P3 | ecosystem: Host-associated > Arthropoda: Insects > Digestive system > Gut ...
ACGTATCACGCCAACACCGGTTCCGGAGGACCCGGAATGCTGAGCGTTGTGCCCGGGATATACGAGATATCAACGATCGAACCGACACACATGAGTGCCTTATTCATCGGATGGACGCTTGACAGCTCCATACTCGGGAAGGTGCTTGTCAAGGGAGGAACCGTACCCGTGATGGCATCGGACGTCACCGTCAGTGACAGCAATGTGATCCTGTACGCAGTGTGGGGTTACGACACCAACGGCGACGGAATACCTGATGTGGAACAGCAATGGTACACCATAAAGCACCACGCCAACGGCGGTTCCGGAGGACCCGGAATGTTGAGCGTTGTACCCGGGATATACGGGATATCAACGATCGAACCGACACACCCGAGCGCTTTATTCATCGGATGGACGCTTGACAGCTCCATATACGGAAAAGTGCTCGTTAAGGGTAACACAATGCCCGTGATAGCATCGGATGTCACCGTCATCGATGGCAACGTGATCCTGTACGCAGTATGGGGTTACGATACGAACGGCGACGGAATACCTGATGCGGCGCAGGATTGGTTCACCATTAAGTACGACGTTAACGGCGGTTCCGGAGGACCCGGGAAACTGAGCGTCATACCAGGAACGTATCCGATATCGGCTGTGAAGCCGTCGTACCCGGGAATGATCTTCATGGGTTGGACGCTTGACAGTTCCGTACTGGGAGAGATACTCGGCAAGGGCGACATGATACCTGCGATAGTATCGAACATCGTCGTCAGCGATGATGACGTCGTCCTGTATGCAGTGTGGAGTTACGACACCAATGATGACGGAATACCTGATGTGGAACAGGATTGGTTCACCATCACGTACAACGCCAACACCGGTTCCGGAGGACCCGGAAAGCTGAGTGTCATACCCGGAACATACGAGATATCAACGATCGAACCGACGCACGCAAGTGCAATATTCATGGGTTGGACGCTTGACAGTTCCATACTGGGAGAGATACTCGGTAAGGGCGACACGATACCTGTGTTCGCGTCGGACGTCACCGTCAGCGATAGCAACGTGATACTGTACGCAGTATGGGGTCACGATACGAACGGCGACGGTATACCCGATGCGGAACAAAAATGGTTCACCATTGAATATGACGCAAACGGAGGTTCCGGAGGACCCGGGACACTGAGCGTTATACCAGGCACATACGCGATATCAGCGACCGAACCCACGTACGCGGGAGTCATCTTCATCGGATGGACGCTCGATGTCAGTGTGATCGGAGAGATAATCGGTAAAGGCGACACAACGCCCATGTTGGTATCGAACGTCACCATCATCGACGGTAACGTGACACTGTACGCGGTATGGGGTCACGATACGAACGGTGACGGCGTACCGGATGTGGAACAGCAGTGGTTCAACATCATATACAACGCTAACGACGGTTCCGGAGGACCCGGAACACTGAGTGTCGTATCGGGAACATATCCGGTGTCGGGCGTGAAGCCGTCGTACCCGGGAATGATCTTCATGGGTTGGACGCTTGACAGTTCCATATTGGGAGAGGTACTCGGCAAAGGCGACACGATACCCACGATAGCATCGGGTGTCACCATCGTTGACGATGACGTGATACTGTACGCGGTATGGGGTCACGATACGAACGGCGACGGTATACCTGATGCGGAACAGGACTGGTTCACCATTGAATATGACGCAAACGGCGGATCCGGAGGACCCGGAACACTGAGCGTTGTACCCGGAATATACGCTGTATCGGTGATCGAACCGACGCACGCAAGCGCAATATTCATTGGATGGACACTCGACGTAAGCATACCGGGAGAGATACTCGGTAAGGGTGACGCGATACCTGTGATAGCATCGGACGTCATCGTCATCGATAACAACGTGACACTGTACGCAATATGGGGTCACGATACGAACGGCGACGGTATACCTGATGCGGCGCAGGATTGGTTCACCATTGAATACGACGCAAACGGCGGTTCCGGAGGACCCGGAACGTTCAGCGTTATGTCCGGCACATATCCGTTATCAGCCGCGAAGCCGTCGTACCCCGGGGTCATCTTCATCGGTTGGACGCTTGACGCCGGCACGATCGGAGAGATACTCGATAAGGGTGACACGATACCCGTGTTGGCATCTAGTGTAACAGTCACCGATGGCAACGTGATCCTGTACGCAGTGTGGGGTCACGATACGAACGGTGACGGTATACCCGATGCGGAACAGGAATGGTACACGTTGTCATCCACGAGGACAGCATACGGCAAGATCCGGTGGTCCGTCGACAGTATCACATATACCGACCTGGCCGGTACCGCGAGCGTGCTGGCAGGCGCGACGGTATACTTGAAGGCGGCGGCCGGCGACGGCATGCGGTTCTATGCATGGACCAACGACCTTGCCGGCAATGAGCCCGAGAAGATGCTGCTGATGGATGACGACAAGGTCGTAGGCGCCATATTCCACGGAGCCGACGATCCTACGCTGTACTCATCATACTCGGCCGGCGGAAAGATACAATGGTCGGTTGACGGGGATGCGTGGGATGACCTTCCTTCGGTGTTGGTGATACCGGAGGATCAGAGATCCGTGTTCCTGAAGGTCGTCATCTACGACGGTCATTGGTTCTATACATGGACCGGTGACCTTGCCGGGAATGAGACCACAACGGAACTGTTCCTTGACGGCGACATGACCATAAGGGCGGAATTCCGTCCGGACAGCGAGTCTACATACGTACTAACGTCCTCGGTGTCAGGCGACGGAAAGATACAATGGTCCGCTGACGGTGTGACATACGCCGACCTGCCGGCATCGTTGACGGTGCCCGCAGGCGCGATCGTCCACCTGAAAGCGGTCGAGGACGAAGGGACAGAGTTCCTCGGATGGACCGGCGATCTCGCAGGGATCCTTGCGATCGAGATGTTGCTGATGGATTCCGACAGGTCGGTGTGCGCAATGTTCACCGGCGACGATACCGGATCCACCGGGGGCAAGAGCGGTCACGGATGCTCGCTGATATGGTGGTTCCTGCTGGCTCTGCTGATATTCCTGATCATCTTCTTCCTGATCAGGGACAGGTTCACACTGACGTATGACCTGAACGGCGGAATACCGGAGACGGGACCCGACGAAGAGAGGGCACTGGTCGCTCAGGAGGATCACGAGCTCGATCTCACGAAGGTACCGGAGCACGCCGGGAACATCGGCAAGAAGGTCGCATTCGTGGGATGGTCGTTGGAGCCGGACGAGAAGATATACTCGAGGGCGGACACCGTACCCGCGACGGTCACGACAGTGGACATAGTCGACAGGGACGTGACCGTCTACGCGGTATGGGGTTACGACACCAACGGCGACGGGATACCGGATGTGAAGGAGTACTCCGACACTTCGGCATTCACGGAACCCATGGCAGAGCGGCCGGGCCTCCGCCAACCAAACTTCCTTATCAAAGAACGGCGCAGGCGGGGATGGGTCCGCCCGCGCCTATGAACAATGGAGGGTACGGGAAACCCCTTTCTCCCGTACCTTCCACCCATTTTCTTTTTTCAGGCTCCGCCGACGGTACGCGCGCATATCCTTCCGTCAATTGAAACGTATATATCCTACTTTATCATGCTAACGTCAAAGGTGAGACGTTGGTAACGGAATTGGACGAGTCGACATTCGACAGGTTCGTGAAGGACAACAAAGTGGTGCTCATAGACTGCTGGGCGCCGTGGTGCAGACCATGCAGGATGTTGGCGCCGATAATCGAAGAACTGTCAGCCGAACTGAACGGAAAAGTTGCCGTAGGTAAACTCAACACGGATGAGAATCAGGGGATCGCCATGAGATTCGGGATAAACGCGATCCCGACGCTGCTTGTTTTCAAGGACAGCCTGATGTACGAGCCGCTGATAGGTCTGAGGCCTAAGGAAGAGATAAAGGACTACGTGCTCGGATTGTGATCACGGTGTTCACAGACATCATCATAATAGGCGCCGGGCCGGCCGGGACACAGGCGGCCATACATGCGGCGCGCGGTAAGGCGAAGGTGGTGATGCTGGGGAAACGCACCGACAGCGCTATGTTCGGTACGCACGTTGAGAATTATTTCGGTATCCGCGGCAAGACCGACGGCTCGGAGATACTGGAGAACGGGATCCGTCAGGCCGAAGGTTTCGGTGTGAAGCACATTGAGGAGAACGTAATATCAATGAGCAGGTCGGGAGATACGTTCACCGCCGTAACGGAGAATGGTACCGAGATATCGTCGAAGGCGGTGATACTCGCATCCGGCGTATCGCGCGTGAAACTGAATGTTCCCGGAGAGAAGGAGCTCTTCGGGAAGGGCGTAAGCTATTGTGCCGCATGCGACTGTAACTTCTACAAAGGGAAGAGGGTCGCGTTGATCGGCGACGGATCGGAGGCTGCGTCATCAGCCGAACTGATGACAAAATATGCGTCTCACGTATATTGGATAACAAAGGACACGAAAGCATCGGAATTCATGATCGGGAAGGCGAAAAGCGCCGGGGTCGAGATGATCGGCAAGAGCCTCACCGAGATAGTAGGCAAGGAGAAGGTCACGGGAGTGAAGTTCGGTGATTCATCCGTCCTGAATGTCGATGGGGTGTTCATAGAGCTAGGAGCAAGATCATCATCCGACCTCGCAATGGATATCGATGTGTTACCGAACGCGGACGGAACGATAAGTACAGACGAAAAATGTAAAACGTCGGTAAGCGGTGTCTATGCGTGCGGCGATGTTACCGGAAGGCCGTGGCAGATAGCAAAAGCTGTCGGGCAAGGGGCGGTTGCAGGTATGAACGCGGTCTCGTACATAAAAGGTGAACAAGATGGCTGACAGAGAACTTATAATGGGTATGCTGAGAGAAGGAGGCGGATTCCAGAAAGCACTGAGAAGAGTGCTCAGTGACGATCTCGGAATGACAGTTAACGAATTCTGTCAGGCCACCAAGATATCGCAGAGCACAATGTACAAACTGCTTGAGGAGAAGAGGGAACCGAACCTCAGGACGATACGGGTGATAATCAAAGCCGTCCGTTTCCTGATGGCGAAGCCGGAGGAGAGGTTCATAGCTGTGATAGCGTCACGTCAATTCCTGTCGAGCCTCACCGGGAGTGAGTTCGTAAATGAAAGGAATGTGCACATCCGCGAGTATCCGGTATCGACGATCGAGGATGCCATAATATCAGCGGTCATCGCGGAAAGGGATGGCGCGCTCGGGGTCGTATGTGCACCGATGGTCGCGACAACGGTCGAAAAGATACTTGAGATACCGATATCGCCGGTCATACCGATGAACAGTATGTTCAAGGCCATCGAGAAGTTACTGGAAGAGATCTGATCGGCGTGCCGCAACGGCCCGCCGGCGGTATACCGGTCGCAGGCAGTGATAGTTAAAATACCAGCTTAATTATTATCACTCAAGTGATCTGATGTTTGAGTTGAACGTGGTCAGCAATACCCCTCTGGGAGCTATGACGGATATCGACGGCGTGGCGGAGACATTTTTGGTCCAGATCGGCTACATCCCGAAAGGTTACGATCCGAAGACGGACGCCTCCGGCGTGAGGGACAGCGTCCCGTACAGACTTTTCATGGATTTCTTCATGAGGAATATGTCCAAAGTATGGACGGTGGATGAGCTTGCCGCACTTATGAGAACAACGAAACCGACGATATACAGGCACATAAACAAACTGAAGTCGATGGATATATTGGAGAGTGCGGACGTTGAATTCGACGGCCAGATGAGGAAAGGATACCGCATAAGGTACGGCGACCTCAGGAAAGCATGGTCGTTCACCGAAGCGAATGTGAATATGGCGATGGAGAATTACAAGAGGACCGTGGCCCATTTCCAGGCGCTCGTTGACAATGAGAGGGAGAACAGTGTCTGATAACGAACTGATGCTGGCGGAAGGATGGAGTTATGCGGTCAGCATCGAAAAGGACAGGTTCGAAGGAACGTTCAAAGGATATGCGATGATAGGGAGCGAGTCCGCGATCGCGATGCAGCTCGCGGACGGGACGGTAAGGTTCGTCCCCGTCGCTAAGATAACGTACATAGACCAGACCGCGTCCGGTGACCGGAAAAGAACGGAAGAGAAGCGGCCGGAACCCGCATATTACGGTTGATCCAAATGCCGTACGATCTGAACAGATCGATCATCGACATGATCGTGAGAGGCGAGATAAAGGACAGAGGCCGGCTTCAGAGGATCAAAGTGAAGATGGCCGGAGAATATCATCTTAACGCAGTACCGCGGAACTCCGAGATCCTCGCCGACGCACGCGAAGATGAAAAGGATATCGTCATACCGTTACTTCGCAGGAAGCCGGTCCGAACGGTAAGCGGCGTGGCCGTCGTTGCCGTCATGACGTCTCCGCATCCGTGCCCGCACGGCAAATGCATTTACTGCCCGGGCGGAGTGGAGAGCGGTTCTCCGCAATCATATACCGGAAAGGAACCCGCGGCAAGACGCGCCATCAGGAACGATTTCGATCCGTTCCTCCAGGTCTCGGACAGAATAAGACAACTGGAGGCCATCGGCCACAAGACCGACAAGATCGACCTTATAATCATGGGCGGGACGTTCACCGCCCGCGACCCCGAGTACCAGGAATGGTTCGTGAGACGTTGTTTCGACGCCATGAACGGGAAGGATGCGCCGGACATAACGACGGCGCACATATGGAATTCGGGTTCCGAGCACAGATGCATAGGCATGACCGTTGAGACACGACCGGATGCATTCGGCGAGGAGCAGATAGAAAGGTCCATGGCACTGGGCGCTACACGCGTTGAGCTGGGCGTGCAGATATTGGACGATGACATACTGAAAGCGGTGAACCGCGGTCACGGTGTGAAAGAGACGATAGAAGCGACGAAGAACTGCAAACAGCACGGGTTGAAAGTGTGCTATCATATAATGCCGGGGTTGCCGCATTCATCGCCCGATAATGATATGGCATCCTTCGGGAAAATGTTCGACGACCCCGACTTCAGGCCGGACATGCTGAAATTCTATCCGGCGCTCGTTATACCGGGAACGGAACTCCATGATAAGTGGGTTGCCGGCGAATACGTTCCCTACGACGTCGAAGAAGGCGTGAGACTGATATCGGAAATGAAATCGATCGTTCCCGAATACGTGAGGATACAAAGGATACAGAGAGATATACCAGTACCGCAGATAGCCGCCGGGATAATGAAAAGCAATTTACGTGAACTTGCGGCGCGGCGGCTTACGGAACAGGGAAGGGAATGCAGGTGCATAAGGTGCCGGGAGGTCGGTCAGAATGACGTGTCGCTTGATGATCCGTCGATGGTCGTCATGAACGATCTGGTGTATGAGGCATCAGGAGGCACCGAACACTTCATAACGCTGGAATATGACGATATGCTGATCGGATACGTCAGATTAAGGTTGGACGACGTTGCGTCCGTGCGCGAGCTGAAAGTATTCGGACGTATGATGGGGATAGGAGAGCACGGAGACGATTGGCAGCACAGGGGATTCGGGAAAAGGCTGATGGAGAAGGCGGAGGAGGTCTCGAGAGCAGCCGGAAAGAACATCATAAGAGTGACAAGCGGCGCCGGCGTTCGGAAATATTACGAATCCCTGGGATTCGAACTGCGTGCGCCGTATATGGTGAAGATCATTCAGCAATGACGTAATCCTGATCCAATCGTATCCTTTTGACCGGTATCACCGCTCTTCCCATGTCATCCACCATGTCCGAGGCCTTCGCGGACTGTCCCAATATCAGATACCGTATGAAACCCGTGGATGTGTCTATCACGACGTCTTCTATCGTTCCCAGCAGTTGACCGTCCTTGCTTACCGCCATCCTCCCGGCGATCTCGGAAATGAAAACCCTGATATCGTTCATAGCATCACCTGTAGAAGGGCACATTGTCCCAGGATGTGCGCCTCTTGTTCATCTCTTTTCCGAGATCTTCGTAACTCTTCATCAGATCCGCGTCAACCGACGGTCTCACCGTCTTCAGCGCAGCATCGAAGTGCCGCTGTTCCACATTCGTAATATCGGGGTCTTCGCGGTACGCTTCCATCCCGGCCTCGCGGCACAGTGCTTCGAGATCCGCGCCCACATATCCTTCGGTCGCCCTCGCCGCGCCAAGAAGGTCAACACCCTTCAGCGGCATGTTCTTCGTGTGCACTTCCAGTATCTTTACCCGAGCGTCAATGTCGGGTTTCCCGATCAGTATCATCTTGTCGAACCTTCCCGGCCTCAGCAACGCGGGATCTATCATATCAGGTCGGTTGGTCGCGCCCATTATCATCACATTCTTAAGTCCCTCGATGCCGTCCATTGAAGTGAGCAATTGATTCACCACCTTTTCCCAGCTCGGCGCTCCCGATCCGCGCCGCGGGGCGATGGAATCCATCTCGTCGAAGAATATTATGCACGGTGCCATCTGTTTGGCGCGTTTGAATATCCTGCGTATCGCTTTTTCACTTTCGCCGAGCCATTTGCTCGCTATCTCCGGACCGTTCACCGCTATGAAGTTCGCCCCCGATTCGTTTGCGACGGCCTTCGCGATCAATGTCTTCCCCGTTCCCGGAGGACCGTAGAACAATACGCCTTTCGCTTGTCTTATACCGAGCCTCTCGAACGTTTTGGCGTCTTCCGAAGGTATGAACGCTTCGTTGATCTCTTTCTTGACGTCATCCAACCCGCCTATGTCGGCCCACGTGACCCTCGGTATCTCGACGATCACTTCCCTCATACCGCTGGGTTCGATCTCAGACAGCGCGGACGTGAAATCATCCGCGAGAACTCTCATACGCTCAAGGATGTTGGCGGGTATCGGTTTATCGAGATCCAATTCGGGCATCATCCTGCGGAGGCATTTCATCGCCGCTTCTCTGGCAAGCGCAGCCAGATCGGCACCGACGAAGCCCTGTGTCGCGCTTGCGATCTGTTCAATATCCACATCTTCACCGAGGGGCATACCTCTTACGTGAACATCCATTATGTCCTTACGGTCATTCCTACCCGGCATTCCTATCTCCACCTCACGATCGAAACGTCCGGGCCTCCTGAGGGCCGGGTCTATCGCATCCTCGCGGTTGGTCGCGCCTATGACTATCACGTCGCCTCTGTCGCTCATCCCGTCCATCAATGTCAGAAGCTGAGCGACGATGCGTCTCTCCACCTCTCCGTTCACGGAATCCCTGTTCGGTGCTATGGAATCTATCTCGTCAAGGAATATTATGCTCGGGGAGTTCTCCTCCGCATCTTTGAATATCTCTCTCAGACGTTCTTCGCTCTGTCCGTAATACTTCCCTATTATCTCCGGCCCCTGGATGGCGTAGAACGACGCACCCGACTCATTTGCGACGGCCTTTGCGATCAATGTCTTCCCGGTACCCGGGGGACCGTACAGGAGAACGCCTTTGGGCGCGGATATCCCCAGTCTTATGAAAAGTTCCGGGTGCTTCAGCGGAAGTTCGATCGTCTCCCTGATCTTCCTGAGTTCCTCATCCAGGCCGCCTATGTCATCATAGGTTATCTGCTCGGAATAGCTTTCATCCTTGCCGGCCGGCTCATCCTTCAATACGATCTCAGTATAATGTCCGATGATGACAGGACCGCTCGGAACGGTGTTCGATACCACGAATGTTGACCGACTGCCCATTAACGCTACGTTGGGCACCAGGACATCGCTCCCTTTCATCACCGGCCGGTTCATGAGCCCGCGTCGGAATATGTCGGCAACACCGTCCTCGAATCTTATCTTCTTCCCCTGAGGTATATTCGGCGAAAGGACGATCTTCTCCGCAGGCTTGGGATCGCATCTTCTGACCTTCACCGATTCATCGATACTGGCGCCGGCGTTCGTCCTCGTCAATCCGTCGATCCTGATGATACCGGCACCTTCGTCGTTGGGAGAACCTCTGAATACCTTCGCTACTGTGGTCTTCCCGCCGATTATCTCTATCGTATCACCGGCATCGACACCCAGCCTCATACGGGCATCGGAATCTATGCGCGCGCGCCCGAGCCCCGCCTCGGCGGTCTCCCTGATCTTCTCGACCCTCAGCTCAATGTGATCGTCCATCGAACCACGAATGGTTTTACGTTTATATCAACACATGACACTGAGCTCTACATTGTTCGGCCTATGTGATTTTCCGTAAGATATGCCACGAAACTCAGCACCGCGCGGTGATCTTTCGTCATTTTCAATCCCATATTATTAAATAGGATGATGGGTTGCTCCTTGATTACAAGCTTTAAACTATCCATGGGTCTGTAGCTCAGCTAGGTAGAGCATCTGACTTTTAATCAGGTGGTCA
>Ga0123353_10018280_pt1 | contig 10356 bp, 4 predicted proteins | sample TergutLab28metaG_3_FD_92763 | JGI IMG/M metagenome (GOLD analysis project Ga0123353, IMG submission 92763) | Labiotermes labralis P3 segment gut microbial communities from Petit-Saut dam, French Guiana - Lab288 P3 | ecosystem: Host-associated > Arthropoda: Insects > Digestive system > Gut ...
ACGTCTTCCAGACCGCGCCCAATCTAAACATCCGCGCCAATTCCGACGCTCTGGAATCCCTGCTCCCCTACAACGCGCCCGGGCATTGTCACGTTATTTAATATTTGTATTTGACGCTTACCCCGATTTTCGAGGGGTAAGGCATTTGTACCTGTTCCCGCGTTTTGCAGAGTTAAAGCGTTACAACACAGCAAAATCATTCTTTCTTCGCCCTGCTCTTGTACACATTGTATTGATTCTTGCACCTTGGTGAGCAAAATGCAGCGTTGGGGTGGGTGGAGATGAACGCCTTTTGACAATGACGGCAGGCGCGGAGCGGGTTGGCTTCGTCGGTCAGCATATATGGGGCATACTGTCAACTTCCGTACCACAAAGGAATCCTATAAGGACAAGCGGCAGACACCAAACCCACAATCGGATTGGCTGGTTTTCGAGAACACCCATGAAGCCATCATAGACCCCGAAACATGGCAGACCGCGCAGCGGTGCAGAACGGTCAAGCGTCGCACGGATACCATAGGCGAATCCAATCCGCTGACAGGGATACTCTATTGCTCAGATTGTGGACGGCGGCTTTTCAACCATAGGGCACGGGCAAGGGAACGGGTGAAGCCGAACGGCAACATTGTCCATCTATCGGCACGGGATGAATACGTTTGTCAATGCTACTTCAATCCCGGCGCGGCGGTGCCAGACTGCTCCATGCATTTCATTATGAGCAAAACAGCCAACGCCCTGATACTGGAAGCGATACAGCGGACAACAGAATTTGCCCGCAATAATGAAGCGGAGTTTGTAGGGCAGGGTATCAAATTCCAAACACTTTAGCGATTCAAGCCACCTCGGATGTAAGCGATATTGATTGTTCAGACTTTCGTGACATGTTACTGAAAAGGCTGACCATTTTTTCCGACAACTCTATATATGATTTGGCAGTACGTTCTTCTTGTACCTTGGAAGATGATTATACCAATAGTATGGCAGGGCATTTCGAATCTTTTCTCGGTTTAATGTCTGTCAATGATATTTTGATGAACATCAAAAAAGTAATTGCTGGATTGCAAAAAACTACTGATAAAGATGGCAAAATGGGAATTGTCATTCAAAACAGAATCAACGCAGATTTCTCAGGTGTATTATTTACATCTGACCCATTTTCATATAGTAGCACTACAATTATCCAAGAAGTATTCGATCCACTGTATACCGGAGTTGTTCAAAGAATATCGGAAGGTTATATAAAGGTTATATAATAGAAATCACGAAAGGACATTTTTTAACAAAAGGAACCGTTCCTACCTCTCAATATATTGTGTCAAGAGATGGGCTGGTATTAGAGCGTACCGAGGTATATCAGCAAACTTGGTTGAAAATTATTGAAGGTCATGTTGTGCATTGCATTTGCAATAATGGTGAAGATGGATTAGTTTCTCTCTGCGACAGTGATGTAAGACTTATTATTGATTACTTTAGGCCTGTTCTGCAAACAGATTCAAATGTTGTGGAATTCGGCCTTCTGGAACAGCAGAATCATTCGCTCAAACCGTATTTGATTGATTTCGTTGATGACAATTCGCCCATCGACATTACTCGCCTAGACATAAAAAGCGGGATAATATCTTATGGTAGCGTGACAGGGGAAGCAGTTATCGTAAAGGATTTGAGTGCTGATTCTCTCAATGAGCATTTCCATAATCTATCCGATAGCGCCATGAGATCAGACGATAAAGTCGTGTTTTTTGCCAAAAATCCCGAACTCGCTTTACTGGGTCTTCTTGACAAATACAATCCTCATTGTATTGGATTTGTATTTCAAGACTGTGCTATCGGCGCACATTTAGCAGTTGTCCTCCGCGAAAGAGGTATACCTGCGATAAAAACAAAAACATCTTTTTTTGCAACACCCCCCGCCGGCATTTATACAATAGATGCTAAAACACCTAGCTTATCACCGAAGGAGAGATTAATCTATGAGCAAAATTAACCTTGTAACATCATATCCGAATCCTGATACTGATGGAGTCGCCTGCTCAATTGCAATGGCCAGATTATTATCAACGGAAAGCGAAAAATGGTTTGCCGCTATTCTAGGCTCAATAGGGGATGAAACAGCTTTCATCTTAAAACAACTAGGAATACAACCGCCGGAAGCGATAACATCATATGATGAAGTTGCGAAGATTATGTTGGTAGATACTCATCATAAGGTGCAGTTGCCTCTTAGCTTTCCGTTTGAAAAGGTGACAACCATTATTGATCATCATCCAAATGGTGATGGTGATGCCTTTCCGCTTGCTCATATTGTAAATGAGAAAGTTGGTGCAGCGGCAAGTATCGTCGCTAAAATGTACTTTGATAAACAAATAAAAGATGCAACAATGCTATCCTTGCTGGGTTTTGCCATTCTATCGAACACTCTAAATTTCTCTGCGCCATCAACTTCGGATTTTGATAAAGATATTTTCAAGCAAATCTCAGCCAATTATCCTATTTCCAATGCGGTGATAGACGGAATGTTTGAACAGCGGAGTCTGATTTTAAGAAAAGATATGTACGCCGCACTATCTGCGGATTTTAAAGTATTTGACACAAAGTTGGGCAAAGTGGGCATATCTCAGATTGAAGCATATAATCTTGAATCTTTAATTGATATTAAAAAATCAGTAGCAGCATTAAAACAGATTGCCAATGAAAAAGAATTGAATTTATGTCTGTTTAATGGTGTAGATATCAAATCAAAATGTAGCCTTGTGCTTGCGGCTAACAATGCCTCTAAGAAGTTGGTGTGTTCCATATTCAAGCTGGAAAAGTATACCGAGCCGCAAATGTTTGATAGAATTCTGTTAAGAAAAACTGATTATATTCCACCGCTTAATATGTAGTAAATAAATTTTGGACAAACCCCCTTGACAATACTTATCCCACGAAAGGCACAAAAGGACACGAAAAGACGGGCGATTGATAATCGCCCCTACGCGGGCGGCGGGGATTTCGAAAAGTGACAGGGGGACGGCTTCTGTTGACATGGGTGTCAGAGTGTCAACACGAACTGTCCCCTCTGTCACGGCTGGACGGGGATTCGTATGGTTCGCGGTTTGTCAATCCTCCGGCGCTTCGCGCCACCTCCTCACACCATCCCACCCAATTTGCGAATTGGGCGGGAACCCTGGCAAAAGGAGGCTCTTCACGCGTGAGCGTTTCTGTCCACTGCCCACTGCCATGCGGGCGATTGATAATCGCCCCTACGCGTGCCCACTGTAAAGAGAATTTGTAGAATTTGTGGTTTTTGCTTGAGCCCACGGGCGATCTGTGTTATACTTTCGATATATTGGCTTTTGCGGCAAGAGCCGCCGGAGCACAGGGTATCAGGACATAGGAGGATTATTATGAAAACGACATGGCAAAGAGGATTGCTCAAGAATGTGACGGCGCTGCTGCTCGCTATCGCGCTGCTGTTCGGCGCGGGGCTGGCGGGGTTGATCCCCACGGCGGAAGCGGCGGGCCCGCCCTATTATTACAGCATTCATATCTATGATTGGGAGGGCGATGCCAGCCAGCAGCCGGAGATCCATTACTATAACGGCTGGGCGACGCACGGCGCGCGCTATTCGTTGGCCTTCTCTCCCTATGCCAAGGGCGCCTGGCGCGTCGCGCGTTTCAGCAGCAACGATGCCAAACTGGACCTGTATCTGAAATGGGCGGGTGCCGACCGGACGGCCTATGGCTGGAATATCCAAACCAATCCATGCGGCAGATTCGTGCTCACCCCCGAATACCCGAACGTGTATATCTTCGCGGGCGGTCCGTCGGGTCCCGATGAGTGCACCTATTCCACCGTCTATGTCACGCCGAATGAAAACGGCAGCGCGGTGGTCAGCGTCGTCTCCTATCCCGACCAGAACCTTGCCATCGCGGGCGAGCGGATCGGCTGGGATCCCATTCCCCTTTCCGGAACCGCCCTGGACGCCGCGCTGATTCCGGACGGCGATACCGCCGGCACGCGGCAGCTCTTCAGCTATACCATGAGCAACGTCGGGTCGGCGGGCGTCTATCCCGACGAGTTCAAGATCCTTCGCCAAAAGCAGGAACCGGAGGCGCCTTGGCGCTGGTATCCGGACGGCATGAAAAACGCCGCGACCATCGCCATCCCGGGCATGGCGATTCAGGGTCCCGCCGCGTTCGGGCGGGTCGGCTCGCACCAGTTTACCGTATCCTCCATTCGTCCCAACGGCGCGGAGGAATCCGTCACCGCCACCTGGAGCGTAAAGGCGCCGGTTCCGGCGGGCGTGAGCATCAACTCTGCCACAGGCCTGTTGACCACAACCTCGGCCACCCCCGAGGGGCCGGTCACCCTCATCGCCACCATTGGCGGCACGCCCTACGAGCGCACCTTCTATTACATGGGCGAGAACGCCTACCTTTTGAAACTGCATTATTATCAATATGTGGAAAACGGACGCAACTATAACGACTGGAACGTTTGGATCTGGGGCCAGACCCCTGCGGCGCCCAGCGGCGCGTATTACTTCGACAACGGCAACACACCCAACAGCGAGGGCTGGGTTACCTTAACCGCCGCCTTCTCCGGCAGCCTTTATGACGAGCTGGGCATCATTGTCCGCAAGGGCGACTGGGTTGAGAGAAGCAACACCAAGAATATGTATCTGAGCCTCTCACAGACGCCGGTGAACAGCAACGGCGAAACGGAGGTTTGGTTCCTCGACGGGGAGAACGTGCTCTACACGTCCAAGCCCTCCACGGCCTGCAAGCTCACTGCGGCGGTGGCGGACGCGCCCCGCTCGGTGATCGCGTCGCTGAACTTCCTGCCCAGCGGCCTCAACCTTACGCAGTTTTCGCTCTATGACGTGACCGACGGCGCAGATACACAGATAAGTACGCTCCGCGCGGTTTCGGGCAAGACGATTACAATGGCCACAACGGCCGACCTGGCGCCCAACAGGCTGTATGAGGTCCGGTATAGCCTCAACGCCCAAGGCAGCTGCTATGTCACCATGCGCAATATACTGGGCGGCACGGCCTATCGGGTCACGGACACCGATTTGGGTCTGACCTGGTCCGCAGGCAGCAGCCAGTTCAAGGTTTGGGCGCCCACCGCCGCAAAAGTGGAGCTGGCCATCTACAACAGCCTGAACCAGTGGCCGGGCATAAAGAGCAGCACCCCAGGCGACTATGAGGGGCTCAGCAAGGTCTTCCGGGTCAAACCGGAGAAGCTGAGCGCACCCGACAACACCTATGCCATGACGCGGAGTTCGAACGGGCTGTGGTCCTATACCCTAACCGGCAACCACGCGGGCAAGTTCTATATGTTCAAGGTCACCCATGCCGACGGCACGGTGGACTACGCGATCGACCCCTATGTCAAGGCGACCTCGGCCAACGGCCAGATGGGCGCGATCATCGACACGACCGCCACGGGCACGGCAAAGGGATTGGCCGCCGGTTCCTATACCACCAACAGCAACACCGACCATGTGCTCTACGAGCTGCACGTGCGTGACTTTACGATCCACCCCAGCTCGGGTATCTCCGACGCGAACAAGGGCAAGTACCTGGGCTTTACCGAGCGCGGCACGACCGTGAACGGCGTGCCCGGCGCGCCCGCCACGGGCCTGGATCACCTGATCGAGCTGGGCGTGACGACCGTGCACCTGCTGCCGATTTACGATTACGGCTCCGTCAACGAGTTGGCCGCCAATAACTACGATGACGCGAACGCGTTCAACTGGGGTTATGACCCGCAGAACTACAACACGCCCGAGGGCAGCTATTCCTCTGACGCCACAAACCCCTCCGCGCGTATCGCGGAGCTTAAGGCCTTAGTCAGCGCGCTGCACGACGCGGGCATCCGCGTGGTCATGGACGTGGTTTACAACCATACGTTCAGCATTGAGGACGGCCCCTTTGACAAGATGGTCCCGGGCTACTACTATCGCACCTGGCCCGCCGGCAACTTCTCCGACGGCTCGGGCTGCGGCAACGAGGTCGCCAGCGAACGGTACATGGTGCGCAAGTACATCATCGACTCCCTGCTCTACTGGCAGAGCGAGTTCGGGTTCGACGGTTTCCGCTTTGACTTGATGGCCTTGATCGACGAACAAACCATGTACGACGCGGTGGCCGCGCTGAAAGTCAAGGACCCCAACGTCATCATCTACGGCGAACCCTGGGCGGCGGACAGCACCCCGTTGAAGGACCATCCGACCGCGAAGGAAACGCTGCGCGGCTCGCAGATGAATCGGGGCTTTGCCTACTTTAACGACGACACCCGCGAGAAGATCAAGGGCGGAAACGACGATGCCAGCAAGGGTTTTGTCACCGGCGCGGCCGACCGCTGGCTGGGCATTGCCGCCGCTGTCAAGGCGGAGGGCTGGCACGGCACCTCATTCAACCATGTCGCCAACGCCTCCGAAACCATCAGCTACGCGGGCGCGCACGACAACCTGGTGCTCTGGGATAAGGTGCAGTTCGCGCACGGCACGAACATCGACGCGCCCGGTTATAAGACAGCTCCCCACGGCGGCAGTTTCTTTGCGCAGGCAAAAGCCAGCAGTATGCTGGCCAACGGCATTGTGCTGACCACGCAGGGCATTCCCTTCTTCCACGCGGGCGACGAGATCCTGCGTTCCAAGCGGGGCAATCACAACAGCTACAACGCCAGCGACTTTGTCAACGCGATCGTCTGGGAGCAAAAGGAAACCTACGCCGACGTGTTTGCCTATTACCAAGGCTTGATCCAGCTGCGCAAAACGCACCCTGCCTTCAGGCAGAATGTCAACCCGACCACCGTTACCTCCCTTGTAAACGTCTATGAGGAGACGGGCGCGACGCTGCACCTGTTCGCTTACCGTTTGAACGGCGCCCTTGCCGGAGACAGCTGGAACAATATCTATGTGGCCTACAACGGCGGCGGCGCACCGCAGAGCATGAACTTCGGCAACACCACCACGCTCAATATCGTGGTGAACGCCACGCAGGCGGGCACGGCCAAGCTCGGCGAGATTGCGGCCGGCGCGAGCTATACTCTGCCGGGTTACTCCATGGTGGTGGCCTACGACACGGGCATCACGCCCGCCGCGCCCTATGTCACCGTGACCTCTTCGGGCCTGGATAACTTGAAAGTGGGCCAGCCCGTCACGGGCAGCGTGGTCTATACGCTGCATGACGACACCTACAAGGCCTCGATCACCTCGGCCAACTTCAACGTATCCGGCCTGCCGGCGGGACTGACCGCAGGCGCGGCGGTGCGCACGAGCGATACGGTGGTGACCGTGCCGATCACGGGCACGCCGACCACAACGAATACAAACACGGTGAAACTCACCCTCCCGTCCATGATCCCCGTCGCCAATCTCTCCGCCGCCGTCGCCAACGCGCCGGTCTCCGGCGGGGTAGTCGTCGGTCCTGTGTCCGCTGCCACAGTCATCACGAGCGCGGCAGTCAACGTCGTTGCGCCCATGACGGGTGAGACGCCGAACACGACCGCCACCCCCGCGGCGGGCAGCAACTTCACGGCGGGGCCCGTGACCTGGTCCCCGAGCGGCAGCCCCTTTGCGGGCAACACGGTCTATACCGCCACGGTCACGCTCACCGCAAACACGGGTTATACATTCACCGGACTGATCGCCGCGAATATCAACGGGCGGACCACCTCCCTCTCCGGCAACACCGGCACAACGGTCACGCTGTCCTGTGCTTTTGCGGCAACACCGGCAAAGGCCATCACGGGCATCGCGGTTCTCACGCAGCCGGCGAAGCTCGCCTATGCCGCCGGTGAGACGCTGAATCTCACCGGACTTTCCGTCGAGCTGACGTACAGCGACAGCACGAAAGAGACCGTGGCCCCGGCGAACTTTGCGGCGATGAACATCTCAGCCAGTCCGGCAAACGGCACCGTGCTGACTGTCACGCAGAACGGCACACCCGTCACCGTATCCGTCGGCAGCCGCTCTGCAACTACGAGCAACCTCGCGGTGGGCAAGGGCGCCGGCGCGGCCGCGACCGCTCCCACGCAGGTGAACAAAACCGAAACGACCGTTACGGTGACCGCAACGCTCCCGGGCGCCACCGGCCAGACCATCGAGTACGCCAGGAGCGCCACACCCACGGCCCCCGCCACCGGCTGGCAGGACAGCGGCCTGTTCACGGGCCTGACGGCGGACACCGAATACTACTTCTTCGCCCGTTCCAAGGAGAACGTGAGCTACAATACGGGCGCCCCCTCCGCGGGCACCAAAATCCGCACGGACGGCGGCGGCGGTGTGACCTATCTCTGGGGCGACGCCGACGATAACGGCGTGGTCAACGCGGCGGACGCGGCGGCCATTCTGCGTCTCCTTGTTCAGCTGAGAGACGATCTGCCGCCGAAGGGTATGATCCAGGCCAAGGTCACGGGCGCGGCGAACCTCTCCGCAGCCGACGCGGCCAGAATTCTGCGTTTCCTCGTGTCCCTGGTTGACGATCTCACCCCGCCGAACTTAACGTAGGGACGATAACCGCGAAACACGCGAAACACACAAAAAGTGCCCGGGAGAAAATCTCGGGCGCTTTTGCAAATGAAGTGAAGAATTTTCTGTCAGGGAATCAGAACTGCCGTAGACCAGGGCGGGAGCGTTAAAGTGTTATCGAAGAGCGTGGGACGCTCCCCGCCTGCCGCCAGCGTTTCGATCAAAGCGCCGCTGACGGTAAGGGTGACGGGCACCTTGCCCAAATTGTGATAGATGAAAATCGTTTCACCCTTCCAGGTCAGTTGCAGGGCACAGACGGCAGATTCACCCGTATCCAGCGCGATTGGCAGTCCGCGCGCGATGGTCGGATAGCGGTTGCGAATGCGGATCACGTCGATATAAAACCGCACCAGCGAGTCGGGATCTAATAGCTGTTCGTCCAGTCCGGCGGTCGGCAGCGTCTTGTTCGTTGCACCCTTGGGGGGATTGGGCATTCCCGTGCTGTCCGTCAGCGACCAGACAAAGGGCATACGCTTGTCCTCGTCCTTGTCGCCGCCGCCCATCATGCCGATCTCCTCGCCGTAGTAGATAAAGGGGTTGCCGGACAGCAACAGGTACACGGCGGCGGCCTGCTTTTGCAGCTCAAGCCTGCCCATCAGCGCACCGGAGGACCGCGCCTGGTCGTGGTTGGTCAAAAAGGGCGCGTCAATGGCCGTGGGGTTTGCCTCGAGAATCTGCCCGTGCCAGCGCTCCACCGCGCGGGCCAGCTTGGCGCCGTCGCCCGTGCGCACAGAGGAGATGATCGTGCCCGTGCTCATGGCGAAGGGGAAGTTGAACAGGCTGGTGATCCCGCTTTGATACAGCGACAAAATGGTGCCGGCGTCGGTCCAGGCCTCGCCCACGAGATAGACCTCGGACCCGAGCCCCTCCTGCAGCCAGGTCAGAAAGGCTGTATTGCGGGCCGTGTTCCCCTCGAAAAAATGGGCGGTGGCGTCCAAACGAAAGCCCGTCGCGCCGCGCGCCAGCCAAAACGCGCCGATGTCCAAAATCTCCTGCCGCAGGTCCTCATTGTCCAGATTCAAATCGGGCATACCGCTCCAAAACCCGCCGTAGTAATACCAGTCCGGCGCGCCTGGCACGGGATAGACGCCCGAGCCAACCATCTTTTTGAACTCGTCCCACTCCGGCGTGCCCGCCTGCCCGAACATATACCAGTCGATGAACGGACTTTCCTCGCCCGCCGCCAAGGCCCGGCAGGCCTCCAGAAACCAGGGGTGCTGACTGGAGGTATGGTTCACCACCAGATCGAGAACCAGCGCGATCCCCCGCTCGGCGCAGGCGGCCGCCAGCCGATCAAAGTCGGCCAAGGTGCCATAGGCCGGATCCACATTATAGTAATCCGTCACATCGTATTTGTGATAGGTCGGGCTTGGCATAATGGGCATGAGCCAAAGCCCGCCCGCGTGCAGCGAGGTTAAAGAGTCCGCGCGGTTGTCGTTGATATAATCCAGCTGCATGGTGATCCCGTTCAAGTCGCCCATGCCGTCCCCGTCGTTGTCATAAAACCCGCCGGGGAAGATCTCGTAATACACGCGGTGTTTGTCCTGCGGTTGAATCGGCCCGGTCCATTCGGGCAGGTCTGTAGGGCGGGGGCTTGCTCCCGCCGTCGGCTCCGGAACCAGCTTTCCCCCACAGCCAGCAAGCAGGACAACCACCAAAAGAATAAGCATACTTTTTTTCATAAGATACCTGCGATTTTTTCTTTTTTTACCAGTACAGCATTTGTCAAGGGATAATGTCCATTTCTCTGAAAGAAATTTCATTCTCCCCTAAACCCTCTCAATAATTCCTTTGCTAATCCCTGTTAATCTGCTGATTTGCCGAATGGAAA
>Ga0123353_10018283_pt1 | contig 10356 bp, 7 predicted proteins | sample TergutLab28metaG_3_FD_92763 | JGI IMG/M metagenome (GOLD analysis project Ga0123353, IMG submission 92763) | Labiotermes labralis P3 segment gut microbial communities from Petit-Saut dam, French Guiana - Lab288 P3 | ecosystem: Host-associated > Arthropoda: Insects > Digestive system > Gut ...
CGTGTCGTTGGGCGAGCGGCTTCAGAACCGCTTAACCCTTTAAGATGAAGGCATTAAGATGCTTTCTTTGTCCACACAGTGTATATGCGTGTATATATATATATATATATGTATATATATATATATATATATCTGTGTGTGTGTGTGTGTATGTGTATGTATATGTTTCTCTATCGGTCTCATGACATGGTGTTTACTTCCCTGAACAGCATTAACCGAGTGGTCTTGGTAAAGGACAATGCGTTTGTGTACTTTAAGACAGGACGGTGTTTTGCAGTATTGCTGCCAGTTACTCGCTCTCCATTCTCCTCCGCCAGTACTGTCACAGAAGCTGCTGCTGTCTCTCGCACAAAACCGTGACGATGCGGCACAGACACAAGCTGTACCTTGCATTGCAGAAACTACAAACTGGTCCGATATTGCTAAAAAAGAGAGGAAACGGTTAACACAGAGTCCCTTGAGGCGTAACGGGGCGACCGATTGCACTCAGAGCGGACAAAGTGATCCCCTATCAAAAGGGTAGCGAGCAAAATTGTCGCCGGGTGTCTAGCAAGGGGTGAATTTCGGAGGGTGGAGAATAACCATTTTGGAATTTAATACTCAGGGCAGGTGTGACATTAAAAGTGGAAGGGCATCGCGTTCGCATAACCCATTTTATATATCTGATTGGAATCTTTGTTGTCGTCCTCAGTGAACGAAACACAAAAAGCCAGCTCGCACCTGGGCCTTACCAACATGGTCCTTTGTTTTACACGACAAAAAAAGAGAGCGAAGCGAATTCGGGAAGGTTAGAAAACGGGCTTCAAACGGATCTTGCATCTGGTACCCTTTCTGGTGGTGAAGAAATAAAATAGGACAGAGGAAATAAGCGATGGGGTGAATGAGGTTGGGTTTTTTACGGATATTGTGTACACTATGGGCAAGGGGGAAGCAGAGCGCGAGTAGGGGTTGCAAGCTGTGTATAGCAGGGATGTGGTTTGTTATATAAGAAACAAAACAAAAAATCCTCCTCGAGTTCCGAGAACGCTACAAAAATACATTTCTTTTTAACAATTATGAAGAGGGCGAAGTAATGCTTTATGCAGCGAGCCAACACAGTTGACAGCACTGTGCTGAACTACACAGCATCCAGCGGCAATAGTGGGATGATATGAAGCCTAGGACTGAGGAAAACCCCGAAGGCCTTCATTTATGACAATCTTTGTTCCGGTTGGAGAGTACCATGGCTCAGGCGGTTAGTCGCCGGCCTCTCATTCCGGAGACACGGGTTCAGTTCCAAGTTAGTCCACGTGGGATTTGTGACGGACAAAGTGGCACTGTGACGGGGTTTTCTTCCAGTAAGCCTACTTCAGCTTTCCCCTGTCAGCACCATTCCACCAGTGCTCCATACTCATCCATTCATCTATCACTGACGCTTTGTGGATTTAGCAACTAACAGCGCAGTTCAATGCAACACAAAAGCAACTCAAGCCCTACCGTTCGGCCCAAATGCTCGATCGTGAATGTTTATAGTGACAACTGACCGTCCGGTAATTCTGCTGCCTAAGACAAACAGGTTGCTGCCGTAACCTGAGCAATACATTGACTAAGCTGCGGGCTGCAGCGTCGAGAACAGGGCTTCGATCCAAGTTAGGTCCAGGATTATTCCCTGCTGCACGGTTTATGTGGCACTCGGGGGTTCCTAACCAACCAGTGCCGGTGGCTCATTCCTCAGAGGATGGTCGGGGCGGAGGGGGGGGGGAGCAAGCTGATGACTTACTCTATCTCACGCTACTGTAGTTATATAGCTATCTATCCACTCCCGCACTTACTCTATTTCACGCTACTGTAGCTATGTAGCTATCTAGCCACTGCCACACTTACTCTATCTCACGCTTCTGTAGCTATGTAGCTATCTAGCCACTCCCGCACCTACTCTATCTCACGCTACTTTAGCTATGTAGCTATACTCCCTCACTTACTCTATCTCACGCTACTGTAGTTATGTAGCTATCTAGCCACTCCCGCTCTTACTCTATCTCACGCTACTGTAGCTATGTAGCTATCTAACCACTCCCGCACTTAATCTTACTCTACTGTTGCTATCTAGCCACTCCCGCACTTACTCTATCTCACGCTACTGTAGCTATCTAGCCACTCCCCCACTTACTATATCTCATGCTACTGTAGCTATGTAGCTATACTCCCTCACTTACACTATCTCACGCTACTGTAGATATGTAGCTATACTCCCTCACTTACTGTATCTCACGCTACTGTAGCTATGTAGCTATCTAGCCACTCCCGCTCTTACTCTATCTCACGCTACTGTAGCTATGTAGCTATACTCCCGCACTTACTCTATCTCACGCTAATGTAGCCATGTAGCTATACTCACGCACATTATCTCACGCTACTGTAGCTATGTAGCTATCTAACCACTCCCGCAGAGTGCCGCTAAGTTAGCACAGAAGCAATTTATCCAATAATTTTCTTCTTCCCCCCCCGCCCTCTTTGCTCATCACTGATTCTCATGCATTTTGTCCTGTTAGATTATCGTCACTTCTGTCACTTCCCATAACCACATGTAAAAACGTAATGTCTGCTCCGTCTCTTGTATTGTCTAAACTCTTCTGTTTTTTGTTCAAGTTTGCCGTCGGGTGCTGACGTCGTGTAGCGTCGCCGATGGGTCCAGACGAGTATGGAGCACTGATGGAATGACAGCAGCCATCGGAGTCAAGCCAGTGCCAGTGCCAGTTTGTCCACCACAAAGTACAGAAGAAATGAATCAGCACGTGAGCCACGGCAGGCACTCCGCTGCTGCTATTGATCAATTTCACTTCTGTGCAGTGTATGTGCTAAAAATGTGTTCAATATAAATGGCAGATTGTTGGTCAGTACCGTCATTTAGCGGTGCTGTATCAGCTGCTGGAATCACGCAGACTCTAATGAGATTAATGAGATATAACGTGATAAATTTAAATCAGTCATGGAAGATTTTGGAGGAACCGATTGCAAAAGGCAAAGAGAGTAGAGAGCAGTCGGTCACAACAGCTACAGCCGGTTACAACTGTTACAGTCGCTCACAAGAGTTACAGTCGGCCCCAATTGTTACAGTAGGTCACACAGATACAGTCGGTCAAAAGAGTTACAGCCGGTCACAAGAGTTAGGTGGGTCACAGCAGTTACGGTCGGTCACAGCAGTTACCGTCGGTCACAGTAGTTACAGTCGGTCACAGTAGTTACAATCGGTCACAACAGCTACAATCGGTCACAACAGCTAGAGTCGGTCATAACAGTTACAGTCGGTCAAAACAGTTAAAGTCGGTGACAACACTTACAGTCGGACACAAAAGTTACAGTCGCCTACAACAGTTACAGTCGGTCACAACAATTACAGTCGGCCACAAGAGTTACAGTCGGTCACAACAGCTAGAGTCGGTCATAACAGTTACAGTCGGTTACAACAGTTACAGTCGGTGACAACACTTACAGTCGGTCACAAAAGTTACAGTCGCCTACAACAGTTACAGTCGGTCACAACAATTACAGTCGGCCACAACAGTTACAGTCGGTCACAACAATTACAGTCGGCCACAAGAGTTACAGTCGGTCACAACAGTTACAGTCGGTCACAACAGATACAGCCGGTCACAACAGTTACAGTCGGCCACAACAGATAAAGTCGGGCCTCACCAGTTAAAGACGGCCACAAAGGATACAGTCGGCCACAACGTCACGGTAGGCCACAACTTTTAAATCGGCCACAAAAGTCACAGTCGGTCACAACAGTTACAATCGGTCACAAGAGCTACGGTCGGTCACAACGGTTACAGTAGGTCACAAAAGTTACAGTCGGCCACAAGAGTTACGGTAAGCCACAACAGCTACAGTCGATCACAACAGTTACAGTCGGCCACAACAACTACAGTGGGTCACAATATTTACAGTCGGTCACAACAGCTACAATCGCTAACAACAGTTACAGTCGGGCACAACTGGTAAAATCGGCTACAACAGTTAGAGTCGGTCACAACAGTTACGGTCGATCACAACAGTTACAGTCGGTCACAACAGCTACAATCGCTAACAACAGTTACAGTCGGGCACAACTGGTAAAATCGGCTACAACAGTTAGAGTCGGTCACAACAGCTACATTCGGCTGCAACAGTTACAGTCGGTCAAAACAGCTACAGTCGATCACAATCAGCTACAGTCGGCCACATCAGCTACAGTCGGTCACAACAGCTACAGTCGGTCACAAGAAGCAACAGTCGGTCACAACAGCTACATTCGGTCACAACAGCTACAGACGTTCACAACAGTTACAGTAGGTGACAACAGCTAGAGTCGCTCACGACAGTTCCAGTCGGTCATCACAGTTAGAGCCGGTCACAACAGCTACAGTCGGTCACAGTAGATACAGTCGGTCACAACAGCTACAGTCGGCCACGACAGTTAGAGTCGGTCACAACAGTTACAGTCGGTCACAACAGCTACAGTCGGTCACAAGCAGCTACAGTCGGTCACAACAGTTACAGTCGGTCAAACACATAAGATGGGTCACAACACTTAGAATAGGTCACAACAGCTACAGTCGCTCACAAGAGTTACGGTAGGGCACAACATTTACGGTCGGTCAGAGAAGTTACTTTTGGTCACAGCAGTTACGGTCGGTCACAGCAGTTAAAGTCGGTCACAGTAGCTACATTCAATCACAACAGCTACAGTCGCTCACAACAGTTACAGTCGGTCACAACAATTAAGGTAGGCCACAACAGTCACGGTATGTCACAACAGTTCCAATCGGCCACAATAGCTATATTCTGTCACAACAGTTACAGTCGGCCACAACGGTTACAGTCGGTCACAATATTTACAGTCTTTCACAACAGCTACAGTTGGTCACAACAGCTACAGTCGATCACAACAGTTACAGTTGGTCACAAAAGCTTTAGTCGGTAACAACAGCTACAGTCGGTAAAAAGAGCCACAGTCGGCCACAACATTTAGAGACGGTCACAACAGCTACACTCGGTCACAACTGCTACAGTCGGCCACAATAGTTAAATTGGTCAAAACAGCTACAGTCGGTTACAGCGGTTACAGTCGGTCACAACAGGTAGAGTCGGCCACAACAGCTACAGTAAATCACAACAGCTACAGTCGGTCACAATAGCTACAGTCGGTCACAATAGCTACAGTCGGTCACAACAGCTACAGTCGATCACAACACTTACAGTCGGCCACAAGAGTTAAATCGGTCACAATAGCTACAGACGATCACAACAGTTACTGTCGGTTACAACAGGTCCAGTTAGCCAAAACAGCTACAGTCGGTCACAATAGTTACAGTCGTTCACAACAACTACAGTCGTTCTAAACAATTACAGTAGGTCTCAAAACTATGGTCGGTCACAAGATTTACAGTCGGCCACAAGAGATGGAGTCGGTCACAACAGCTATATTCGGTCACGACAGTTACAGTGGGTCACAAGAGCCACAGAGTTTCACAACAGCTACAGTCGGCCACAGCAGTTATAGTGGGTCACAACAGTTACAGTCGTTCACAACCGTTGGAGTCGGTCACAGCACTTACAGTCGGTCACAACAATTAGAGTCGGAGACAACAGTCAGGTCGGTCAAGAGAGTTACGGTCGGTCACAACCCGTACGGTTCGTCACAACAGTTACAGTCGGTCACAACAGTTACACCCGGTAATAACAGTTACAGTCGGTCACAACAGATACAGTCGGTCACAACGGTTGCAGTCGGTCACAAGGGTTACAGTTGGCCACAAGTTACAGTCGGTCACAACAGTTACAGTCGGTCGCAACAATTACAGTCGGTCACAACATTTCCAGTCGGTAACAACATTTACAATCGGTCGCAACAATTACATTAGGTCACAACATTTACAGTCGGTCACAACAGCTACATTCGGTCACAACGGTTGCAGTCGGTCACAACAGTTACAGTCGGTCACAACAGTTACAGTCGGTCACAACAATTACAGTCGGTCACAATACTTACAGTCTCTCACAATATTGACATTCGGTCACAACCGTTACATTCGGTTACAACATTTAGAGTCGGTCACAACATGTACAGTCGGTCACAACGGTTGCAGTCGGTCACAGCATTTACAGTTGGTCGCAACAGTTACAGTCGGTCACAACTGTAATAGTCGGTCACAACAGTTACAGTCGGTCACAACATTTACATTCGTTCACAATAGCTACAGTCGGTCACTACAGCTACAGTCGGTCATAAAATTTACTGTCGGTCACAACAGTTACAGTCGGTCACAACAGCTACAGTCGGTCACACCAGTTACAGTCGGTCACAACAGTTACTGTCGGTCACAACAATTACAGTCGGTCACAACAGTTACAGTCGGTCACAACAGCTACAGTCGGTCACAACAGCTACAGTCGGTCACAACAGTTACAGTCGGTCACAACATTTACAGTCGGTCAGAATACCTACAGTCGGTCACAACAGCTACAGTCGCTCACAACAGTTGCATTCTGTCACAATATTTAAAGTGGGTCACAACGTTTGCAGTCGGTAAGAGCAATTACATTTGGTCACAGCAGTTACAGTCGGGCACAACAGTTATTTCGGTGACAATAGCTACAGTCGGTCACAATAGCTACAGTCGGTCACAACAGCTACATTCGGTCACATATGTTACAGTCGGTTACAACAGTTACATTCGGTCACAACAGCTACATTCGGTCACAACAGTTACAGTAGGTCACAACAGTTACAGTTGGTCACAATAGTTACACTCGGTCACAACAGTTACAGTCGGTCACAACAGTTACATTCGGTCACAACAGCTACAGTCGGTCACAACATTTACAGTCGGTCACAATATTTATAGTCGGTCACAACCGTTACAGTCTGTCACAACAGCTACAGTCGGTCACAACCGTTACAGTCGGTCACAACAGCCGCAGTCCGTCACAACACGTACAGTCGGTCACAACAGCTACAGTCGTTCACAACATTTACAGTCGGCCACAATAGCTAAAGTCGGTCACAACGGTTACAGTAGGTCACAACAGCTACAGTCGGTCACAATATTTATAGTCGGTCACAAACGTTACAGTCTGTCACAACAGCTACAGTCGGTCACAACTGTTACAGTCGGTCACAACAGCTGCAGTCCGTCACAACAGGTACAGTCGGTCACAACAGCTACAGTCGTTCACAACATTTACAGTCGGCCACAATAGCTACAGTCGGTCACAACAGTTACAATTGGTCACAATAGCTACAGTCGGTCACATCATCTACAGAAAGTCACAAAATTTACAGCCGGTCACAACATTTACAGTCGGTCACAACAGCTACTGTCGGTCACAACATTTGCATTCTCTCACAACATTTAATTTCGGTCACAACGTTTACAGTCGGTAAGAGCATTTACGGTTTTGCAAAACATTTACAATCGGGCACAACTTTAGTTCGGTCACAATAGTTACAGTCGGTCACAATAGCTACAGTTTGTCACAAAGCTTACAGTCATTCATAGCAGTTACAGTCGGTCACAACGCTACATTCGGTCACAACAGTTACAGTCGGTCACAACAGCTACAGTCGGTCACAACAGTTACACTCCGTCACAACAGTTACAGTCGGTCACGATAAGTACACTCGGCTACAACAGCTTCAGTCTGTCACAACGTTTACAGTCGGTCACAACATTACAGTCGGTCACAACAGCTACAGTCTGTCACAACATTTAAATTCGGTCACAACCTTTACAGTCGGTCAGAGAAGTTACGGTTGGTCACAGGAGTTACAGTCGGGCACAACAGTTAGGTCGGTCGTAATAGGTACAGTCGGTCACAACAGCTACAGTCGGTCACAACTGTTGTAGTTTGTCACAACGGTCTCCGTATGACAATCTGACATTTATTGAGCTATATGTTGCCGGTCACGCATAAACGGCCATCATCAGTTGGTAAGATACAATAAAAAAACTATAAATTTGTTATAGCTTCTCTAAGTTTTTATAATTTGCATTGAGATCCCAACTTGTTTGTAATATATATATATATATATATAATGAGTGGAAAATTATTAAAACAACTCTATGTAGTAGCAATCAGTTAAAAATGGAAGAATAATGAAATTTATAATAATATTAGTAATAATAACAATGTGGATTATACATTACTAAGATCGTTAGAATTATTAAAATTATTAAAATTGTTGTTTCCTAGTATAATTGTACAACTTAATCAGTTATGGTTCCGAAGGATCTTTTTTATCATTGCATATATAATTCTGAGAGCGTGTGATGTATGTGTGCATATGTGTTTGTGTGTGTGTGTGTGTGTGTTTGTGTGTTTGTGCGCGCGCGCGTGTTTATAAATAAATAAATATATATATAAATAAATATATATATGTTGGTTGTTCTCCATGAGGACTTAGTAAATTGAGACACATTTCCTGAGCCCTGTGTAGCTGCACTGTCTGTCACTGTTCATTGAGCATTACTGTCGTTGATATCAATGTGCTGGAGCTGGAGCTAGTCGCTGTGCTGTATCACCTGATCAGTCGCTGTAACCCTCTCAGTCACACGCTGGTGACACTGCCAACACTGTCAGTCACACAGTGCATGCTGTCACATCAAACAGCCATCTTTTCACATTACTCGTTCCGTGCACTGCCAATCGAAATACAAAGTCTATCAGCACCAACAGTTGCACTCTTCTGTCAATATGTCGAGTATTTTATTATTTGTGTGCTGCTGCTACATGTTTCGGCGTAATCGCAATCTTCAGGGACCTTATACCGATGTTGTTAAAACGTACAGCAATGCAACAGTTGTACATTAACTATGCATATCGGATGTGTAGTTTTCAGTTAAAATGTACAACACTTAAAGTGTTATTACAAAATGATGGTGTAGTTTGTTGATGGTCTCAAGTTTTCTCATTTCTACAGCTGGTTCCTTGTTCTACAAATGCCTGTTTCTATCTGATCCTAATTGGACCCCTTCTATAAACGGAAGCAATATCCTTGCCATGTTTATCACACATACAATTTTGCGGCCTGTAAATGTGTGTGTACAGTCCCACGTCGCGCGACACAAGGGGTAAGTACGAAAACGCACATTAATTTCTACCACGCCAAGCAATCATTTGCACAAATAATGGATACTGCTTACATTTAGAGAACGGGTCCAATTGGGATCAGATAGAAATACAAGTTTGTAGAACAAGGAACCAGCTGTAGAAATGAGACATCTTTTAATTAAAAATACCCTATACTACCATTTGACAATAGCAATTTACATACTGTATATTTTAACTAAAACCTGCAAATTTGATACACACGATTACTGTAAAACTATTTTATTGCTGTGTGTTTGAACAACAATGATGTAGGCTCTCTGAAGATGATTACGCCGAAACATGTAGCAGGAAATTAATAATAAAATACGCAATATATAGAACAGTGCAATTGTTGGTGCTGATTGTGTTCGTAATTCGAAGCTGCCACTACTTCTATACGTAGCAGCAGTAACGTGTTCTTTGTAGTTGAGGAAGAGTGTTTTCTGTGAGGTAGGAAATAATTTTTTTTGCCTGTATTTCCAAGTAAGATGTAAGCAAGAATCTGTGATCGCCATAAAACTCCCACTTTCCTGAAATATGTAAACTGTCCGTAATTCCACATAATTATATCTCTGAGGCATATTCTTATAATAAAAGCCAACGAGATGCACTATTTCTCACATTTTTTATAAAGAACTCCACATGTTTCGGACAGATTTACTGTCCATCATCGGGAGTCTTAATACTGTATTCACAGCAATTGGTACTTGTCATACTGGTTATGGAACCATCCATCCTGACCTCGCTAGCAGACAGTCAACAGAACTAGCGTGACAAATATCTATTGCTGTGAATACAGTGTTGAAACTCCTGATGATGTGCAGTAGATCTGTCTGAAACATGTAGAGTTCTTTACCAAAATAAAGTTGAGAAATAGTGGATCTCTTTGGCTTTTATTATAAGAATATATCACGTTGCACAGTCCTCTGAAGTGAGAGAGAAAACCAAAAAGATGCAACAGTTAGATGTTTATTATCAATACTTTCTCAACATGTTTCGGGCATCATTATGCCTATCTTCAGGAGAACAAGACGTGTGTTACTGCACGTGGTGTGCTGTGCTGGTTCTGCTGGATGTGCTGGAGGTTGCTTCCACACTGCTCACACCCCACAACGCAGCGCCCCACAACCGCTACCACCCACATCCAGCAGAACCAGCGCAGCACACCACGTGCAGTAACACACGTCTTGTTCTCCTGAAGATGGGCATAATGATGCCCGAAACATGTTGAGAAAGTATTGA
>Ga0123353_10018286_pt1 | contig 10356 bp, 7 predicted proteins | sample TergutLab28metaG_3_FD_92763 | JGI IMG/M metagenome (GOLD analysis project Ga0123353, IMG submission 92763) | Labiotermes labralis P3 segment gut microbial communities from Petit-Saut dam, French Guiana - Lab288 P3 | ecosystem: Host-associated > Arthropoda: Insects > Digestive system > Gut ...
GAACTCGACGCGCGCCTGCGGGTCAAGCCCTGCGGCGGGTTCGTCGAGGATGAGCAGCGGCGGGTCGTGCAGCAACGTGCGACCCAGACAGAGCCGCTGCGCCATGCCTTTGGAGAGCTTGTTCATCGGACGGTCGGCGAGCGCCGTGAGGTTGGCGAACTCCATCACTTTGTCCACCCGCTGCTGCCTCTCCTCGCGACGGAAACCGAACGCGCGGGCGAAGAAATCCATATATTCCACGACGCTCATATTGTCGTAGGTGCCGTAGGCGTCGGGCATCCAGCCGATGATGCGGCGTACTTCATTCGGGAAATTGAGCGCGTCGTGGCCGCCGATGCGCACCGAGCCGCTGGAAGGCATCTCGAGCGTGGCCATGATGCGCATCGTGGTGGTCTTGCCCGAGCCGTTGGCGCCGATGAACCCGACGACTTGCCCCGCCTCGATGGCGAAGGAAAGCCCGTCCACGGCACGCACGTCGCCAAAATGGCGGATCAGATTGGAAACTTCAACGAGTGGAGTGGACATAGGTTCAGTTAAGAGTTAAGAGAGAAGAGTTGCTGGCGCAGGGGACGCATGCCATTCGAAAACGGCGGTGTCGATGAAACGGCAAGGTGGGCTGAAAGCCCAAAGTCAATAGCGAGGGGCAACGCCCCTCGTAACGATCTCCTGGAGCACAAGCCCTGAAAGGGCGAAATCAAAACCACCTCGGATTCCGCCCTTTCAGGGCTTGCGAACTTGGGTGTAGCGTTCGTAGGGCGTTGCCCTACGTTATTGATTGAAGGGCTTCGCCCTATCCTGTGGTCGCGAAAGATGTCGAAGGAATGCGGCAAGCCGTCTTTGTGTTCCTTGCGTTCTTTGCGGTTATTAAAAAAACATATGTGTTTATCTGTGTTCATCTGTGGTTTCCTTTTTTATAGCCAACGTAAGCTGGCCGGTGTAGAGGACGATGTCGGTTTTCCAGTGGATGGACGGAAGCGTCGGGATGGGTTCCTCTCCGGCGCGGTCGAGCTCGGCGAGGAAATTGTGACTGGAGTCGAACATGCTTTTGTGGGCGCGCACACGCATCGCATTGGTCATCTCCGCTGTCATTTCCCTCAAGGTTTTTTCATGATCGGGCAGTGGTTTCATGGTCACGCGCTCGCCAGTGCGCACATTCTCCGCTTCCCACCAGTCGCCCGGTTTGCTTTGAACGCAGAGTCTTTTCAATGTCCCCGGGATGCTGGAAATGATTTCCGGAGCGTCGTCCGCGCCGCGATCCACCAGCGTCACCTCCGCACTGGTCGGGCGGACGGCCATGAGCCGTTGGGCTTGAATCGTGCGACTGAGGAACCAGTCGCCCGACATCCAATCGCCTGTCGCGGTATAGTTACGCTTGCGCACCTCGTCGACACGCAACGGGACGATGAGCGTTTTTTCCGACAGATCGAACGCCCTCCCGAGCAGCAGCCCGCTCTTGCTGGCCTGTTCTTGGATGATGATTGATTCGTGCACATCGGGTAGCAGCCGCACGAGCGCGAGCCGCTTGCCTTCGCCTCCGGTGCCGTCCTGTAGCAGGATCGCCAGCAAAAGGAAGGCGCTGCCACCGAGGGCGATGAGCGGCGTCGTCCAAAAAAGCCGTGCGCGGCGATGTGCCGGAGCGAGCAGGAAAAGATTGACCGGCCCGGCCAGCAAGCCGAATCCGAGCAGGAAGAGAAAGACGAGCGTTCTGTTCGGCTCCAGCGTGCCCAGCGCCTTGAGCAGCGGCCACGAGGAGGGGTTCGTTGCGGAATCGAGAAGGAGAGGCTTGTAGTCCATCACCAACGGATCGAGCACGTCGGCGGGCACTTCTTTTCCGTTCCAAGCTACCGTTTGGAATTGCCCGTCGCCGTAGCGGCCGTGGGGTGCGACAGGCGTCTCGCCTGTCGTGGCAAGCACCTCGCTCGCCGATACCGTCGTCGGATTCGTCGGACTCGAATTAATTAATTTCGATTCCGACGATTCTGACGAATCCCTCGAATCCGACGACATCACCGACACTCCCATCGGAAAAGGTCGCACCTTGTCGGGGGGCTGCGAGGCGACAATGAGTTTGCCGCCCATCGCCACCCATTGCCGCACGGCGGCGGCGACTTCGGGAGAGAGCTTGCTCCATTCCGTATCGGAAAGCAGCAACCCCTTCACGCCGCTCAAGGCGCGCCAGTCTGCGGGCAATTGCGAGAGTTCCACGTCGGTACCGAAAAAGACGCGGTCGTTGTCGCCAGAACCGCCTCTGCGACTGCCGCCACTGGAGCCTCCCGCAGCCTTGTTGGCTTCCTCCAAGCGGGTTTCCAAAAGCCGCCGCGAGGGCTTCAAATCCTCGCTGACGGCAAAGAAGGCGGAGGCATTGTTGGGAATGTTAGGAGTGTTGAAACTGACTTGCTCCAACCTTGGCGATCCTAGAAAATCCATGTTGGTGTAGCCTGTAGAGCTTTCTGTAGAACTTCCGAGCAGGTGCATCAAAAGCACCGTGCGGGATTCCCCCGCCGGAACGGAAAACTCGCGGAACGCATTCCAACTTCCAGTGTTCCAGCGTTTGTTCGAAACCATGACCCGCCACGAGGCACCGCTTTTGGTGGGATTGTTGATAGTGACCTGCACGGGGAACGCGCCCGTGGGCGGAACGTCCTCCAATGGCATGATGACAGTCGCCGTGATGCCGCTGTTGTCGTCCGCCTTGATCACCTGCTGCTTCGTCCACGCCGTCGTCGTGGAGAGAATCGCACACACCACGATGGCTCGGATGATTTTTTCGTGTACGGAATCGAACATATTATCGCTAACTATAACTCTCGCTCTCTCCAGCGTCAAGAAAAAACGAAATTCGGCGAAGAACCAAAAAAAGCGCGTGTCCGCAGAACGAACACGCGCAGGAAAAGTTTTTGTAGCTTACCAGCTCGACTTGGTCACGCCCGGGATCATGCCCCAGGAAGCCAACTCGCGGAAAGCAATACGGGAAATCTTGAAACGGCGCATGAAGGCGCGGCGGCGACCGCTGACTTGGCAACGGTTCACGAGGCGCGAAGGGCTGGCGTCGCGCGGCAACTGCGAGAGCGAGGCATAGTCCTTGTTTGCCTTGAGCTCTGCGCGGAGCGCGGCGTATTTTTCTACTGTCTTGCGTTTGCGAGCGTCACGCTCGATCCATGCTGTCTTTGCCATATTTTTAAGAGCCGAATATTATCGCAAAAAAACACATCTCGTGCAAGGGAAAAATGACTCGGAATCTAAAACCCCCCTTGTTTTCTGTTCTTTTCCATCCACGCCCAGGGATCCTTCGGGGGGTCGAGGTCGATCTTGCGGATGGGCGAGCCGGCTTCCATGAGCGGGCCGTCGGGCACTCGGGTGAGGTCGCCCGTCTTGATGTCCTTGAAGATTTTGGAGAGGTCGGTCTCGATGGTGTTGCCGTTGGCGAGGAGGTATTCGTTGACGGTATTGTTCCAGTGGCGGAAGCTGACGATGTTGTTCTTGGCGGTGGCGATTTCGTCCTTGTATTCGACATTGTTGACGTTGTAGCCCCAACTGCCGAGGATGTTGTCGGCAAAGGTGCGTCCGGTTTCGCCGACGCTGACGGTGAGGCCGCCGTTGACGAGGGTGTTGCGGGTAAGATTGATGTCGCTGCCGCCGTAGATGGCGACGAGGCGTTCGCCCTTGTCGCTGTAGAATACGTTGTTGGTGACGGCGATGCCTTCCGGGCCTCCTCCCGCGCCCATGGTGAGGGCGATGTTGGAGCGGATGACGATGTTGGAGTCCACCACGATGTTTTTGCAGTTGAGGTAGAAGGTGAGGCCGTTGCCGTGGTGGCCGCGGCTGTCCATTACGAGGTTGCCGACGACGTTGCCGTTGCTGGCCTGCCACATGCTGATGGCGGTGTGGCCGCTGCGGGCTACGATGTTGTTGCGGATGGTGGAGCCGTCGGCGTTGAGAGCCTTGCAGCCGTTGACTCCGATGCCTCGGCAGAATTGGTTGTGGTGGACGTAGTTGCCCTCGATGAGGGAGTCGCCGCTGAAGCCTCCGCCGAAGATGACCCAGTTGCCGTCCAGCGAGCGGCAGTTGAGGATTTCGCAGCCGCAGACGTGGATGCCGTTGACTTGCTGGAAGGGGGAGGTGTAGATGGCTCCGGCTTTGTCGGCGCCGGCGTATTGGCGTATTTTGAAGTCGATGATGTGGATGTATTCTTGCTGGTTGATGTCGATAGCACGTTTGCGGGTGGAGACTCGGAGGTTGCCAGCCTCAAGGCCTTTTGCGTCGCGGGGCCAGTAGTAGATAGTGCTGGGGCCTTCTGCGTTTTTCTTGACGGCGAAGTCGCCGGGGGCGCGGATGAAGTCGGTGTGGTTGACGACGGAGTAGGAGGTCTTTGCGGGGTCGACGGCGGTGCGCATGTCGTTGAATGTGACTGTGCTGGTGGCGGGGTCGAAGGCCGTGATGGGCATAGTGAAGAGGTTGTTGTTGGCGGCGTTGGTGTAGATGACCGCGCCGTCCCAGTAGGCAGGGTCTTTCTGGTTGAAGACCTCTGGGTCGGTGATGGAGGTGGAGGTGAAGCCGCCGCCTTCGGAGGGGACTTTGCGCCAGGTGCTTTTGGCATCGGAGTAGAAGGGGTCGGCAGGCCGCGGATCCTGGGCGAGCGATGCTAGAATTTCGAGTTCGTAGAGGTTGGCGGAGCTCCATTCGATGGCGCCGGGGAATTCGGTGTAGTAGATTTCGGCCCAGTTTTTGTTGTCTCCGCCGAGGGCTTGCGCGGATTCGACTTTCTTCCAGCCGGTGATGGGGTCGGCCCCGTCGAGCACCGCGCCGCGCGGGACTTCCGATTTGAGGGTGATGGGCTTGCCTTCCTCGCCGGAGTTTTTCATGACGAGTTGCTCGGGGTAGATGCCGGGTTTGACGAGGATGGTATCGCCAGGCTTGGCCTGATCGAGAGCGGATTGGATGGTCTGGCCTTGGGAGGCGTCGACGGTGATTTCCGCAGCGAGGGCTGTGCCGGCAGTCGCTGCGAGGATAAGGATAATCGATTTTTTCATTTTGTTGATGACGAGTAGGGTACTTAGAATAGGGAATTTCGTGTGGAAAGACAATTGCAATTTCACACACGTACGTTCCCACTTGCGCAAACGGCGATCTTGTGCGATATTGTATATTGATATGTTCAAAAAATCGTTCCTCATTCTATTTGTGGCGGGATGCGCCACTGCAACGGCCTTCGCGGCCACCAAAGCCTCCAGCGTCACCCGCCACGACATCACCTGGACGTTCGACAAGGAATACGAAGTCGGCCAGTTCGTCAACGGCGACTGGTACGTCGTCGGCCCCGCAAAAATCATCAACATCGACAACAGCCTCAGCGACAAGTCTTTCATGGAAGGTCTCGAATACGATGTCCATGGCGCGATGATCAACCCGCAAGTCGGCCTCCCCTGGCAGGCACAACCAGGCGAATCGCCCATCCCCCACAACGACCGCGTCTGCGCCCAAGGCTACGACGAACGCTTCCAGCACTACAAACCCGAGCTCAACGCCGCCCTCCCCAACGACAAGCCCCTCTCCAAGGACAACCCTCTCGAGTTCAAGCCCGACCAAAGTCTCGTCTCCATGGTGAGCTGGCTCTGGCGCAGCCCCACGGAAAAAGAGGAAGGCTGCCCGCAGCCGCCCACCGAGGCCCCGCCCCGCGGCTACGCCCGCCCGAGCATGCGCTCCGGAGCCGTGCTCACCTGCCTCGCCGAAGCCCCGCCCGAAGGCACCTTCCGCCCTCCCTACGCGGGCGACGTGAAGAAACTCCACAACCTCAAGGACATCAAGCGCGACCGCCTTCGCAACCTCGACCCCGTGGAAAGCATCGAAGCCACCCCGCTCGCCGCGCCCATCCCCGACGAGCAGGCCATCTACCGCTCCTACAACAACAGACCCAGCGAAAAAGCCAACATCCCCCTGCTCATCCAGGCCACCACCCGCGCCTGGATCCAACACATCCCCGGCTGGTTCGGCGGCACCGTCTTCGCCCCCAGCAGCAACCTCTGCAACTACGCCCGCGAAAACTGCCACGTCCTCCAGAGCGGCATGCTCGCCCTCAACCTCGACTGGAGCAAAATCGAAGACGCACCCAAGAGCAAGGACCCTCTCATTATCAACTTGGTGCAAATCGGCATCGACACCGCAGCCTGCGCCGAAACCGGCAGCCACTGGACGAGCCACGGCGGCAACGGCGGCGGACGCAAGCCCATCATCGTCTTCGCCGGCCTCCTCCTCGACGACGAGAAAATGAAAACCATCTCTCGCCTCGACGACCAGTTCCAGGAAGGCACGGCCACCTTCTACCTCAAGCAGGAACACATCGACCAAACCAACAGCGAGCACTGGCAGCCCGACCTTCGCGCCACCCACGTCACCCCCTACAGCCAGGACATGCTCGGCATGCCCGAATGGGGCGGCAACAACTGCGGCTGGCACGTGGCCTATCGCGAAACCCCCATCGGCTACATGACCGGCTTCGCGCTCACATTCCTGATGATGGAGGACGGACGCAAGACCTTCAACAACGAAGCCTACTTCGACTACATCGACCGCGCCAACGGACGCATGCGCGACGAAACCGAAGGGTACGGCATGTACGGCTTTCCCTTCAGCATGGCCTTCCCGCGTGAAATGTGGGACACCTACCGCAAGGACTACCCCTCCACCTACGACAGCAAAAAGTGGGACACCGACGCCATCGTCGAGCGCTGCACCACGCCCGGCTTCGTCCTCAAGCCCATCAACAACAAAGGCCAGTTGGTCAAGGAATTCAACGTCGACACCGAACCCGTCCGCATCACCGTCGGCTACGATGTAGACCTAAGCGGACTCACGCCCCAGACCGTCCAAGTCACGGCGGGCGGCGACACCATACCCGTGCAAGGCATCGAATACTCGGACAAACTCGGCGATCAATTCGTCATCCGCTTCGCCGACGGAGTGCTCAAGAAGGGCACCACCTACACCGTCGCGCTCGACTCCACCGTGAGCGGCAAATGGCGCAACACCCTCGACCTTCCGCTCCTGAGCAACAAGGTGTCCTTCGGCGTGAGGTGATTTGAGATACAAGAAGCCATTGCCTTGTCGCCGCAAGCCACGTAAAATATCCCCGATGAAATTCGGACGCACATTGACCTTGGGGCACTCGCCAGACCCTGACGACGCATTCATGTTCTACGCGATGGCGGAGGCGAAAATCGACCTGCGCGGCTATCGCTTCGAGCACATTTTGCAGGACATCCAGACGCTCAATGAACGCGCCTCCCGCGCCGAACTCGACACGACTGCCGTCTCGATGCACGCCTTCGCCTACGTGGCCGACAAATATGCCCTGCTGCCGAGCGGCGCGAGCATGGGTGACGGTTATGGACCGATGTTCGTGACGCTCGACGATGCCAAGGTGGGGGGAGCATCCTGCTCCCCATGCGCTAGCGATACAGCGCGGCGAGAATGGCTGCTCTCACGCAAGATTGCCATTCCCGGAAAAATGACGAGCGCGTTTCTCGCCGCGCAACTTTTTCTCGGCAAGGAATTTTCCTACGTGATCGTGCCGTTCGACGAAATCTTCGATGCCGTGAAAGCGGGTCGCGCCGACGTGGGTCTCATCATCCACGAGGGTCAACTTACCTACGCACACGAGGGCTTCCGCCTCATCCACGACTTGGGCGAATGGTGGAAACGCACACGCGACGGTTTGCCGCTCCCGCTCGGAGGCAACGTGGTGCGACGCGATTTGCCGCTCGAAGTGCAGCGCGACATCCGCGACATCATGCACGAAAGCATCGCCTACGGCCTCGCGCACCGTCGCCCCGCCGTCGAGCACAGCATGGGTCACGCACGAGGTTTGGACATTCCCCTCGCCGATGAATTCATCGGGATGTACGTGAACGACCTCACGCTCGACTACGGCGAACGCGGCCGCGCCGCCGTGCACCGGTTTCTCACTGAGGGCTACGAAAATGGATTGCTGCCAAGCTTGCCTGATATCGAATTTGTCTAAGGTTTAGAAACCACAGATGAGCACAGATAAACACAGATGGTTTCCCCGTAGCGGGGCCCCCTTACACACGAAGACACGAAGGCACGAAGAATGCGTTTTCAAAAGCCTCGTCGAGCCTAGTCTTCGTCGTTTCGTCATCTCGCCGTTTCGCCATAGCGCCATCTTTCGACACCTTGGAATAGGGCGAAGCCCTAAAATCATTAGCGTAGGGCAACGCCCTACGTACCAGTCCCTCCCAACCCCAAGCCCTGCAAGGGCGAAATCAAAGAGGCTCGGATTTCGCCCCTTCAGGGCTTCGTGTTTTCTTTCATTTTCCGTAGGGCGTTGCCCTACGCTATTGATGAAAGGCTTCCAGCCTTCTGCCGACACCTCCAAACCAACAACCTCTGCCACCTAGAATGAAAAAACTCCTCACCTTCATCCGCTTCTCGCACACGGTTTTTGCGATGCCGTTTGCGTTGGGGGCTATGTTTGTGGCGGCGCGGGGGTTGCCGCCGTGGCGCGTGTGCGGGCTTATCGTGCTGGCGATGGTTCTTGCCCGCACGGCAGCGATGGTTTTCAACCGCCTCGTCGATTGGGAAATCGACAAGCGCAATCCGCGCACGCAGGCACGACATAGGCTCGTGACGCGAACAATGGCTGTCTCGGCGTGTGTTGCGAGTTCGGTGCTTTTCCTCATTACGGCACAATTTATCAATCCACTTTGTTTCGTCCTCTCGCCTGTCGCGCTTGCGATTGTGTTTTTCTATTCGCTCACGAAACGCTTCACGCATTTCACGCACGTGTTTCTCGGACTCGCGCTGGCCGTGGCGCCCGTCGGGGCATGGATCGCCGTCACGGGGGCGTTCGCATGGCCGCCGTTGGTGCTCGCGGCGGCGGTGGTGATGTGGCTCACGGGATTCGATGTCATCTATGCCCTGCAAGACTACGAAGTGGACAAACGCGAAAAACTCCACTCGCTCGTCGTGTGGCTCGGGCCGCGCCGTGCCGTCCATCTCGCTCTTGCCGCTCACGCACTCGCGTTTGGCGGTCTCGTGGCATTCGGGGTTGTCGCCGCGCTTTCGTGGATGTATTTCGCCGCGATGCCGCTCATTTTCGCGGCGTTCGTGTGGGAACACATTCTCGCTCGCCGCGGCGATGCGGCTTCCATCAACAAGGCGTTTTTCCAGGCGAATGCTTTCGTGGGAACTGTGTTTGTGGTGGCTGCATTCTTAGGAACTTTTTGAGCCCAACTCACGCCCCAGTGCGTGTGAACACTAACGGAGGCACACTGGCCGCAAAGGATTTCCTTGCAAGCGAGTGTGTGCTACAATGCTGTGCAATGACAGCGAAACGATTCTACGATTGGCAGACAGGAGGTGGCACGATAGGGCGAAGCCCTAAAATCACTAGCGTAGGGCAACGCCCTACGAACCAGACCTCCCAGAAATCAAGCCCTGAAAGGGCGAAATCAATGGTCGCATGGATGTCGCCCTTACAGGGCTTTAATGGCTTTTCCAATTTTCGTAGGGCGTTGCCCTACGCTAATGATTTAAGGCTTCCAGCCTTGTGCGCGTCCTCCGCCGCATCGCATCAAACCAGAAAATTTTTATGAAAAATATTATGAAAACATTACTGATAACCGCACTGGCCGTTGCTTCCAGTTCGCTGGCTTTTGCAACGCTTCAGATTCCTGACAAAATCATCTACGATGGCAAGAAATACAAACTGCTCAGCAATCCACTGGAAAGCTATTTTGAAAAAAATCCAGGCAAACGTCCCGAAGACACGAGACAGAGCACTGCTCTTTGGAGAGGGTACGTAGCCACATTTGAAATCAAAGACAATCAACTTTATGTGAAAGATATAGAAATAGAAATTGGATTGCCGACCTACAAAAATGGTTTCCACATAGGACCATGGAAAAGCGTCATGAAAAAGGTGTTTCCCAAACAAAAATTAGTAAAAGCTGATTGGGTGACAGAACTACTTATTGTCCAAACACGAAAAGTCGCAGGCCATGGAAATATTCAAGAATATGACGATATCCTTCTGGAAATAGATAAAGGCAAGGTGATAAAAACGAAGACCTTCAAGAATGCGCAAGAGTTCGACAAATTTAGGAAAAAGCAATTCCAAGAGTACAGGAAAACGGATGAATACAAACACCTTAGAGCAAATTACAAAAAAGACATGACAGACCACTCTGATGAGTTTATTGATTCAATAATGAGAGAAACCATACTGGGATACATATCAAAAATATTAGTCGACTGAGCGAAAATGAACACTCAAAAAACATACGATGTCATCGTAGTCGGTGCGGGACACGCGGGGTTGGAAGCCGCTCTGGCGGCGGC
>Ga0123353_10018287_pt1 | contig 10355 bp, 8 predicted proteins | sample TergutLab28metaG_3_FD_92763 | JGI IMG/M metagenome (GOLD analysis project Ga0123353, IMG submission 92763) | Labiotermes labralis P3 segment gut microbial communities from Petit-Saut dam, French Guiana - Lab288 P3 | ecosystem: Host-associated > Arthropoda: Insects > Digestive system > Gut ...
ATGTGCCAAACCATGCACTGGTCGCAGGGGTGCCGGCACGGAGAATAAAATGGGTGTGTGAATGCGGGGGTGTTCTTGAGCCTGACTTGATTTGTAAGCAATGCAGCAGAAAATATGAAGAAACAGAAGCCGGTTTGGCAGAGAGATGAGGATTTGATTGATGAGTGAGTATTTTAAGCATGAAACCAGCTATGTCGACGATGGCGTTACTATAGGAAAAGGTACAAAGATATGGCATTTCAGCCATATTCAAGAAGGAGCGGTTATTGGTGAAAATTGTTCATTTGGTAAAAATGTTACTATAAGTCATAATGTAAAAATCGGCAATGGTGTAAAAATACAGAATAATGTTGTGATTGGTGAAGGCACCGAACTTGAAGACTACGTTTTTGTTGGAGCATCAGTTGGTTTTACTAATGATCTTACCCCACGTGCCAAGTATCCAAAAGGCAGAGCTAATTATATACCAACACTTGTGAAGGAAGGTGCTACATTAGGTGGAAACTCTACGATAGTATGCGGAAATATAATTGGCAACTGGGCCCTGGTCGCTGCCGGCGCGGTTGTGACCAAGGATGTGCAAAATTATGCGCTTGTCGCGGGAGTACCCGCGCGGAGAATAGGGTGGGTATGTGAATGCGGAATCACTCTTAGCGCTGATTTGGTTTGTAAAGAATGTCACAGAAAATATGAAGAAACAGAAGCCGGGTTAGTGGAAATATAATATTATTATGCCTGATGTAAAACGAAAGGAATGGTCTTTATAATGCAGTTTAGGGACTTAAAAAAGCAATACAATGTACTAAAAATAGAAATCGACAAGCAAATAGCGGAGGTGATAGAAAGCGGGCAGTTTATTCTTGGCCCAAAAGTCCTTGAGTTGGAGAAAGAGCTTGCGGAGTTTACAGGAGTAAAGCATTGCGTTGCGTGTGCTAACGGTACCGATGCGATAACGCTGCCGCTGATGGCGTGGGGCGTGGGAGCGGGAGACGCTGTATTTACGTCTGACTTCACTTTTTTTGCTTCAGCGGGAGCCGCGGAGATATTAGGAGCAACAGCTATTTTAGCAGACATCGATCTAAAGACATATAACATATCTCCTGCCGCGCTTGAAGCGGCAATACAAAAAGTGTTAGCTGAAGGGAAGCTGATACCAAAGGTGATCATAACAGTTGATCTGTTCGGCCTACCTGCGGATTATAAAGCAATCAAACCAATCGCGGATAAGTACGGGTTGCGGATACTTGAGGATGCGGCGCAAAGCTTCGGCAGTGAGTTGGAAGGAAAACGCGCATGCTCCTTCGGCGATGCCGCCACCACATCGTTTTTTCCGGCAAAACCGCTTGGTTGCTACGGTGACGGCGGAGCGATATTCACAGATGACGACGAGGTTGCAATAGCACTTCGCTCACTTCGTACCCAGGGCAGCTCACCCGCGGATAAATACGATAATAGACAGATCGGGATGAATTCCAGACTGGATCCTATGCAAGCGGGAATACTGTTGTCAAAATTCCATGCATTTAAATCATACGAAATCGACGATGTCAACAAGGTTGCGGGTTGGTACACAGAGAGGCTCAAGGATTTGGTCCAAACACCATATGTCCCGGAAGGCTACCGGTCGGTCTGGGCACAGTACACGATTTTGTTACCTGATAATGAAACGCGAAACCGTTTGCAGCAACACTTAAAAGAAAGAAACATCCCGACAATGGTTTATTATCCAAAAGGAATGCACCGCCAGACAGCATTTGCCCATAGAAATCTAAAGGATGATGACTATCCAAACACAAACCTGGCAGCAGGGCGGGTATTGTCATTGCCGATGCATCCATACCTCTCTGAAGCGGATGTGGATATGATATATGATGAAGTGCGGTCTTTCTTGGACAAAAAGGTATAAGCGAGGAAATATGGAAAGTAATTACAACATTCTCCCTATCATTGAAAAAAACCGTGAAATTCAGGTTCCGAATTTATATAACGATGTAAATAATTCAAAAGGCATAAAACGCTTTTTGAAAAAGGCGGTATATAAGTCGGTTTCATGGCTGTTTCATCCACTGCTTGACTTTTTGCAACTCAAAACCGACGCGAACATTCACATTCTGCATAACCTTAACCAATATGCAATTGACCTTGAGAAAGCAGTGATCGCGCATAAAGCGGCAATAGAGAAGCTTACCGTGGAACTGAGAGAAAACGAATACGCATTGATGTATACAAGGCGTGAGCTTAATGAAAAGCTCGGTTCAATAGCCAGAGATACGATCCGTACAAAATGGCGATTTATGGACTACATTTTATCTATGACAGATAACTCTGACAGGGAAATACAATGCGGTATATGTAAATACAAAAATGATGTTAAGACATTTGAAACAATCGAAACCGACTGTATTTTTGAAGGCGGGCACTTAGTTCGCTATATATGCCCGGATTGCGGTGTTATTTTCGGACCGTTAAAGTTCAGCGATTTGAACGAGCAGGAATTTGACGACGATTATACAGTTCACTATAGCGGCTTTAGCGAAGGAGACAGCACAGACAAGGAAATAGCCGCTTTTATGCAGCTTAGGCCGGAGAAAGGGAAATCCTATTTAAACTACGGCTGCGGAAGCTGGTCGAGCTCTATCGAAGAATTGCATAACGATGGATATATCATATATGGATATGACCCGTATTCGAATGACTCAAAAGGAAACCCTTACATCATAACAGACCGCGAAGAGTTAGGAAAAATGCGGTTTGACGGTTTATTTTCAAACAACTTGCTTGAGCATCTGCCCGACCCGGCAAAAGAGCTGGAGTTTATGAAATCATTGCTAAACCGGCCGACGGCGAAGATGGCGCACAGCACAGGGTGCTACAAGTATATGTTTGAGTTTACCAGATTTCATATGTACTTTTTTACCGGACGATCGTTGGATATTATTTCCGAAAACGCGGGATTGACCTATGGGGAGCTGATAAAGGACGAAAAATGGGAAGATTTTTTATGTTATGTTTTCTCAAGAAAAGAAGCGGTTCCCATTAATTATCTGCCTAAAATGTTACTTTCGGGCGAAGGTGAAGTCCGCAAAGGGGAAATCATTATTAAACCTGCCGGCATTATGCACGGACCGTACATTATGTTGCCAAAAGGCGAGTATAAGCTGCGAATGGTCATTGATATTGCTGATGATACGAATGAATTTACATTAGCTGTAACAGTAGGTAATGGAAAAGATACGATCTTTGAAGCAGACATTGTTGATGGAGAAAATATTATAGATATTGTATTGACGGAGACCTATCACGGAATGGAATTTGCCATTCATAATAATTCGACCGATAAAGAGATAGTAATAAACGCAATAGAAACACTTTAAGGTATTGGGATATTTGCTATGAATAATATATATAAAGATGAAGACATAATAGAAAGAGCGCATAAAGAAATTCAACGTGAATCATTAGTTAATGATATACCACATATCGATCAATTTTTGTTATCATATACATCATACGATGATAAATCTGAAGTCGTTGCATGTGAGGTCTGGTGGTTACAGGCAAGTGCAAACATTGCGTCATATAGGCAATTACACAGCAGATGGGGATTCATAGGCAAGGCTATATTGCTGGCAAAAAAAACAATAAGGAAAATAACCAAGTTCTACATTGAACCAATAGCATCCGATCAAAGTGAATATAATCGGCATGTAGCAAGAGTTTTGGAAATCATGCATGAAGCTCTCATAGAAAAAGACGAAGAGATAAAAGAACTTAGGGAAGCACTCGTAAAAGAAATTGCAAAGAATTATAGAGGTTGATGCGTTATGCGGATAATACAAATAGCTACTAATTTGATGCCGGGAGATGCTATAAGCAACCATGTCTTTGAGCTGGACAAGATTCTTAAGAAAGCAGAAAAAAATTCATGGATCTGCGGAGTAGAAATTGATGAACGTTTACTTGGAAAGTATAGCATTACTAATTTCGAAGAATTACCTGATATCGAGCCTCAAGATATTATTATGTACCATTTATGCCAAAGGCACTATATCAATGAAAAAATCGATAGCTTAAAATGCAAAAAAATACTGATATATCACAATATAACACCCGGGCATTACTTTAGGAAATATCTGCCCGTGTTTTCAAAGCACTTGGATGAATCAGTCGTTGCTATAAAGGCTATGAGTTCAAGTTTTGATTGGTGTATCGCGGACAGTGAATATAATAAGCAGCAATTGATAGAGTTTGGATATGATGAAGAAACAATAAACGTGATACCTATACCGCTTGATTTTAGTGAATTTAATCAACCGCCTGATGAAGCGACCATTAATAAATACAGTGATGGTTATACAAACATACTGTTTGTCGGCAGAATTGCTCCAAACAAAAAATTTGAAGACATAATAAGGATATTTGCATACTATAAAAATCATTTAAACAATAAGTCAAGGTTACTGTTTGTAGGCGGATCCGGTTCAGACAAGTATTATAACAAACTGAAAGTGTACGTAGGAGCCCTCGGTTTAAGCGACGTTGAGTTTACTGAGAAAATTCCATTTAATGAGATACTGGCATACTTCCGGGTCGCGGATATATTCCTGTGTATGAGCGAGCATGAAGGCTTTTGTGTGCCTCTTGTCGAAGCGATGCTGTTTGATATACCAATAATTGCGTATGATTGCACCGCTATCCCCTATACTTTGGGCGGGAGTGGTGTGCTTGTGGACGATAAAGACCCGGTATTAGTTTCAAAAATCATAGACATTATAATTAAAGATGAAACTGTGAAACATGAGATTATAAAGGGACAACAAGAGCGTTTGGAGTTTTTCAACAGCGAAAGGGTGTCCGGTCAGGTTCTTGAAATAATAGAAAAAGTCGCGACTTTACGATGAAAATACAATGAAAGGTTTTTCAATGGAGAAGACAGATAGGATTGTCGGTGATTCCATTAAAGCATCCATAAACAATCTTTTGGCTAAGGATACTTTCTGGGTTATATTGTTATCCATTATTACCTTTATTGTGTGTTCATGGTACATACCACAGCGGACAACGATTCTTTTATCAAGTGATGAGTTCTCTCTTTATGGCCAAGCGGCATATTTTGCCGGTTTTGATTGGTCTGAACTGATATCAGCGATAGACAGGCATACCCAATTTGGCTATCCGCTTGTTTTTATTCTCCCGTTTTTTCTGATATTCGGTGACAATATCTTAGCGGTTTACCTTGCGTCTTTGTATGCGAACGCTTTATTGGCAGCTTCTTTAGTACCTTTCACGTACTATATATTGAAACAATGGGGCATAAAAAATCTTAAAGATGATTGGATATATATTCCTGTCATTCTTATGATATCTCTTGCAGCTTGTGTAGTAGCATACGCGCATCTTGGTCTTAGCGAAGTTCTAATGATAGTGCTGGTGTTTGCTCTGACCGCCACACTGCTTCGCATAAAAGAAAAAGGCGCAAACTATAAGCTATCAATGCTATTCGCGTTTTTACTGGTGTATGGGTTTTCATGCCATATGCGATTTATTGGCGTAACGATATCGGGAGCCTTGGTATTCTTATTAATGGCTCTTATGAAAAAAGTTAAAGCGAGATACCTAATATCATTTATAGGCATGTTTGTTGGCGCGTTTATAGTCTCATCATATTTGACAGATTACCTAATATCTGTGTTATGGTCAAATGCGGCTACAAACTTTATCGATGGTGCAGGGAGTATTTATATTATTGATAGTGTGGTTTCTGAGTCAAGTGTAGTTGAACAAGTCAGAAATAGCCTCTATATATTTTTTTGGGAAGGTGCCCTGGCAGCGTTCTTTAGAGTAATCTGCGGGCAGTTGTGGTATCTGGGACTTGCATCATTTTTGTTAGTCTATTTTGGAATATATGCTTATATAAAGGAGCTGTTCCATAAGTTTAAAGAAAGGATAAGGCAAAAAAAGTATTTTGAACTCGACTATTCAATGATTTTTGTTATGCTGGGATTCGCTGCCACCTTCCTGATCAGCACTGTACCGGGAATTGCAGGCGGTTACATTGGCTACTCCATTCGCGGGGATTACCTTATATATGGACGATATAATAGTTTAGTTTTTTTACCGGTAATACTATATGCAATGCATACAATCATTGAAAAGAAAGGCAAATTCAATATTAGTTTAATAAGTATTCCAATAGGGTATGTGATCCTTTCAATTTATGTAGCTTATATACATGAGTTGATTTCGCCAAGAGATGAAACGATTATCTTGTTGTTTAATGTCATCAATTACTCACTATTATACAGTATTCCCTATAACAGTATTGTGGCGATTGCCGGGTTTATACTTGTGGCTGTTAGTTGTTATTTCTTTAAGAAACGAATATTCCTGTGTATAGTACTAATTTTACTTACAGTTTTTAACATAGTGTCCGGACATTACTTTATAAGACGTGATGTGCTTCCACTGGATGATAGTTTTATTAGTCTCAATGAACTAAATGAAATAAAAAATGAAGATAACGCATATATGTACCGTATATCAATACCGGTAAGAAACTTTAGCAAAATGCGGATGTCACTACCAAGAACAGATGTATCACATATAGATTCTTTTGATGAGATAAAAGATAATAATGTTATATTATTGATGGAACACCAACATCTCTTTACACCCGAGGTGCTTGGCAGGTTAAGTATTACTAATATGCTGTACACAGATAAATTGATCGTCGCCCTTGAATATGATATTGATAATGCGGCAGGCTCAATTACTTTACCGATGGATATATTTCGTTCACAAAATGGAGATATAGAAGGCGGATCCATTATATCAAACGGGAGCTTGGGTCATCTGATCTTTGGACCTTACATAACCCTGGAGCCGGGAGAATATGTATTAACCGCAGACCTGACGCTGCTTGAGAATAGAAATACACTTGAGTCAATTAGTGAAGCGGATATAACGATCGGTCCTGACATGAGAATACTTGCGGAGCAGGATATAGAACTGAAAGACTTTGTTGATAATCGATACTTTTTGGAATTTAGAGTAGAAATAGAAGAGACATCCGGATCATTTCAAATTAGGATTCTTGCTGAAGACGGAGTCATACTTCAAGTATCAAGGATCACTATTGCCTTAGTTCAACCTCATGCACATATAGAAATAATGGAGTAAACCTATGCTAAACGGAAAAACAGTCGCGGTTGTAGTAAAAACATACAACGAAGAAAACCAAATCGGACGGGTAATTGAAACGATGCCGGATATTGTCGATCGTATCATTATTGTCAATGACTGCTCTACGGATAAAACAGCCGAGGTTGTGGCAAAATACATGGACAAACACAATCCGTCCGGCATAGTCATTAGTATGCCTTCAAATAGAATTGAAGATAACATATATAATGAAGCGGAGTTTATTTCCGAGAAGTTAAGGATAAAAGAGATAGAAAGAATGACCCCATGCATAGTTGTCAATCAAAACCCTGACTCAGACCGGATAATTTTAATCAACCATTTAGTTAACGGTGGGGTAGGGGCGACAACAGCGACCGGATATATGTGGTGCAGAAATCATAGAATCGATTGCACAGCGGTTATGGATGGTGACGGTCAAATGGACCCCAGTGAACTGCAAAGTATTTGTGAACCTGTGATCAATGAAAATATCGATTATGTCAAGGGCAATAGACTTATTCACAGAGCAGCTCATATTGTGGTGCCAAAGGTCAGATACTTTGGGAACTCCGTATTATCAATGCTTACGAAGATAGCTTCAGGTTATTGGCATATTTCCGATTCACAAACAGGATATACGGCGATTTCGTTAACTGCCCTGGAATCAATTGATATTCCCGGCATATATAAGTCTTATGGTGTTCCGAATGATATTCTTGTAAAACTCAATATTGCCTACTGTACAATACGTGAAGTGCCGATCAAACCGGTTTACCGGGTCGGGGAACAATCAAAAATGAAAATCCGAAAGGTTATACCAAGATTATCATTTCTTTTGACCAGATTATTTCTTAGACGGTTATGGACAAAGTATTTTTTAAGAGACTTTCATCCGGTGTTTTTGTTTTATAATTTCTCGTTCCTGACAGGAGTTGTGTCAATTCCTTTTTTAGTTAATATTATCAGTACATTAATTAGATTTAGACACGCTACATCACAAGGTATTTATACAGCGTTTATTCTTTTAGCGCTAGCAAGTCTGCAGTCTTTAGGGTTTGCTATGTGGATGGACATAACGGATAACGAAAGACTAAACAAGTAAGATTCTGAAAGGAAAGATTATGCCTTTATTGCTAAAACTATGCCTGTATGATTTTAAAAAAGCAAGCAGAAATTACAGGGAGCTGTCGGTGGTTACTGAAGCGGGCTATCAGGTCAAGGTCTTAGCCGCGGTAGTATCTTCTCCTTGTGAAAGTGGCAACATCGATGAAGAACACGGATTTGAGGTTCACAGATTTGACTCATTTCCGAAAAGTAAAGTACCATATGTTACAACAGCACGAGTAAAAAAAAGTGTATTCGAAAAAATCAAACGATTTTTCTTAAATTTTGTTTTTGTTATCAGATGGGCAAAAAAAGCAAGGTCATTTCGTGCCGATGTAATGAGTTGTCACGACTTATCGGCATTGTTTATCGGGTATTTATCAAATATTTTTTTGCGAAAATCACAGAAAACAAAACTCGTTTACGATTCACATGAGTTTGAAATCGGGAGGAATGAATCCCGAAATGTTATAATGGGATTCATAATTAGAATAGTAGAGAGATTCCTGATCGGCAAGAGTGTTTTGGTTGTAATACCAAACGATATCGCAGCCGATGGAGTGACAAGGGCACACAAACTAAAAACAAGACCGTTAGTTATTAGAAGCATCCCGCCGAACTGGAATATAGATAAAATTGTTTGCGAGAAACAAAGACAAGAGTATATCAGATTAGCCAATGTTAGCTTTGAGCCTTTCTTTGTAATGTATCACGGGTTGATAAAAGGCTCGCGCGGCATTGAGGTCTTGATTCAGGTTATATCAATGAACCCGAATATCGTTGGGGTAATATTAGGATATACACGCGATGATAACTATTTTGACAAAATAAAGCATCTTGTTGATGAGTATGAGGTTACAGACAGAATATTATTTTTACCAACAGTAACTATCGACAGATTATGGGAGTTTGTTGGAGCGGCAGACGTCGGGGTGTCTATACTTCAAAACACATGTACAAATCATTATTATAGCTTGAACAATAAGTTTTTTGAGAATATACAAAGTCTAACACCGGTCATAGTATCCGATTTTCCGGAAATGAGACGAATAGTAAATCAATATGATATAGGTCTTCTCTGTGATCCGGGAAGTGTTGAAGAAATAAATGATTGTGTGGAACGCATGCGAACAGATAAGGAGCTCTATTCCAAGTTCAAAAAAAACCTTTTAATCGCAAAAGATCAGCTCTGTTGGGAGAATGAGAAAAAGGGTTTGTTCATGGCGTATAAAAACCTTCGTGAGGAGTTATAGATTTGAAAATATTTACTGTTGTAGGTGCAAGACCGCAATTTATAAAAGCCGCGGTTGTATCACGAAAATTACGAGAGACGCATAATGAGGTTTTGGTTCATACCGGTCAGCATTATGATCATAATATGTCCGAAGTATTTTTTGAAGAGCTCTCAATACCAAAACCGGATCATAACCTTGGAATTTCCGGTGGAAGCCACGCGAAAATGACTGCTGAAATGATGATAGCCATTGAAAAGGCCATGCTAACGGAAAAACCGGATTTTGTTTTAGTATATGGTGATACAAACTCAACGTTAGCCGCGGCATTGACAGCGGCAAAATTGTATATACCGATAGGTCACGTAGAAGCCGGGAACAGATTGGGAACACTTAGTAATCCGGAAGAAATAAACAGGATTTGTACAGATCATGTTTCGAAGCTTTTAATGTACTGCACTCAATCGGCATTAGAATGTATGATCCGCGAGGGGCTGGAAATCAGAGCGGTTTTGGTTGGAGACCCGATGTATGACGCTTTTTTATATTATGGAGAGAGATTACCAAAAGACATTCTCGCGAATATAATCGATATTAATAAACAGGTAATAAAGATCCCTCAAGAGTATTATTATCTCACTTGCCATCGAGAAGAAAATACTCATTCGGACGAGCCGCTATTTGAAATTCTCAAAGTAATGCAGTCTCTTGACGCACCTACGGTATATCCTGTACATCCCAGAAATATAGAGGTTGTCAGAAGCTTGTGTAAGAAATACAGATTTGATAATATCCTGCCGATAATGTCGGTCGGCTACTTATCGTCTATTGCTCTGA
>Ga0123353_10018288_pt1 | contig 10355 bp, 5 predicted proteins | sample TergutLab28metaG_3_FD_92763 | JGI IMG/M metagenome (GOLD analysis project Ga0123353, IMG submission 92763) | Labiotermes labralis P3 segment gut microbial communities from Petit-Saut dam, French Guiana - Lab288 P3 | ecosystem: Host-associated > Arthropoda: Insects > Digestive system > Gut ...
CAGGTTTTTCTTGGTTTCCCTGTGTCTATAAGCAAATGCTGAGATGGTTCCCAACATTCCAAGTTGCCACTACATGCTTCTCATGTAACCCTCCCGACTTAAATCTAGTAGTAACCAATTTCATGTTTTGTATACACGTAAAATAACCACTGCCACCGGGTGACAACCCAATTGCAGTAAATAAATATTATTATTATTGTAAATGTAATTATTATACTGCTATCATTCATTTGACTCAGCCCTTTTGTGGTGTGTTGTCTTTGAAAGATTTACATTGTTCATACTTGTGTCCTACAAGGTGCAAAAGAGGAAGTAATTTGTCACCAATATTTTAATATTCGGTTGCTTTTTAACATCACTGAGAGACCAACGCACAAAAGAACGGATCTTCCTGCCATGTAAATGTCACCCAAATATGGAAAATTTAACAGAATTCGCGGAAAGGTTTTGTTACACATAAAAGGCAAAGGAAATGCACTAAATTAAACACTTACGTGCTTGATTTTATTTATTTAAACTTTCTTAAATCTCTCAATTTCCCTAGTTTTATGTAAGTTATAATAAGCAACAAATCCTCTCTCCAGATCTCAGTGCTGCCGAAAAAGCTGTTTGTTTAATAATATACTTGAGACGTATTAAGTTCCAAAAACTTATTTGACGCAGCGGCTGAAATAAAAATGTATTCAACCTTGACTTACCTTTCAGGGGTTCCTCAATGTCACAAAGAATCACATTTCACAGTATAATTTTACTTCTTTTGTGCACGAATTACACCTGCTGTCAGGCATGTAGGTTGGCATTACTCGGAACCAGACACATAATCCACTTGTTTTAGATTAGAATTATTTCCACAAAAACTTGCTTGGGTGACGTTAAATGTATATGTGATCATAAACACAATATTTTATTCAGAATTCTGACAGGCATTTAGAGATGATAATTAAACCGAAGAATACAAATGTCGGACAAGTCTGTGAAGCCAGAAGAGAAGAAAAACTATAAGCAGGCAATTATTTGAGTCGCGTCCTTTCCCAGTCATTTCCCCTAACATACATAACAAAAATAACAACAGTAATAATAATATGAAGAAGGATTTCTACCAAAGTTATTAGCATGTAACGCACAAGGCATGGAACCAAACGTGCATGCTGTGAGAAGAGGAGGAAGAAAATATGGCGGATCCCATTTTCAGGAGTCAAATGAAAGAGGATATAATTCACTCAGATTCTTGAAAGGACCTGCTGCGAAGATAGCCTCAAAGTCAGTCAGTTCTTGGCTCCGATTTGAAGTACCAACACGCATCCATACATGGATACATAGATACACGTGATATACAACAACAGGAAAACCAGCAAGCACCTTGACCTCAAACCAAATCTAGCTGACATTTATAACCATATATTTTTTCGTGATTGGTGTTGGGGCTTTCTTCTTTCTTTTATGATTTCTCTAAGCGGACACTCCTCCCTGCCACAAATCAAAAACTGTGAGGCTAAAACCAAAAGCTCTGAGGGAAGGCATTACTTCTTTCCGGTTTTTAATAACGTCAGGCCTCTCATTAAGGAAACCTTTTACAATTTCTCTGACAGAAGAATTAGGCACGCAGTGAGCAAATCGTATCGGTTATATAGGTATGTCTTTAGCCGTTCTTCTTTGTAACATCCATCTTTAAATATTTTTCCTTTCCTTCTTTCAAACAGTCGTGTGTGACCTGATGCCGTGCAGTCTGGTAGAAGTTTACCAAAGTTTATGAGAAATATACTAACTAAGATGGCAGTAATAGATTCTGCCGAAGTACATAGCAAGCATCCATCAGACAACACGCCCAAACGTCGAATAAAACGATGTGTTTCGTAGCCGCCATTACGAGATTCTCAAACTGCACTTTGCCCTTATCACCTTCTCAAAATGTAATGATATGCTTATAATAACATGTTGTATAAATCCTTCGAAAATTAACCACATGAATTAAACAATTAGAAGTAATTACATTTGTTTAGACGTTAAAGGAAGACTAAATACGAGAAGGGCCTGCAACCATTAAGTTTTAGGAACGTTGGTTTTCCGCCTGCTCTTTAAAGGTAAAAAGATATGAAAATACATGTAAAAACATAATGTTACTTGTAGTTTCTCTGATATTAAGCGAAGAACGAAGACTGGCGGTACTTGGGTAGGGTGCTGTGCAAGTTATGTTGACGTAAGAGACAATGCCATTAGGCTGATGAAAATTGCATGCTGAAGAACTCGGTAATGTTTAGGCTTCACAAAATTGTAGATCTTCAAAGTAAGGACGTTTAGTTGCTTGGGACATGTAGTAGGAATGGGAAAGGTTAGAAATACCCACGTACAAAATTTCGTTCACAAATCCGAAGCATCACGACACGTATGCGTAAATTCCTAATCATGTCTCTGCCGCACCGAAATATTTGGACAAGAATATCACACAGAGTAGGTACTTAGAGTTCAGGAACACTAATCGCTTAATTTGCAGAGTATCCTCTCTCGACTCGAACATACCGTCCTGTGATATAAGGTAAAGCAGTCCAGTTACAGGCCTGAAGTGGCCCAGAGGTTTCCAGGAAGTTAAGTTTCCCAGATTTCATGACAACGGCACAGGATGGTGGTAAGTTTGTCAGCCTTACGCACCGACCGCCTTTACCCCAGGAAATGCTTCTGGTACTCATCGGAAGGATTTTATGTCAACGAAAAATTCCAATGACACCAGCACAACACATTAACTACTGTGCCACCGGGGTCCCCGTCCTATGAAACAGAAGGCGGACAAATGTCTACCCTGTTGTCCTTCAGTAGTTTAGACTGAATTTTGAGAATCCTGTTAACATTTCTGAACATTTCGCCTTCCCACCTGGCGTACACCCACATGGGTGTGACTGTTTTGCTACCTGATACTGGATTAGCCTAAATGGTGTGATGTAATATAAATAAGAAGGGAAAAACTTTTTAAGCCGAAAGTTTTCTGGCTTCTCAGTACCATAAAACCTGAGCAATAAGTTTGGTAATTCCCTAATGTCATCGTCAGCTCACTAATAGTATCATATCCGGAAGCGGTTCTTCACACACCATGCTGAACATCGCTGGCAAAATTTTTTTCTTGGAGGCTTGTTAGAATTATTTTCATTCACAACTGGAACGCCTTGCAAGAAAAAATTATTAGTATTAATTAAATAAGTATTATAAGCGGTAAGTATCAGTTTTAGATAAGAGACTTGTCAGTTCAAATGCATGGATATGATTTCCACAGATAACATTTCCACTGATAAGTCTCATATATGGCAAATCCTTGAGAGAGACTATGCAGTTACATTTCCAGTGAACACACACTCCATGATCCTGCACGTTACTCGTAATATATTAATATTCATAAAAGCGGTGCTATGACATACACAAAATAATTTTCGCTGAAGTTCGATGTTTCGGTTCGAGTCTGATACTGTAGTTAGTTTACCTCTCGACTGAATCACAATCACAGATTAATTTCGGAAATTACTGTTACCTTGCGTACGTATCCGTGACTATGCAAGTGACGTGCAGCATGGGGACAAGGAACGAATTTTAAGACTTATGCGTTTGTAAGAGTTGTAGCCTTTATTGCTAGCCCTGTGACATTTTATAAACTAATAATAATAATAATAATAATAATAGTGGCAATAGCTGAAATATACAGTTTTATGAATTCTATTTCTTTTTCCTAACAGAATCCGGAGCGAAACCCTTTCGGTTTTTTGTACCTACCCAATCGCAGGTAACGTAAATGGAAAAAGTAAGTCATATGTAAGATTATTACGGATTAAAACACTTGGTGTGTAGTGCAGGTATGTAAATATCTACACCTATATTCGTAGTTATTTCGAATGCTATTTTCTCTCTAAACAAGTTAAGGTAAAAGGGTAAAGTGATCCCATTACAGGCCCGGTGTGGCCCAGAGGGTGGGTAGAGGTATAGCTCTACTGTTCTATGACCACGGCACTAGAAGGGGGTGAGTGGTCAGCAGTACGCCCCGGCCGCACTTTACCCCCGGGAAAGACCCGGTACCCATTTTACAGGAGGCTGGGTGGGCCCCAGGGCCGGTCTGGACGGGCGAAATATCTCCTCCCCATCGGGATTCGATCCCCGGACCGTCCAGCCCGTAGCTCAGTCGCCATACCGACTGAGCTACTGGGCCCACCTAAACAAGTTAAGAGAGACTAAAAATCGGGAGATGACCGCGATAGTCTTTAATACGTATTTGTTACTATACCTATCACATATATTATTAAACCTTTAACATTTTGCCACCAAATGTACTTGCGTCGTTTTCCATGTTTCTCAAAAGGACCAGACATTATTTCCCTATCCAGCATTAACTGATTTTTCTTTCTAATGGAATCACACTACATGCTTATTCTTCGTGACGTACTGAGGGAAATTATATATTTATTTGTATGCACACAAATACAATGTAGAATAATTTTAGTCTTATGAGAATATTCATCTGGATTGTTACGAAAAACAACAAATAAAGGCTCGATAGGAAGTTAATGGCTGCTTGTTGTAAGAATCTTATGAAATGAAAAAATGTAGAGGTTTCAGTGTTGAACCTGGCAGTATAGAGAATAACAGCTATTATCTGAAATGTCAGTGATACCTGAATATGCACCTAGTACGGAAGTGTTACGTGGGCCGTATATCACAAAGCGTGCCACCAAACCTGCGAAAAACTTGAGTCAATCACCTTTGCTTTGCGACTTTTACAAGGCAACATCTTTAGCTCCCTCAACCTGACGTGACGATTATAATTCGTTTTTTACTTTAGCGTAATTTTTAGAAATATAATTGCGATGCGAAATTTTGTGGATTTTAGAGCATTTCTCAGGATTTCAATCTCTCTCCGTTCTTTACTTTTAATTTATCCTGCTGACATATAAATATGTTGGTTTGTCAAACATTTTGATATTGATTACATTGACTTTACACTATCGACTTGAAGCTTGGCGATCGACCTCTTCGGTAAAACAGCTTTTGCTGTATTGGCTTGCAACTCCCTCTTGAAGTTTACATCTGCTTGGAGTCAGTTTTAACGGGCCCATTAGCAATTAGCTCGTGAGTATATCAAACATAAACCCCAATTATGACATTCCGTACAGCCGTGCCAATAGCAGCGCCTTCCTTAATATGAAGTAGTCACGTGATCCAGGGCACTCCACCTAATTGGCTCCTCCTTTGATGCGCGATAATTTAACTCCGAAAAAATCTAATTTCAGCTACACAGAGAAGTTGTCTGTTCAGTTTCAAGATTGGCATTAAAAAATGAAAGAAATGGAAGTACGAACGACCAGATAGGATGTTCAATTGCAGCTTGTTCTCCACCCGCCAACCTGATTAAACTTCTTTTCCCGGTGAACAGTGCTCATGACACGGTTGCACTGTTAACAGAGGTCGTAATACCTTATTGAATTGCTGTAAAGTTTATTATTTGGTGTCTTATTCGCAGATTGTGCCAATTGATTAGCTGATTCTTGTGTTCAGCCTGTTTAACTACTCTCTTTCAACTGCAGGCGTCATATTCTCAGGTGACAGGTGCCGAGTTGTGGGAAGGTAAGAATTATAAATTTTAAAGTCTTCTGAGATGTTACGCCATGTCTTTGGCTAAAGGGATCTTGACGTTTCTTCAGGTTCAAGCAGTCTTCTTGGAATGGGTGACTCTGAAAATGGTGGCAAACCTCCGAAACTTTGGGCACTACCTGCGCATTGACATAGCGCAGTATCGAGAAGATTTCAATCTTCAGCCACGCGAATCAAAGAACCAAAAATCTCGCAATTTGAAAGAAGGCAACCTTACACTTTTTAAAGTGCCCTTTATATAAGCTGGGGGGCATGCGGTGGCGCAGTTGGTTGAGGTACTGCGCTACAAACCGGAAGGTTGCGGGTTCGATTCCCGATGGTGTCATTGTAATTTTTCATTGACATAATCCTTCCGGCCGCTCTATGGTCCTGGGGTTGACTCAGCCTCGAACAGAAATGAGTACCAGGAATATTTCCTGGGGGTAAAGGCGGCCGTTGCGTAGGGCTGACAACCTTACCACTTCATGTGCCGATTGTCTTGAAATCTGGGAACCTCAACCTCCAGGAATCCCCAGGACTTGTCCAGACCTGTAATTGATGCTCGGTAAACCGACCAATATTCCAACTGAACAATTCCCAAATAAGACGTCAGAACTTCGAATTGCACCATAGTTCTCTTTGTCCCCTGTTTGAATCGCGTAATAATCTGCGGAGTTTCCTAAAATTGCTCTGATATTTACTGTTTTAACATAAACCGCATCCTTCTGATTCCGAGTTTTTTTTTAATATCTATCGCTCATATGCTTTCGTTTTTCGAACTGTTTCTCTTGAGGGGTCATCCTTCAGCAAACAGCCGAAAATTATGCGTCATTTCAGGCTTCCGCCGCGAAGTAGCTGAGAACTGCACTCTTCTGGGTTATTACACATCGAGTAGTGGTAATTTCTTACCGACGTTTCGGGACAACCTGTCGGGTCCCATCCTCAGGGTTCAAGAATCCAAAATAACCCTGAGAATGGTACCGATATGTTGCCCTGAAACATCATTAAGAAATTACCACTACTCGCTGCGTAATAACCCATAACAGCGCAGTTCTCAGCCGCAAGTTAATTAACTTGTTATGTCATTTTTTATTCGCCCAGTCAGATGTGTTCTGAAAGTACACACCAGCTGATTTAGGTATCAGTGCATCTTATCTCACACTCGATTCCTGCCGTACGTACTGTACTATTGTTGTATCTGTATATCTTCTATATAAATAATACCACCCTTGGGCAATGGCAGCTCTTACTACACCAGAATTGTTACCAATGGGAAAGTCGACAGCTATTAATTACAATTATTACTTACAGCTTTCTGATTGAATGAATGTCTCAAATGTAGGTCTGCATTTCGATCGTATCAATATTTAACACTAGAAAATACAAAGTTCCCATCGAATTCATCTTTCGACAGTTGATTAGGAAGGCAGGCAGGCAGGCGGGAGGGCGAGCGGGCAGGCAGGCAGGCTATCGAGCCTATTTAGAATTTTATTATCATATTTTTTATCTAAGAGGAAAAAAGTTCTCGAAATACCGTTTGTACCACACAGAAAGCACACTGTAACACCATTAGAAAATAAACTGTTCATTTTTTTGAGGGGTGTAATCGCTATATTCCGAGGATATTAGAAAACAAATATATTTTATGGACATAATACAGAGCAGTGCGAGGTCTGGTATTCTCACAGCGGTGTTGGTGAATATTCTAGTCTTCTGAGTTGTGGCACTGTGTCTGGGCGAGTAGTTATCCGAATCCTTGACCCTGAAGAACAAGACACTATGATCCTCCACAACATCGGGAACTACTGTCTCAATAACACACCATGTCACGCCCCAGAAGGATGAGATCTTAAAAATGCAGAGCTCTTAGTTATTAGGCTTGGTGGTGTACAAATTCACTGGTGTATATTAAGTTCTAAGAAAGTGAACGGGGAAAAAATCCTACTAATTGTGACTCTAACAGTCCTCCATGTTAAATATTGAACTATAATAATTTAAGGAGAAAAATAATCAGAACGATCTGTGGCAAAGTATTTCCTCACCTTGTTCAATAAAGAAATTGGAAATCTCACACGTTAACTTTTATTGCCCTTCTCAATTCAGGCCAGTGGACGGGCGTGTTGGGTTTTGGGGTCATATGAACGTAACACGACTTCATACGAAACGCGTGGCCCCGAGGACAACCACGCCCACAACTGCGGTTGAATGTCTTCATTATATATATATATATATATCTGTCATCACACTTATTTAACTTTTTTAAATCCTTCTTTATCTTGCAAAGATACGTACATGATATCCGCCCTCCGAAAGAAATTTTTAAAAAAGAAAGTTCGAATATTGAACCCAACAGGTAAATGAATTTCCAGCTGTTAGGCAAAAGGTGCTTCAAAACGTCATATCGAAAGTCATGTGTCCGAGCATGTGCTAATATTCTTGAATCCAATGCACAACTTCATTATAACTGCCGATTTTTCATAGATTTGATAGGATTTACTTCCAACCTGTTTAACATATATTCACTAGTAACACCATTAAATATATCATAGATTCTTCCAAACACGTCCGAATTTTCAGCCCTCCTTCCACGCCCTTCATTAGGGGAATTAAAATCCAAACTTGGGCAAGTGTCGCAGAATAACTGAATAAATAAAAGTATTTTCCTTTCTGTAATTTCCGACCGCTACATTCTTTGAATGGGGACCGCGGTAGCACAGTGGTTAAGGTGCTGTGCTACAAATCGGAAGGTCGTTGGTTCGATCCCAGCTTTTTTATTGACGTAAAATCCTTCCGATCGCACTATGGCCCTGGGGTCGACTCAGCCTCTAACATAAATTAGTACCAGGAGTATTTCCTGGGGGTAAAGACGGCCGGTGCCTAAGGCTGACAACCTACCACCATCCTGTGCCGTTGTCACAAAATCTGGGAGCCTTAACTTCCTGGAACCCTCTGGACCTGTCCAGGCCTGTAATGGGACTGCTTTACCTTTTCCTTTACCTTTACATTCTTTGTATCCTACCTTCTTCACTCCCGAGAATTGCGACCAATTTCATTGTTCTGTTTCTTGTTTTCCTCATGAGTGGCGCATCTTTCACACACCCCGGATTCTCGGTTTCAGTCACCCTAAAAATGTCAGGAACATAGTGGGATTCTAAGGGCATTTTATTGCTTTTTCTGGGGCTTCCCAGCTTTGACATGTTACCCTACGTGAACTTTGATAAGTCCAGTATTGTTTCTTTAAACTTATTTTTACAGTTTTCTTACCTCCAGAGTTTATGTGACCTGTTTATCTTACGTCTGATATTTCGTGCATATTGAATTACTAATTCTCTGCTTGTGCCGTCGTTCTCCACATTCATTCTACGAACATAATGTGTTTTTCTTTTTGTACTTATTCCTTCCTTTCTACCTGCTTCAATCCTTTTTGCACGTATTAGTGACTGGGCTACTCCGAATTTCGTCAGTCGGAATACATACGCAAAACTCAGTGAACCCATGGCCATGTTTTGAAAATTCACTCTTTATCTCCTCCATGTTGATTTAATCATTCTAACACCACTGGGCAAAAATATGAATGATTAATTTTCCTAGTATATAATTTATCGTAAATGAATTCTTCTTGAAAAGCTAGTATGTCCTAAACTATTCAAAACATCCCCTTATTTTATGGAACCCGAAATTTCATTAGCCTCTTCAAAACAGCCCACGATTTCCCCCTACTGCCCGCCAGATGACTCCGGTCTAGACCCACTCACTTTCTTTCTTTAAGAACTAATTTCTTATTACCCTCTTACCTATGTCTAGATCTTCCAAGCTCTCTCCTTCCTTCAGGTTTTCGCACCGAAAGCTGTAAGCATTTCTCTTCTGTCCCATATGTGTCAAATTTCCATCCCGCCTCATTCTCCTTAATTCTATCTGCCTAGTAATGTTTGGGGAGAACTGAAAGTAATGAAACTCCACATCCTGCAGTTTTCTTCAGCGTCCCGTTTCTTCCCTCCACTTACATCCAAATATTTCCCTCAGTTCCCTATTGTCGAACACGTCCTCGGCCTGTGTGAGAGGCAAAGGTTCACAATCAAATAAAATTAATTTTCTTTTATGCAATCCCTTCCCCCCCCCCCCCATTCGAAAGTAAACTGCTGATTTAAAACAACATAACAGGAGCCATGTGGTTGTTTTTTTAAGAAGGAAAGCTGACGCCTGGATGTCATCTTGAGATTATCGGGTTCCTGCAGATCTTCAACTGATACCGAATGGAACGCATAGATAATGTCGCTTGCAGAGGTTTCTGTTTGGTGAAGATTCATGTTGCGATATTTGAGGCAGTCACGGCGGTGCGGTGGAAAGTTTCTTCTTCTGGATGTTACAACATGTCGACTGTAAATAAGTACGGAAATTTCGGGGGAACGTATTGACTTTTCAGGGTAAAACAGTCAAAAACACTTTGTTCTTCTGAAGGAAGCCTAAGATGTGGACATAATTTAAGCATATATATATATATATATATATATATATATATATAAAGGTAATGGTAAAGTGATCCCTTTACAGGCCCGGTGTGGCCCAGAGGGTGGGTACTCTTCTATGACCGCGGCACTAGAAGGGAGTAAGTGGTCAGCAGCACGCCCCGGCCGCACTTTACCCCCGGGAAAGACGCGGTAACCATTTTACAGGAGGCTGGGTGGGCCCCAGGGCCGGTCTGGACGGGCGGAATATCTCGTCCCCACCGGGATTCGATCCCGGACCGTCCAGCC
>Ga0123353_10018290_pt1 | contig 10355 bp, 8 predicted proteins | sample TergutLab28metaG_3_FD_92763 | JGI IMG/M metagenome (GOLD analysis project Ga0123353, IMG submission 92763) | Labiotermes labralis P3 segment gut microbial communities from Petit-Saut dam, French Guiana - Lab288 P3 | ecosystem: Host-associated > Arthropoda: Insects > Digestive system > Gut ...
GATGGTATCACCGCCCCATTCCTCGGGGTTCATATTGTATTCGGTGGCAAGTTCCGCCATGACGCGGTTGATGTCGGCGCCGGCTTTGTCGATTTTGTTGATGGCGACGATGATTTTGGCGTTAGAGCTTTTGGCGAACTCAATGGCTTCGACGGTCTGCGGTTTAACGCCATCGTCGGCGGCGACCACGAGAACCACGATATCGGTGAGCGAGGCAGAGTGTTGGCGAAGCGCGGCAAATGCCGAATGCCCCGGGGTGTCGAGGAAAGTGATAGTGCGTTTCTTATGCTCGAGCTGGTAGGCGGAGATGTGCTGGGTGATGCCACCGGCTTCACCAGCCGCGGTTTTTTTGCCGAGGAGGGTGTCGAGGAGAGTGGTTTTACCATGGTCAACGTGACCCATGATGGCGACGATGGGCGGGCGTGGGACGGCGTCGGCGGAGAGTTCGCGCTCGACCTTGGCCGGAAGGTCGACTTTGCGACGCTCTAATTCGATTTCAAGTCCTAAATCAAGCTCGCTGATGATGAGTTCAGCGGTGTCGTAGTCGAGCTTTTGATTAATGGTTGCGACAATGCCGTTCTTGAAGAGCTCACTAATGAGGTTGACGACCGGCATGCCGAGAGCGTCGGCCAGTTCATCGACGGTAATGGAGCCAGCAATTGATACCACCTTTTTCATTGATGTGCTCCTTTCTTGTTATAACTTATTTCTTGAGGGATAAAGCAATCTTGCGGGATGAGAGGTCGATGTCGATGACGGTAAATTTCTTCTTATCGCCGAGGGCGAAGACGTTTTCCGGGGCGTCGTTGCGGCTGGTTCCCATTTCGGTGATGTGGACTAGGGCCTCGACAGATGGGGTGATTTGGACAAAGGCGCCGAATGGAGTGATGCGGGTGATGGTGCCTTCGACTTCGTCGCCCTTCTTGAGGTGGGCGGTCTCGGATAGCCATGGGTCGGGGAGAGTCTGCTTGATGCTGAGGCTCAAGCGGCCGTTATCGACAGAGATGACTTTGGTGCGGACGTTGTCGCCAATCTTCAGGTATTTATTAACGTCGAGGACGCGCTCCCAAGAGACTTCAGAGATATGGACGAGACCCTCGATACCATCGACATTGACAAAGGCGCCAAAATCGACAACACCGGTAACAACGCCATCAACTTCCGAACCGACGGTGATACCCTCGAGCTTCTCGGCGCTTAAGGTCTTCGCAGTGTCGCGCTCGGAGAAGATGAGTTTGTTATTCTTCTTGTCGGCATCGATAACTTTGACAGTGAGAGGCTTGCCGATAAGAGCGGAAAGCTTCTGGATAATTTCGCTACGGTCGCCGGAGGTCGAGCGAGGGTAATGCTCAATAGCAAGTTGCGATACGGGCATAAAGCCACGCACGCCCTTATATTCGATGAGGAGACCGCCACGGTTGGCGTCAAAGGGGGTAACTTCAATAGTGGTGCCTTCGTGCTTCTTCGCAAGGAGTTCGTCCCAGCCGCGATCTTTGGCAGCTTTGCGGAAAGAGATTAATTGATAGCCGTTTTCGGTTTCTTCGCCGAGAATACTGGCTTGGACTGCCTCGCCGACCTGTAAATTGCGTGAAAAGGCGACTTCATTGCGTGGAATGATACCGACGCCATGGGCGCCGAGATCAACTAGAATCTCGGACTTTTTGACCGAGAGGACCTTGCCATCTACCAGTTCACCCTCTGCAAACGCCTTGAAATCCTGCCCTGCTAGCAATTCGTCCATCGTTAATTTTGCCACTACTTATTTTCTTGAACAGGCCAGAATGACCCGCCCAAAACTCCTTTCATTTCTTCTATCAATATATCAGAGTAGATGGCAAAAATCAAGACATAATATATATTGTGATATGATATGGGTATGATTGAGAGGCTGAAGGGAGATTTTCCGGAGTTTCGGTTTCGTTACGGTAAGGAGTTTCGATGGCGGTCGGCGACGCAGACAATTACGCTTGAAAAACAGGAAATGGATGAGGGCAATGTCGAACAAAAATATGCGCTTCTGGCGCTTCACGAGCTTGCACATGCAATTTTAGGACATGCGGACGACACTTACGACCTAAAACGTCTAAAATGTGAAGTTGAGGCGTGGGGGCTGGTGAAGACAGATTTGGCGGGGCGTTACGGGGTGGAATACGACGAGGAGCTGGTGCAAGAGATGCTGGATACTTACCGACATTGGCTACATAAAAAATCTGCCTGCCCTGTTTGCAAGCAGTGTCGGTGGCAGATTAAGAGCGGCGACTACAGTTGTCCGAATGGTTGCAGATAGCGAGAGGGCGCCGAAAACGACGCCCTCATATATAATTATATATGTTCGCTTATTTCTTTTTTGCTGGACCACGGCGGCTGATTGCGCCACCTTTGGCACCGGCAACACGTGCTAGTTCACGGTTCGCGGCAAAGCCACCGGTGCGGCCCTTTTTGCCGCCCATGGCACCGATACGAGCGTAGAAGTCTGTACCGTGCTTGGCTTTGTTGGTCGCTGCGGCTTTGGCGCCGCCAACTTTATTTCCTGCCATCTCATCTTCTTTCTCCCACCGATTAACTTACATTAACAGTCGCACTCCCTTGTGCTTATGTTAATTATATCATACTCATGGTTAAAAGTCAACCCCAATCTCTTGAGTTTGCATGATGAGTCAAAATTGTATATAATGGTTATAGTTATGAGAAAGTTTTGGGGTAAGATAAAAGCGTTTTTCGGACGAGTATTAGAGCGTCTGTCGGGTAAAAAAGCATTCACTGCACTGGTGGCGGCGAGCGCGATATTGTTGGTGGTAGCAGTGGTGGTGCTGGGGGTGATTCGACCATTTCAAGTGATAGTGTTGGGGGTGAATGTCAACCAGCGCTATGACCAGAATCAACTAATCCCCTTCCGTGAAGGCGGGCTATTTGGTTTTATGGACACGAAGGGTCGGGTGGTGATTTCGCCACGCTTTGACCGCGCGGAGGCGTTCCGCGGACGGTATGCGATGGTGGGTGCGGGTGATAGAGACAAAATTATCAATCGTCGGGGCGACGTGCAGATTGACGCACTACGAGAGACGATTTTTTATGAGGAAGTGTCGCGCACATGGCTGGCGGGCGGCACGCTACATGACCATAATTTGCGGCGAGTTTCGCGAAATCGCTTTGAAGTGCGCCGAGGCTCGCGCGGGCTGTTTCCGTATGCGGAGGGCGATAGGAGTTTTGGTATACTAGATGCGCGCGGAAAGGTCATCTTTGACTGTGGTAATGCGCCTTGTAAGGTTGAGGTTTCAACGGCAGTGCGTCAACTCGGGGTGGCTTATGCACTCGTGAGTAGGGAGGGCGGCAGTAGTGTGATTATTAACGCGCAAAATGGGCGGGTGATTTTGGAATATGGTGATACGACAGAGGTGGAGGTGCGCGATAATAATATCTTTGTAGTAACGAGTATGGAAGAAGGCGGGCGGGCGGCGACTTTTTATCGCTATATCGAGCGAAACCGAGTGGCGGTGGAGGCGGAGGACGGGGTGACGTTCTCGCTGTTCGACCCGAAGAATCGACTGTTTTTGACTGATTTTGGTGAGACGTGGGCAGACAGGGGGCGAAGTAGTCGTTTTGCACTGCATCGCCAGCGCGAGAACTCGTTTTTTGCGACGACGGCGCGGCGACCATTGACGGTTAGCGAGCTGACGACCGGACTGTCGCGGTCGAATTGTGGCGGGAACAGGTCGGGGGTAAGTACGGGCGATTTGGCAAGACTGCCGTGTGAGTTTGATGATGTAATCCTGCTGGATGCTCCCCTGTTCGTGTTCCTGCGGCGACGTGTAGGGCAGGAGTTGGTGATTACCAAGCAAGGTGACGAATATACGTTGTATGACATGAGGCGGAGTCGAGTTTTGATGAAGACTAATGCGCCGATTCAGACAGTGAGCGGGTCGCCGTTCTTTGCGGCGTATGATAATAAGAGTGAGACGGTGACGGTTTATAACGCGATTACGGGGGCACAGGAGACGCTGCCGGTGGCGGGGGCGACTTCATGGACGCAAGGACCAAACTTCTTCTCGGTGAATTCGACGGGGCGAATCCGCTTCTTCAATAATCGGCTGGAAGAAATCCGTGCAGTGACGCCGCATTAGGGTGCTGTTGGTATTGAGATGGTTTTGTCGATTGACGGAGGGGCGCCTCTCTGGTAGTATTATAGATGGAAGCGTGGCCGAGTGGTTGAAGGCGCACGACTCGAAATCGTGTAAGGGGCAACTCTTCGGGAGTTCGAATCTCCCCGCTTCCGCCAAAAGACTACGCCCTTTTTCTTTCAAAAAGAAAAAGCGGCGGAGCAAAAAGAAAGAGTTAAGAAATCCAGCCAAGAGTAAATATTGGCTGGATTTCGCTATGTAGGAGTGACCTGTGGTCACCCGTAAGGCGAACGTCCGTCCTCTCGTATATTGTGAGTGGTGGTATGTTACAATATAACTGGCCATAAGCGCTTTCGGGTGCTGAAGGGCAGCTCTTAACGATGACGAACACTAACTTTGTGCCTACTTGATTTTAGTAGCAGTAGTGATTTGATTGTGTCCGCACTTGCCTAGCGCACCAGCCTCCAATGCCGGCGGTTGGGGCGGGGACAATTCGAATGCGCCGAGTGCGGCGAATCCTTGGTTCATGCGAGGCGGCCAATCGAATAACGCTGCGAATGCTGGAGTCTTTGCCTTCAATAGGGATGCGGGTGAAGCCAATACGAATCGCGGCTGGCGCCCCCTCCTCGCTGGGTCGTAGTTTTCGCCTTCCGAGTATTTATCGTCAAACGAGTATCGGGTAAGCGTCGGGCGTAAACACCCGTCGCCGAGGGTATTGGTAAATACCAAGATAAATCCAGTTATGAGCAGTGTTGGCAGGTCGCCAACCGAAAAATTAAACCGCCACTATCGTTTAGTAGCTTTAGCGAACGACGGTGGTGGCTTTAGGTAAAAAAGGCTTGACCTTCGACCCACTTGATAGTTTATGCTTATATCATAAGAAATAAGAGTGCGAGGTAGTGATGGGTGAAAGAAGGTCGTTATTGGTAACGCAGCGTATCGCCGGTGCGACACTGATGGTAGCAGGGTTTGCGATAATGACAGGGTTGATTATTGATAATTTCCGCCCCGCCCAAGCCGAAGACACCACCGTCACCATGCGGGTGGGTGGTGGTTCACTGGCATTAACCATTGATAACTCGGGTCCCTGCTCTGGCTTTGATACTGCCAATAACATACTCGACATTAATGTGATTAATGGCAGTATTGCCAGTAACTGTATAGCCGTTACTGCTTCTACCAATGCACCCTTTGGATATACACTCTCACTGGTAGGACCAGAAGACTTGACTACCAGTAATAATTTGGCATTGACACCGACTAGTGGCACGATGGAGCAACCGACAGCCTTTGCCAGTCAACATACAGGCGGAGTTTGGGGCTTTGCGATACCAAACGGACAGATTCATGGATTAGATTTTGGATTTGATAACAGTTATCAAGTGTTAGCTCATAATAATACTACGAATACGGCCCGATTTGCCGCAGTTCCGACTATCCCTACGGCATTCTCGACTACTGATGCTCCGAACACTACACCCGATACCTATAATATCTTCTTTGCCGTAGCAACCGGGCCGAATATACCAGTAGGCAGCTACAGTGGGATGGTGACGGTTTCGGGGTTTGTGAATGTGATGTCATTTTTTGACTGTAACGCTCTTGGTACCAGCTTCGACACCGGCTGTACTGATCGTAATGTTAGTGTCGTGTTGCCAGAAGGTATGATTGGAGTTCGGTATACCGGCATGCCCTTTGTCCCAGAGTGGACCATCTCCGGCCCTACTGACCCGCTCTGGTATGATTATGCCGATAAGCAGTGGGCAAATGCCGTCACCTTCCAAACTCCAGCTAATCGCGACTTGCCGGTCGGCACCGTTCTGGATCACGAGCAAGTAGAAGATATATTAGGCTTCTGGGTCTATATACCACGCTTTGAGTATCGGCTGATCAATACCGGCTTTGATGGCATAAGTCATTGCGGACCAGATAACCCCCAGCATTGCCCGCAAGCCTTTGATGTGAGGTTTGTGAGGAGAGATGCGCCAATCCAATCTGGCACTCAAGTTGGGGAGTGGTTGACGCATCCGGGGTTTATAGTTAACAATCAGCAAGTGTCTGGTTTATGGATGGCGAAGTACGCGGCAAGTCTGGATAGGGGCGATGGGGATAGTTGTATCAACACGAGTATCACTAACTGCAACATTACTCTAGATCCGAATGGCAACAGAGCTTCCACTTTTGTGCCGATAGTTTCGCCTTGGACTAATATCAACCTCTTCAACATCCACCAGAATGTCCAAAACATTCCGACTATGCATGGGATTAACTACTCGAACCAAAACAACTTCATAGTCAATGGGTTGACCAATGCTTCATGGGGAGCGGCGGCCTATCTCTCGCAGAGTTTATATGGAGTTTGTACCAATCGTTATTGCTCGTATGATGGTACCCGTCTGATCGCAGCTGATGGAGAGAATATGCAGAAGATATATAATAATGGTTATTATCACCCAAGTGACTTTCGATACCTTACCGGTTGTGGTCCGGCTGGTCCGAACGATAGGCCGAATGATGAACCCTATACTCAACCTCGTTGCACGAGTCGGGCATGGCACACTAGGCATGGAATGTTAGCTAGCAGCAACCATAATCCGACGGGTATCTTTGACCTAGCGGGCGGAGTGTGGGAATCCACCTTTAGTGCTCGTGCCAACCCTACTGATACCACCACCTTTACTAATTGGCGTAATTCCGGTCTCAATGCCAGCAACTTCAACTTCAATCGCTTTTCGGACCTACTTTACTTCGATACCGACTTCACTAACTGCATTGATTGCGGCGACTGGCAACCTATTAAATCTGGTTCTTTTGCGGGTCTACCACGCTATTTTGGTCTAGCTTTAGCGGAAACTGTTGCCCAGAACGCCGATTCAACCGCTACTGCCGGTGGTTGGGGTGGGGACCAGTCGAGTTCGATGAATGCGACGAGCCCTTGGTTCGTGCGAGGTGGTCATTCGAGTAATGCTGAGATAGCTGGAGTCTTTGCTTTTGGTAGGAATACAGGTGAATCTTGGATGAATCTTGGTTGGCGAGCGGTGATAGCGGGTAGCTAGACGCGGCCGATGTCACGGCGACGGAAAGCGAGAAAGCCGATAAAGCAGAGAGCGACGGCGAGAAGAGAGAGGGCGAGAAGCGGTGCGGTAAAAAAGCGTTCGGTGGTGAGGTCGAGATGGTAGCCGAAAGGTGAAAGTTTTGCCGCCCATTCGGGGATATTCAGTAAAGAACCGAAATAAACGGTGATGAAAGAATAGCCGAAGACCACCCAGATGAGTCCGGTGAGCTTCGGTAGCAAGCCGACCAAGAAGACGGTAAGCCCAAGCATAGTTAGCATGGCGGGAACATAGAAAAGCGCGATACGCATGGTCTCGCCGAAGTCGAGGAGCCCGGTGTTGGCACCGGCGAGATAAAGCCCGAGGGCGGAGCAGAAGATAAACCAAGCGCTACCGAGAGTGGCAATAATCGTGTAGGTAAAAAGGAGATGGCGACGTTTGACGCTACGAGCAAAGATTGGCTCTAGCCTGCCCTGCTTCTCTTCACTGCGGATTTTATTGGCGATGGTGATGACCGGAACGGCGGCAACCATGGCCATGACAACGAGAATCATGGAGGTAAAGCTTTCGACGATTTCGTGAGTTACGAGGTCACCCTGCCCCAACCCAAGTAGGACTTGGAACATTTCGTTGGTTTGGACGAACTCGCTAATCTCGCCAATGACCGCGCCGTAAGTGGCGCCGAGCGCCAAGAGACCGATAGTCCAAGCGAGGAAGTTGCCACGAACCAAGTTCCAAGAAAGGCCGAAAGGTGTGCGTAAGAAGCGGGAGGCGTGTTGCCGGCCGGCGCGAGCGGGAATAATGCCTTCGCCGAGGTCGCGGGTGCGACAGACGAGGAGGGCGATGACGGCGATGACGAGAGCTTGAACGAAAATAACGAGAATTGGCCAAGCGATATTTTGGTAGAAGGAGGAGACTTGGAGTCCGAGGCCCAGAGGCGAGATAGAGCTTAAGATGTTCCCCGACATATCGCCAAAAGCGCGCATGATGTAGAAGATACCCATGATGGTGAAGGCACCGGTGAGGGCGCCGCGGGCGGTCGAGAAGAGTTGTGCCATAAGGAGAGCGATGCTGGCAAAGAGGAAGCCAGAGGCACCGATTGAGCCGGCGTAAATGAAGGCACCGCAAACTTGCATGCCGTCGATGTTGGTGGCGATGAGTCCGAGGGCGGTGGTGAGGGTAATGGCGAGATTGACGAGGAGGGCGAAAAAGAGGGTGGCGGCGGGGTTGGTGAGGCGGCCGATGGGGAGGGCGCGGAGCATCTCGAGACGTCCCTGCTCTTCGTCGGTGCGGGTATGGCGAATGACCAGAAAGATATTCATGATGACGACGGTGATAGTCATAAAAATGAGCATTTCCTGCGCCATCAACATGGTGGGGGTGAGACTATCGACACCATAGACCGGTCCGATGAGGGCTTGCATGGCGGGGTTGGCAAGGGTCTCTGCCATCATGCGCATGTCTTCGGGGGTGGCAAAGAGTTGAGAAAAGGCGAAAGCGACGCCGACGCTGACTGCGAGGAGGCTTAAAATCCAGACGGGGGTGGAGATGCGTTCGCGACGGAAAATGAAGGCGAGGTATTTAAGACCGCCTGCCTTGGAGTGTTCTGGGTTCATTTTTCGTCTCGCTTATCTTCGTATTCGCTCAAGAAAAGATCTTCGAGGGTTTTGCCGTGGGCGGCTTTACGAATCTCGGTCATACTGCCGGTCTTGACGACTTGACCTTCGCGAATGATGGTGACGCGATCGGCGAGCTTTTCGACTTCGCTTAAAATATGGCTGGAGAGTAAGATACTCTTGCCCTCGGCTTTGAGTTCGAGGATACAATCCTCGAAAGTTTTGAGCATGAGAGGGTCGAGACCGCTGGTCGGCTCGTCGAGAATGAAAAGCTCGGCGTTGGACGCGAGGGCGGAAATGAGGGCGACCTTTTGGCGATTGCCCTTGGAGTAGGTGCGACACTTCTTGGTGGGGTCGAGATTGAATAGCTTAATGAAGCGTTCGCGATGGCGGGCGCCGGAATGTTTGCCTCCCTGGAAGGAAGTGAAGAGGTCGATGACTTCGCCGCCGGTGAGATTAGGCCAGAGGTTGACGTCGCCGGGGACAAAAGCGATGCGTTTATGAAGCTCGACGGCGTTGTCCCATGCGTCCTTGCCGAAGACTTTGACCGAGCCGGAAGTGGCGCGGAGAATGCCGAGCAGAATGCGAATGGTGGTGGTTTTACCGGAACCATTCGGCCCGATAAACGCCATGACTTCGCCCTTCTCGACCTCAAGATTGATACCGTTAAGAGCCTTAAATTTGCCGAACTGTTTGGTTAGGTTCTTCACCTCAATAATTGACATCTAAAACCTCCGTCTTCTTGATAATATTATAGCGAAGCCTTAAATAAACGCAACCTTTTCGTGGCAGACCGAGGCTTTGTTAGAATGAGGAGAAGTAAGAGGAGAAGAAAATGGAGAATCTACCGGTGATTGTGAAGACTGGGGAGTTTTATAGAGCGGTGAGCAGAGTAAGCGAAAAACTAACGGGCTTGAAGCGGCAAACGATTGGACGGCGACTAGAAGATACGGTGTTGTCGCTACTCGAATATGAAGTGATGGCGAAAAATGCGGCGCGCCAGAACACGGCACCGTATCTACTAAAAGCTTGTGCGTTGGTGGAGCTAGCGATGTTTCACCTGCGGATACTGGCGGCGGAAAATCTGGTGAGTCCAACGACAATCCAGCAGTTACAAGCTGAACTGCTGGAGATTGGGCGTGAGTTGGGTGGTTGGCGTAAATATTCTCAAGGACGCTAGGAGTCGAAGCTCCATCTCATCAGAACCGTCGCCGCATAGTTCGAATTCGCCTTCGCATTCTTCGCGTTCCACTTCGGCTTGTCGTCATTGACGTTGCCATACGGGCAGAGGTTTGATTTCTGACGCTTCGGTCGGATTCAGGGCGCGCACGCTCTGGCCGATTCTTTGGTGTTTGCATCAGACACTCGTGAGATGAGAACTTTTTCTCTACTAACGATTTGATACGCCGGCGACCTAGATCCAGTGGTATGAAAATAACCACGATCCGATGCTGTTGACGCTCGAAATCGTGGTTATAGTATAGCAGAGTTGGAAGGAAGAAGAAAAGAAAGAAAAGCAAAGTACCGAGGCGAGTTATCGCACCAGAACCGCCGCCGCATAGTCCGAA
>Ga0123353_10018291_pt1 | contig 10355 bp, 6 predicted proteins | sample TergutLab28metaG_3_FD_92763 | JGI IMG/M metagenome (GOLD analysis project Ga0123353, IMG submission 92763) | Labiotermes labralis P3 segment gut microbial communities from Petit-Saut dam, French Guiana - Lab288 P3 | ecosystem: Host-associated > Arthropoda: Insects > Digestive system > Gut ...
TGAAGACCATAACACAATAAAGTTCGAATGGGAAGCCCCAAAGTATACTGATGACTTGAATTATTACCAAATATTTGCTATAGATGATGAAAAAAATTATAATGATTGGTTTAGCCAGTATAAGGAATGGATAGACAAATACAATCAAGCTGAACCCAATTCCTCTATATATAAAGAAACTATGATAGAAGATTTAAATAGAATTGGTGATATACCAGGTAAACAGATATATCGCAGTAATCAAGTTTTACGAGGTGATGAGATTACATTTACCGAAATAAATTTAAATACTAATAATCCTTTAAATAAACCTATCACAGACTATAAGTTTGTATTATCATTTGTTGATTCTTCCAATTTGATGAGTTTTACTCCTTCTTACGAAGTGAAAACAAAAAATAGTAAAGATTTACTAGATATGGATGTGGCAATCATTAGAGACAAAGCGAATGACAAAGGCGATTATTTAGAACTTTTATGGGGGAAGCCATTTGGATCGATTTCATCTGTAACATACTTAAACAACGACAGGACACATTTACAAATGAACTACGAGTATGCTATCAATCAAGACATAAAGATTAGAAATATTTATTTTGAATTCCGTGATAAAGATGGTAACCCGATAAAGAATAAGCAAGGTAAGCCGATTATAGCAAAATCTTTTTATCTTGATAAAATAATAAAAGTAAAATTTCCCCAAGAGTACGATTTTTTAAATGTAAAAATATATTTTAAGACAAAGCAGTTTGGATTTGATAAAGAACATTTTATAACACAAGACCTTGTATTTGACGATATTATTATGGCTTTAAGACCAGGTAAACTATACTACAAGGAAAATGATTTCGCTATAAATGATTTTAATATATCACTCCTCAAGAAGCGGAATGGTGTAAAAAGTTTCAGTTTAGTAAAGAAAACATCATTATTTGATAGGGAAGTTACCGACATGATACCTTACGAAACAGTAATTCAAAAGCAAGTACTAAATTTTGATAAAGATAAAAAACGTCTCTTAGTAGATAATAGTATAGACCTAGTTTATGACGAAAAAGTTGGGTCACATTTATCAGTACCGATTTTCATCTCCGAAATAAGCAAAGCTATAGATAACTTGAAAAATGATATGATTGAATATCAATCAAACTATGATAATGCAGAGACAGAAGAAGATAAAGATAAATGGCAGAGCTATTTAGATTATTATGGAAACTATTTAGCAAATGTTGAAAAAGCCGCACAAGAAAGTATAATGCTGAAAAATGTAAATAGTATCAACAATAATAGAGTTAGAACAAGAACTATAAAAAAATTAAGAGAAACAGAAAGAAGAACATATACATATGCACTCGCGTTATCTGATGGTAAAGGATTGTTCACTACTCGATCTGTTTTTACCGATGATAAAGGATCATATAAATGGATGGATGGCTATCAATGGATACAAGGTTTTGAATATACTGAAGAACATAATGAAAAACTAACACAAAGATATTTCTTAATGCCTATATCAAATTGGTTTGATAGAACAAAGTTTGTAACGTTAATAACTTCTCTTATCTTTGGGGCATTAGTACAGATCTATGTCTTATTAGCTAAAAAAGGGAGAGACTTATTTATTAGACCTATAGCTGGTATTGAAGAGATAGACAACGCAATTGGTCGTGCTACAGAAATGGGAAGACCTATCTTATTCTGTCCGGGGTTATCAGGAATATCAGATGTGGCAACCCTAGCTGGATTATCAATACTTGGAAGAGTAGCAAAAAAAGCTGCAGAATATGACACAAGACTATTAGTGCCAAATCGTGACTATATAGTTATGCCAATAGCAACTGAAATTGTTCGAGAAGCTCATTATGAAGCAGGTCGTCCCGACACATTTGATAAAAATAATATATTTTATGTGTCAGATCAGCAATTTGCTTATGTAGCAGGTGTAAACGGTGTTATGATACGCGAGAAAACAGCTACTAACTTCTACATGGGTATGTTCTATGCAGAATCATTGATCATGACAGAAACAGGAAATTCAACTGGTGCTATCCAGATAGCCGGAACAGATGCTGTGACACAAATACCATTCTTCATAACTACTTGCGATTACACTTTAATGGGTGAAGAATTATACGCAGCCTCAGCTTATATGGCAAGACAACCTTTGATGTTGGGAACATTAAAGGCACAAGATTATACAAAATTATTAATATTAACATTTATGGTGCTTGGAACAATCTTAAGCTCTATCCAAGTTACTACCATAATATATCTATTCCCGGATAAATAGGAGGATAAATGAAAAAAACTATACCATTAATAATGGTTATTACTCTTGGTTTTTTATTTGTTGGGTTTGTTTTTATCCCACATAAAATAGCTCAAGATTTTTATTATGTATGGTTTGTAGATTGGATTAGAGCATTGTCACCTTTTGGCTTAATTCTCGGTATAATGTCCATCACACTCGCACACACAACAAGAATTCGCAGAAAGACACCTAATTGGCATTATAGTTATGTAGCTCTAATAGGACTATATTTCACTGCTGCTTCAGGCTTTATTTGGGGAACCCAAGAAGGTACACCCTATATGTGGATTTTTAGAAATATACAAGTTCCAATGAGTGCAACTATGTTTTCTTTGCTAGCATTTTATATAGCATCTGCTGCTTACAAAGCATTTCGAGCGCGTTCAGCAGAGGCCACAGTTTTACTTATAACAGCTTTGATTGTTATGCTAGGTCAAGTACCTGTTGGTGTTTCTATTTTTGGTGAAGGTATAGCCACACTAACACAATGGATACTTGATGTGCCAAACCTTGCTTCTAAAAGAGGTATAGCTTTGGGTGTAGGTTTAGGTTCTGTTGCTGTATCACTACGCATTTTACTCGGCATAGAAAGAACATATCTTGGGGGAGGTGAATAATGGATAAGAACAACAACATTTTCCAAAAAATCCAACAACTTGATAGAAGATATATATATATTATACTTGCAATAGCGATAATATTACCTTTGATATTCCCTTATAATTCGGAGACTTACACTACACGACCAGCCGAAAATATATATAGAATGATTGACTCTTTTGCTCCAGATTTGTCTGATTGTACAACAGAAGAAGAAAAAGAAGCTAAAGCATTAGCACACGATAAAGCAGTAATGCTTGTGTTTTTGCATGATGCATCTACTATGTCAGAACTTTTCCCTATGGAACTTTCGATAATAAGACATTGTTTTGAAAGAAGGATTAAATTTTTCACCTTCACAGTGTTTCCAACATCAGCACCGATAATTGATATGGCAATCAACGAAGTTAAAAAAGCTTATCCTGACAAAAGATCCGGTGAACATTATATCAATTTTGGTTTCAAAGTTTATTCATTATTTTTACCTATCATTTTAGGGATGGGTGAAGATATTGCAGACGCTATGGATATTGATGCTGAAGGTAGAAAAGTATCAAGTCTCCCAGCAATGACAAATATTAAGAATTATAATGATATGAATTTAGTTATAGACTTTTCAGCAAGCTCAGCAGGTGGGATGTGGATTATGTATGCTAGACCACGATTTGGTGTTAATGTAGCTGTTGGTGTGACTGCAGTGATGGCTGCAGATACTTACCCTCAACTACAAACAGGTCAGTTCATTGGTATGTTAGCTGGTATGAAAGGTGCTGCAGAATATGAGAAATTAGTTGATGTATTTGCAATGAAACAAAGAGAATTTTCTTCTGAAATACTTCGTAAAGAACAAGAACCTCCTATTACAGGACCTGATGCAGTATCATATGCTTTTAGACAAGCCAGGATAGGAATGAATGCCCAATCGATAGCACATATATTAATAATCGTGTTTATATTGATAGGGAATGTAGGTTTCTTCGTTCAAAAACATTTACAAAAGAAAGAAAATAATTAAAGGGAGGACTTAAATGTACGAATTAATTTCTAATTGGATAGCTGCTTTTTTTACTTTGTGTATCTTTTCTTTTTTATACAAAGATAACCCTTTTTATAAATTTGCTGAATACCTGTTTGTAGGAGTTACCGCTGGCTATGCAATTCCTCTTACATATAATGCTGCGTTCATACCTTATGTATACCAACCCATTATCTTACAACATAGATTTGAGTTACTTGTTCCCGCTGCAATGGGGTTTTTATATGTATTTACATTATCTAGAAAATTAAATTGGCTTTCAAGATACCCAATTGCTTTTGGTATGGGTTCAGTTGGTATGGGTGTGCCGCTTGCTATGCATGCAGGTGTTCTCGTCCAAATGCGTGGAGCTATGATACCTATACAAGATATTAATACATTTCTTGTTTTTATTGGTACTATAACTATCTTACTATACTTCTATTTTTCAAAAGCTCATACTGGGATTTATGGAAAAGTTGTGCGAGTGGGAATTTGGTACATGATGATAGGTTTCGGAGCTTCATTCGGTTATACTGTTATGGCAAGAATTTCATTGCTCATAGGTCGTATTCAATTCTTGATTGCTGATGTATTAGGAATAATAAAATAAAGAAAGATAAATTTTCCATGCAGACACAGCTAATTCCCCTTTGAGACGAAGGGGTGGACGCGAAGCGGACGGGGTAGTTGATTAGTGCACCCAAAGGAGACACAGCTAATTCCCATCTACCAGAGAAGATGTGGTGTTTAGTTATATAACATCCAATATAAGATATCGTTTGTTGATGTTGTGTTTGGATGCTCGACGAATGGTAAATTTTTATGGTTTATTATTATTGAAATCATCATTGAAAAATTACATTTGATTAAAATAGCTCCTTTCCATTTAATGGACGGGAGCAATTATAAAATATGAACGAATCTATATCATGTGCATAGTGTTATAGTATGATTTGAAGAAATCTTAATTTAAAAGAGTAAAAGTTATAGGTTTATAATAATATTTTCTCTTGTAGGAAAGTTATTTTAGTGGGAGTAAGTATGTACAAAAAATTTTGTTATTTATCTATTCTATTGATAGTTAGTGTATTCTGTTTAGCTAATGAACCCTTGATAGTAAGGAACTTAAGAGTTGAAGATTATCCAATGGATGATGGTTCTGGTCTTGTAATAAAATTTGAACCAATAAATCATGGGAATATAATTGAGTATAGGATTTATAGAGGAATAAGACCTGATTCATTATTCTACTTAGGAAAATTAGAAGTTGATCCCAAAATTGGTATTTCAGGCAATGAAGTTATCTTTTTTGACAAAGATTATCGAACCCTAGTTGATATTGACTCACCTCGAAGATTAAAAAGAGAAAAAGGACAAAGTATTGGATCTCCTATTTTTAAATCACTACCTCGAGATTATTCTGTTATAGGACATATGTTCAAAGAATTCAATACATTAGTAATAATTGATAAGAATCGTTTCTTTAAAACTACGAAAAAGTATAATAAAGAATCAGATGAAGAAAAAAAAATATATGGTTCTTTAAGAATTGAGCATACTGATGGTATTCTGGCTAATGTAATACCAGGGAAAAGATATTATTACTCAGTTATAGCTGTAGATCAAAGAAATGTCTACCACCCTTTCGCAGGACCTGTTACGGGTATAGCTGTTGATAACAAACCTGATAAACCAGAAAAATTTTATGCAGTATTAATAGAGGATTTAAACCAAATTAATTTTGAATATGATCCGCCTTTCATAGCTAATGACATATTTCAATATAGCGTTTACATGATAAAAAAAACTGACCTTGACGATTATAAAGAATATGTCAAATATATGAATGATATTGATGATTTAATGATAAAATTCCCTGCGCAAGAAATGCAAGAAAGACTATCTGAAATCATGCCCAGCGAAGCAGTGAATCCAGGTGAATTAATTTATTCGACTCATCTAACATTTGGGAGTGTGAAATATGAAGAAGGATATTTTATTAACACGAATATTGAATTTAATACAAACTGCATAGATGATTACCTTTTTTATTTAAGTTATGATGATTATGCTGGCTTTCAATCACTTTCAGATCCAATTTCTTTGAGAATCGTTGATAGTTCAGCCTTGCCTACGTTACCAAAATTTATTGTTCGTGATAAACCAGCAGACAAAGGTGATACTAACGAAATACTTATTGGAAAACCATTAGCCGCTATCACTCAGATAAACTACAGGGGTAGAGGAAGAAATAGAAATAAACTATCGGTTGCTTATTCTTATTCACCTCTTCCTCATTATAAAGTAAAAAGTATCAGTTTTCATTTCGTAGAAAAAAATGATAAACACATCAAAACTATTACTCGCTATTATTTTGATAATGTGTTTAATATTGAGTTACCTACAAATATAAAATCTGATGACGGTTTTAAAGTTTATATCTCATTTAATGCTCCTAATACAAGTATTCATAAAGAAAAACTTTATTGGCAAGAAGTTAATTACGATAATGAACTAATGCAACTCAGACCTGGGCACACATACTCAGGGAACGAGCATTTGCTAAAGTATCGTTATCTTGTAATGAGTCAAGCAAAATCAGCAGTCAATTTTAATGTAGTAGCGAAAATATCTCCTTTAATAAATAGTGTTGATGATACTGTAAGTGAAAAATATATATTCAAACAGCTTAGTGGTCATGATGCAAAAAAGAAGAGAATTTTGTTCGATACTAATGTTGACTTGGGTTTTGACACAGATTTCGGAACAGATATTTCAACCAATCTTTTTTATAAAGAGTATGTAGAATCTATAAAACATGATTTGAATAGATACAAAGCACGCTTAATAGATGATCCAGATGATGAAGAAGCTTTGTTTTATACAGATCACTTGCAAACAACACTGAATATTCAAACAGAGCATCCGAAGTTATCTAGTATAAATAAAATTATGAATCAAAGGAAACGCATTTCCAAAATAATAAAAATTCGTGATATTCAAAATTTATCATTCCGTTACAGTTTGGTGAAAACTGACAATGAAGGTTTGTTTGTCGAGTCAACTATTTATCAAAATAAAGATAACAACGAATATTTTATGCCCTATTCAAACTGGTTTAATATGAAGAATATGCCAATGCTTGCATTTACTTTAGTCTTTACGTTCTTTGTCTTTTATTATTTCTTAGTTTCTAGAAAAGGGAAGGAATTGTATCTACGACCAATTGCTGGTCTAGAAGAAATAGACAATGCGATTGGTCGTGCAACAGAAATGGGAAGACCTATTTTATATGTACCTGGTCTCGGTTATATTGAAGATATAGCAACACTAGCAGCTCTCTCAATATTAGGGTATATCACAAAGCGAGCTGCAGTATATGATACTAGAATCATTGTTCCTTGCCATGATTATATTGTTCTACCGATTGCACAACAGATCGTAAAAGAGTCATTTGCAACATCAGGTAGACCAGATTCTTATAACCCCAATGATGTTTTTTTTGTATCTGATAGTCAATTTGCTTATGTAGCAGGAGTAAACGGTATAATGATCCGTGATAAAACAGCTACAAATTTTTATATGGGAATGTTTTTTGCTGAAGCTTTAATCATGACTGAAACTGGTAATTCAACAGGTGCAATCCAAATCGCTGGATGCGATGAACTTACTCAAATACCTTTCTTTATAACAACTTGCGACTATACTTTAATAGGAGAAGAATTATATGCAGCTTCTGCTTATATGACAAAAGATCCGATAATGCTCGGTACGCTTAAATCACAAGATTATACAAAAATGCTGATCATTATCTTTATCGTGTTGGGAACAATACTGTCAACCATCAACATCACTGGTTTAATTAATTGGTTTCCTGCAGAATAAGCTATTTTAAATTTTAATCGTCGGTTTTCATATAGCAAGTTAGCCTTAGTAAAGATATATATTTTAATGGTGATAGAGCACAAATGAATATACCACCCGATGTAATAAAAATATTAAAAACATTCAATAATAGTAATTTTAAGGCATTCATTGTTGGGGGTTGTATCCGTGACTATTTACTTGGTAGAATACCAAAAGATTGGGATATATGCACTTCGGCTACACCCACTGAAACAAAGGAAATTTTTCGGAATCAAAAGGTCATAGATACTGGACTAAAATTCGGAACTATAACTCTTGTTTTGAATAGAAAACATTACGAAATTACTACCTTTAGAATAGAAGAGAAATATTTAAATCATAGAAAACCAGAAAATATAACTTTTACACACTCAATAGAAGAAGACTTAGCACGAAGAGATTTTACAATCAACTCATTAGCTTACAATCCTGATACTGGTATTATAGACTTATACCATGGTCAAAAAGATATTGAACTGAAACTTGTCAGATGCGTAGGTAACGCTGAAGAACGGTTTACAGAAGATGCACTAAGAATTCTTAGAGCTATACGTTTTTCAGCAAAGCTATCATTCTGTATAGAGGAAACTACTAAATCAGCTATCTTTAAATGCTCTTCGCTTTTAAAAAATATTTCTATAGAAAGATGCGTCGAAGAGTTCAATAAAATATTGCTATCTGATTATGTTTGTGATATTCTTATAGAATATATTTCAATTTTTTGCGAATTTTTTCATGAATTGGCTTTCTTAAAAAAAAATAATAAACAAGAGTTAGATATTAAACACAGTAGATTTTCCCATATAGCACATTCTTTACAAAATGCTCCAAAAGACCTAATAATAAGATTGACTATATTGCTAAATGAAATAATTAAGCATGATGAATATATAATTAAAGAACAGACTCTACAGCATTCTGAAAGGATTATTATTTACAATGAAAAAGTCAAAAAAATACTTAAAAGTCTTAAATATAGTAATTATATAATAAAGGAAATTATCGAAATGATTGGATCCTACGACATTCGCATCGAACCCTGTAAAATAGAAATTAAAAAACTATTAAATAGATTAGGTGAAACAAGATTTCGTAGATTGCTTGTAATAAAAAACATAGAACTGAAAGCAAGTAAAAATAAAGAAACAGATACACTAAAAAAACAATATCAAACATTAAAGTCCATAAGATCAATTTTTAATGATATAATCAGAAAAAAAGAATGCTATCACATAAAAGATTTAGCTATAAATGGAGATGATTTATTAGATATTGGATACCAGAAGGGGGAAAAAATTGGTATTACTCTCAATAAAATGCTCGATTTAGTTATAAATGAACAAGTAAAAAATGATAAAAACGCAATTCTAAAGGTCTTATGTAATCAAGAGTTTATAATCACTATACACGAAAGATGACATCGATATTATTTCGATGACATAGTATAATTTTTTATTGATTTTCCACATCTAAAAGAAAGCAGGATAGTTAGTTTGAGCTATCTATTTTACTATATGGCACAAAAGCAATCCCATACTGCTAATTATACGTTACTCCTTAATTTAAAATTTTTAATTTGGAAAAATTGCGTAACTCTTTTTTTTTAGTAGGTTACTTAATTAAATACTTAATATAGAAAACGAAAAAGTGTAAAAAGGAGATAAAGTGAAAAAAAGTAACAAAATAACTTTACTCATAATAACATTATCAATTTTCGAGGTTTATTATGTGGAAATGTGAAAAATGTGAACGGGAATTTACTAAAAACAACCAACACCATTTTTGTAAAGGGTCAGCTAAAACTATTGATGAATATATATCGTTACAAACCAGTGAAGTACAAGTAATTTTAAAGCGAGTAAGAGCTTTATTAAAGGAAGCACTACCCGATGCATCAGAAAAGATAGCCTGGATGATGCCAACCTTTTGGTTAGGTGAAAATCTCATTCATTTTGCTTCTAGAAGAGATTATCTAGCTATATATCCTGGTGCATTGAGTAGGTTCCCCTTTCTTGACCAAATCTCTAAATATAAGTTTACAAAAGGTGCAATCCACTTTCCTTATAATGAACCAATCGATTATGATTTAATCTCTAGAATAGCTCAATTTAAGAAATCACAAATATTGGAGGGACAATCTCCGTATCGTTCGAATCTAAGAAAAAAACAGGAGAAAAAATGAATAAAAAAATAATTTTCATTATTACCATAATATGCCTGATAACTATACCTATAAACGCCCAAGATAATACAGATAAATGGAAACTATTTGCTGGATTTGCATCAAGCAATGTAACAGATAGTAACTATCAAACTAATAATACTAAATTTAATACTCTATTATTTGCAGGAGCCTCATATCAGCATTCTGTATCTGATATCCTAATGTTTGAACCCGGAATTAGGTATATCACAAAAGGAACTAAGTATGAATTAATGGGTCTAGATATGTACGAAACTCCAATAAAAGTGAAAGGATCATGGAACACTTCATACATTGATCTATTTGGTAAATTTAAA
>Ga0123353_10018294_pt1 | contig 10354 bp, 13 predicted proteins | sample TergutLab28metaG_3_FD_92763 | JGI IMG/M metagenome (GOLD analysis project Ga0123353, IMG submission 92763) | Labiotermes labralis P3 segment gut microbial communities from Petit-Saut dam, French Guiana - Lab288 P3 | ecosystem: Host-associated > Arthropoda: Insects > Digestive system > Gut ...
AGGAGACGCAAGCGCAGGGGATGTTGCGGCACCGCATGCGACTTCTGACCCCTGTATTCTGACTACTGACTCCTTTGCTCCAGAATGGGAACGGGAAAAACCGCCTCATTATTTTCTGGCGAAGGTCTTTCGGGCTTCGGGGTGCCTACAGTCCCTCTTGACACCTCGGAGAAAAAATGATAGAATTCCGGTCGACTGAGTTGGCGTTCCGTATTCTTTTCTTAAGGCAGGTCTTGTTCTAGGAGAGTGGTGAACACCGGCAGTATTGGGGGGAATTGTTCTTTCCAGAGTGGGGTTGCGTTGGTGACTCACAGTGTTGCGTGAGCGACGAGGGGTAGTGCCCGCCTTCGTATTGGGCATTGTAGGTTGCTTCTTTTTGCCGTCAAAGGGAAGGTTCCAGAGTTTTTTCAGGCGGCAGAAAGTTGAATACGATGAATATTTACGTAGGCAATCTGGCTTATCGGACGACCGAAGATGATTTGCGTCAGGAGTTTGGACGTTTCGGTACGGTGAGTCGAGTGGACATCATTTCGGATCGGGACACTGGTCGTTCCAAGGGTTTTGGTTTCGTGGAGATGGCGAACGATGACGAGGCGCAGGCAGCGATTCAGGCACTTGATGGTGCGAGCGTTGGCGAGCGAACGTTGAAGGTCAACGAGGCGCGAGAGCGTCCACCGCGCGGGCAGGGCGGTGGAGGTGGCTTTGGCGGCGGTTATTCGGGTGGCGGTGGCGGCGGACGCTCTCACCGAGATCGGGGCGACCGAGGGGACCGTGAACGTCGTTATTGATTTTACACCGGTATCGTTCGGTGGATGTTTGGCGGATCATTTTGGTGTCCGCCTTGAAACAATTTGATGGTGAGGTACAATCGCCATCTGTGCATGTTGGGGGCGTAGCTCAATTGGTTAGAGTACCGGACTGTCGATCCGGTGGTTGCGGGTTCGAGTCCCGTCGTCCTCGTTAGGCTTTGAGCCTTGAAAATACAACGATTTGCGATAAAATCAGTTTGTCGTTTTTGGTAGCGGAGAATCGCAACAGCGCACAAGTGTGCGCTGTTGCGATGTTTCTTTAATGTGGGGTGTTTGCTTCGGACACCCTTTACCCTACCAAAAAACGATGCCGAAAAGACCAGAAAATGCTCTGCCGAAGCCCCGTAAATTCCGAAATAGTCTCGTCGCGTATGCCGACGGGGAGCGTATCGTGTTCGGAAATGACGATGGCACCGCCACATGGAAGCAGTTTACGCACGGACGCCCTGCAACAAACTAATCAATTTTTGCATCCACATTTTCCGATGGGGTGAAATTCGCCGACTTGCTCCGCCGGGAAAGAGTCGGGAATGGGAAGCCAATCTCAACATTCCCGCGTTGCTTCGGAAACAAATGTTGAATGCGCGTGATGAGTTCGGGTGTCCATTTCATCACGAACTATAACGATTCCTGAAATCCTGTGCAAGATTAGTACCAACACGCCCTAGACTTTCATGTCTGGCGAGTCAGCGAAAGCGACCTTGCCGTGATCGTTTCCCTTGCGACCAGCACTCCACAACCGCCGACATACTACCACGAGTTGCTTCGGCAGTTCGAGAATTTGAAACACATCACTGTCGAAGTCTATCAAAAATAGTTTTGCAGGGCAAAGTGAGTGGTGAATGGTTCAAGCGTGAGGACGTGCTAGTGGAACAATGGAGAATATCATGTAGAATGTGATTGAAAGCAAGGAACCGTAAGCGAAAGCGTTAAAGTACTCGATATGAATGTGGAAGAAGTATTAGCGAACCGGCGATCACGCAGGGATTTTCAAAACGAAGCAATATCCGCAGAACAGTTGTTGCAGATTCTCTGGGCGGCATACGGGATCACATCGCCGGGAGGATTGAGAACGACTCCTTCCGCAGGTGCGCTGTATCCTCTTGAAATCTATGCGGTTGTCGGACATGTAGAAGGAATGGAATCCGGCGTGTACAAATACATTCCTGACGGGCACAACGTAATGAAAACTTTGGACAAAGATGTAAGAAACAAACTCTGCGAAGCCGCACTGGGACAAAAAATGGTGACGAAAGCACCTGCATCGGTGGTTTATAGTGCCGTGTTTGGCAAAATGACCAAGAGATACGGCGAGCGGGGCGTTAAGTACATTTACATAGAAGTAGGACATGCCGCTCAAAATGTTTACCTGCAAGCAGAAGCACTGGGTTTAGGCACCTGTGCCATCGGTGCGTTCACAAGCAGCAAGGTTAAGCAAATTCTCAACCTTCCGGCAAAAGAAGAGCCGCTCTACCTCATGCCGATAGGATACTACCAATGAAAGAGCACGGCACAATAAAATAATGGTACTTCCCAACTCGACTCCGAGGAACGTGTGTGATAGAATACGGTGGTTTTCATGGACATTCCGTTCGGTCTTCCTCATCATCATGCCAGTATCTCACACCAATTGTCGTGACCAGATTTATTTCTTGCACAAAGGCAAAACGAAAACGGGAAAACCCAGATACTGGGTATCACAGAAAGCGGAAGGCAACCTTCTGGAGTCCATTCCCGAAGGTTACGAAATTTACGAACGACCGGGCGGAATGGTTTTTGTTCGTAAGATTCCAAAAACGCCAATCCTTCCCCATGAGCTGCAATACGTCCAAGATCAACTTACACCTCTGAATAATCGATTGGTGGATTATATCGACTCTGAATGTGGTACGTATCTCCGTACTCTCCCGGTCGAGACACGACGTTATCTGGAAATCAATCGCTCTCGCTTTGAAGCGGAAATTAAGGGCAAAGAGATCATCGTCTATGAGGTCAGCCGTGGGCAAGCAAGCCCCATGATGAAATTTGAGTTGTTCGATGAAGAGTCCAGAGAATACCTTGCTTACCGTTGGTGCTTCAAGGGCAGGATCGACGGCTGGATGCGCATCGGTTCACGTGGACAACTTCGAGACCTTGCCGGCAAATACTGCCCCGCCTTGGACACCGATGAATTTTTTGAACTTTGGTAACAGATTGCTCTCTCATGATACGAAATTCCATGTCATCAAAAATGGTCGAAGAACAGTTGAAGGCGAGAGACATAAAATCCAACGCTGTCTTGGACGCCATGAACAATGTACCAAGACACCTTTTTGTTTCAGAGGATGTGCAAGCCTACGCCTACGAAGATCATCCCTTGCCCACCGGATTGGGACAGACGATTTCACCGTGCGGAGACTCGTCATAGAGAAAATTTTCATCGACGAGCGGTGTACTGCGTGTGCCCGAAAACATTTCTGTCCACGCCTTGCCATTGCGATACGTCCACAGCGGTTGACCGTCAACAGCATTGAGGCAAAACACCGTCGAACCGCCGTTAAGATTTCCCGTAATGTAAATGCGATTTTCGACTTGCACTGCCGAAGAATAACCCGCTTCAGGCACGTCTCCGACCATTGCCGTCCACAAGATGGCGAGAGTCATTGTTGGTTTCATCGTTGTTGCAATTTTGTTGCAGCAAAGCGAATTGTACCACAATTTACGCATCATATCATTGGAGCAGTTGCTCCGCCTCGGCGAGATCGCCCACCTGTGCCGCCCAGCGGAGAGCCATCTTCTTTTTCGGAACCGGATCAATCGTCAGCCCCGCCGCTTCGAGACGATTCAATAAGGAAAGTGGCAGCGTTTGCATAGACTTGAAATGAGGAGAACCTTGTGATACAGAGTCGCAATCGTAAGATTGCATCAATGTTGCGTTTTGTCAAAATACTGCACTTTCGGAAAATCCTTGAAGTGTTTATCGGCAGTCCACAGAACGGCATCGTGCTGTATCGCCGTTGCATAGATGATGCTGTCTGCCATTGCTAATTGATATTGACGGCTGACATCTGTTGCTTTGATACATAATTCGGGATCGAGAACAATAACATTGCCAAACTGCATTAACCGGATGGCTTCACCAATTTTATAGAGATCATCGGATTCCGTTAATAGTTTTTTACGCACTTCATACAAGACGATGGTGGGAACAATAAGAAGAGACAATTTTTCGGCGATGGGCGCAACTTCTTCGCCGATAGCAGTATCGTTAAAGTATTCAATCCAGCATGAAGAATCCACGACGTTCATATTTCTCTATCTGTTTCGTCTCTCAAATCGGACAAGTCGATGTTTCCTTTTAACATTCCACGAAGTCGGCGTAACGCCAGAACAGACTCTTCGGCTAAATTCTCACTTTCAACGGAATCCGTCTTTGCGGTAAGGCTGACTTCTACTGTTTTCCCTCGCATGTCTGCTGGCAAAACAAGAAAGAGTTCGCCATTACCGGGTACTATTGTTTGTAATTGCAATGCTGTCATAGCCATCATTATATCATAACAAAAGCCGCAATGGAGCAAGGCGTAACGACGAAAAAAGGTATCAATCGACCGCCGAATGCTGACCGGGTGGCACTGGGTAATTTCTCACCCAAAGCTCCCACAGATCCGTGCGTGCAGACATTACCGCACACGGCTCCTCACGATTTTTGTTTGCGGTCTTTCCTTCCGACGGCTTTTTTCCATTCGTCAATGCTGACAAGATACGGACAAACGGTGTAACCCATTGGAAACTTTGCTTGATAAAATGGACTTGTCTATTCTGCCACTTCCCGCCTCTGTCGGCAAGAAAATCGTCCGGTGGTGGCAACGCATCATCGTTCACAACAAGTCCTTATAAAAATATTTCACCCATGCTTGATAGGTATCCTGTGCCGACAAACAGGTATCGATCAGATATCCTCGGACTTGTGCGAATTCTTTCAAGCCGCGATAGTAAAACAGTTTGTGTTCGTCGTCGATAATGAAGGGGATGATACCATTTTTCAAGCACTCTCGGAACATGATCAAGCGTCCTACTCTGCCATTGCCGTCTTGAAAGGGATGAATTGTCTCAAAGCGAAAATGATATTCTACAATGTTCTCGAACACGATTTCGGATAAAGAGAGATACCATTGATTGAGTTTGTGCATGTCGGTTTCGACATTTTCAGGCAATGTCGTTTCTGTGCCGCCGACTTCATTGGGCAGTCTTTTCCATTCGCCCACGTTGAACCATTCTTTCGTCGCATCGGACGTACTTGTTTTGAGAATGCGGTGAAAATCCTTGATGAGAGCGTTTGAAAGGGGGGGACCAATCGTGCCGAGCAGAAAATCGAAGGCGACAAAATGATTGGATGTTTCGATAATATCATCCACGGGGACAGCCTCTTGGTCTTTGAAGCCGATAGTGCGAGTCTCAAAGATGTATCGGGTTTGCTCTTCGGTCAGTTTGCTCCCTTCGATTCTGTTGGAGTTGTAGGCAAAACTGACCTGCGTTTTATGATACAAACCTCCTTTTCGCTTTGCCTTTCTTTCTTCGTTGAGATGTGTTAATAATGTCATGTTGATTCACCCGGTTTGTATTTTTTCGACAAGAGGGTCGGGGTTTTTTGGAATGAGAGGCTGCCCGACGATACTCGCTCTATTCTACCATTTCCCGCCTCTGTCGGCAAGAAAATTGCCGCCGCAACTGCCATCGGGGCGTTGTGGTGTCTTTCCGAGTGGTGGATCGAACATCAGAGAGACACCATCTTACACATTCGATTCGACAGTCTGAAAAATCATCTCTGCCCAATCGTGTATCGGGACGTATTGTTTTGTCAGTTTTCCCTCCGTTGCCCGAAAGAGTAATTGCGGAAAGGCGTTTTCGACAGAGTTGTCATAAACGTAAAGCCTGTCCACGACGGGAGCGAGTAACTTGCAGTTGGCAATGGTTTTATAATAACGGCTGATGATTTTGGGGATGGGAACGTCGTGTCCGCCTGTCATCACCCGTCGGGCAATGCGGGCGGCGTTGATCCCTGGATTGTCCGTGCCAATGAAAAAAAGTCGAGTGAAATACCCCGCTTGCTTCGCCTGTTGAACAAATGGAACTTTGTCAGGTGCCGATAACACCGTCTCAAAAATTAAACTGCGCCGCTCGGCAATGCACTTTTCCCGAAGATCGGCGGCATAGCGGACGGCTTTCATGACGGCATCTGGCGAATTCCAATCTCCGAACACGTCCCGTGCAATGTTATCGGGATTGATATATTCGCACCCCTCAATCCACTGGTGTTTCAGTATCTTGCCCGTTACCGATGTTTTGCCGGAACCGTTCGGTCCTGCGATGATGAGAAGTTTCGGTTTTTCCACTGTTGTTGTCCGTTCTACTGTGCGGAGATGAGTCGAGTGTATTCTCGGTCGATGTTTTCGATGATTTGTTTTGCAATTTCTTCTTGCTGGCGACGCACATCTTCGCCGACCTCCTGCATAATGACGAGTAGTTGTTCGTCAGTAGGTTCGTCGTCCTGCAAAAAACTGTAAGTCATATCAACCGTTGTGTTCATGCGTCAGAATATATCATTTGATGGGCGTACTGTCAACTTGTTCCCGGCTCATCACTTCGCGCAGCAGAGCGGCGACGGGTTGGTTGTCATATTGCAGTTGACATTCCAATGCCGTTTCGCCTGAGCAAATTGGCGTACACCAATGGCGAAACATTCGGCGGCGGTTCGGTGGAAGCACCCCGATTACGTCGATCACCATTCGCAAGCAATCATACCCGTTTCAACGGTGCGAGTGCCGCCGTTGCCGATTGGTGTTGACTGCGAAACTCTTCGAGCGATTGCTGCTCCTTCTCCACGACAGCGGGCGGTGCTTTTTGGACGAAATCGCTTGCCAGTTTTGATTCTTTCGATTGAATAAAACCTTCGAGTTTGGCAATCTCTTTTTCCAGTTTTGCGATCTCGGCGGGGACATCGATCAAGTCCGAGATGTCCACGAAAACGTCCATTCCGGTCAGCGGCACCACCGAAGCGAGAGCCGGCGACTGTGTCGCCGGACCCCACGCAGTTGCCTTTGCCTTTGCCATCGACAGGAAATATGGCTCCATCGGTTTGAGCAAGTTCGCCGTTGCTTCATCGCAGCGTACCGAAAATGCAATCTCCATTTTCGGCGGAACATTACGGCTTGCCCGAACTTCGCGTACTGCTCGCAGTAATTCTTGGAAGATGGCGAATTGCTTTTCGATTTCGGGATTGATTGCCGATGCGTCTGATACCGGAAATGGTGCGACCGCAATGCTCTCGGCGCATTCACGGGGACACAGTCCCCGGCTCTCTTTGAGTCGTTGCCAGATTTCTTCGGTAACGAATGGGATGACTGGATGGAGCAAGCGAATCAACGAACTCAAAACGTGGGTCAATACTTGCTGAACCTGCTCTTTCGTTGCGTCATCGTGCAACCGACTCTTGCTGATTTCAATGTAGAAAGAACAGAACTCGTCCCATGCAACATCGTACAGTTCTCGCATCGCATCGGCATAGTGGTACGAGTCCAACGACTCCGTAACGTTTTTCGTTACCGTTGCTAGCCGGGAGAGAATCCACGAATCTTCGAGAGCCGGCGACTGTGTCGCCGTAATCGGGGACACAGTCCCCGGCTCTCCAATGTTCATCAGCACAAACCGCGCCGCATTCCACAGTTTATTGCAAAAATTACGTGCCACCTCGAAGCGTTCGCCAACGATGAGTCCTTCCGGCAATGCTTTGTCTTCCGACTGCTCTGCCCACTGCGTACGGAATTCCTTCTTGCACTTCGGGCATGCCACTCGCGGTTGGACGCGGTTCTTCTTCGTCTGTTCGACCGTCGCCTCACAGTGCGGACACTCGAAGTCCAACGCAAGGCGAATGTCTTGACTTTCCGTCGTGAGATACGCGAGGGCAAAACGGAGTGCGTCCGCGCCAAACTTGTTGAGTACACTCACCGGATCGACACCGTTCCCCTTCGACTTCGACATCCCTTCGCCATACTTGTCCAAAATCTTCGGATGAATATAAACATCGTGAAACGGTTTTTTGCCTGTATTGAATAAACCGGCAAGCACCATTCGGGCAACCCAAAGCGTGAGAATGTCTCGACTCGTAATCAGCACTCCCGTCGGATAGTAGCGTTGCAAGTCAGAGGTTTGATCGGGCCAGCCTAGCGTCGAATGGGGCCACAACGCACTCGAAAACCACGTGTCCAGCACGTCCTCTTCTTGCACGAGTGTATGTCCCGGTATGGCACCCTCCGCGAGGTCTTCGGTCTGGCTGCAAATCCACCAGACGTTTCCTTCACTACTCCACTGCCAGATGACATCGTTTCGACCAGCAAACGCCTTTTCGAGTTCCGCTTCCGTGGCTCCTTCGCAGTACCATATCGGAATGCGGTGTCCCCACCAGAGTTGCCGACCAATGGGCCAGTCACGTTTTTCGGAGAGCCAGTCGATGTAGCCTTTGGTGTAGCGTTCTGGGAAAATACGAACCTTTTCTTTGTGTTTTGTTTCGCACGGAGGCACGGAGGCACAGAGGGGATTTTCCTCCGGGCCTCTGTGCCTCTGTGCGAGAAAATCTGTCTCCACAGCATCAATGGCGGCTTGTGCTAACTCATCCATCTGCACGAACCACTGGTCATTCAAAAACGGTTCAATCGGCGTTTTGCTGCGGTCGCTGTGGGCGAGTTCGATTTCCCGCTCTTCCACTTTCACGAGCAGACCAGCGGCTTCCAAGTCGGCAACGACTTTTTCCCTCGCCTTTTTGAGAGGCAGACCGGCATACTGCCCCGCATTTTCGTTGAGCGTGCCATCCTTGTTGAGGATGTTGACCATCGGCAAGTTCTGCCGCAAGCCGACTTCGTAATCGTTCGGATCGTGTGCCGGAGTGATTTTTACGCAGCCGGTTCCCTTTTCCGGCTTCGCCCATTCGTCAGTCACGATGGGAATCCGTTTGTTCAACAGCGGCAAAATGACGTGGCAACCCTGTTGTGCCATTGCCGCAAGTGCTTTCAAATTGTCGAGAGTGCCATCTGTTTTGCGCAGTTCAATCGCGTCGAGTTCCGCCTGCAAGTTGGCTTTCTCTTTTTCGGGTGCTGCCGCTATCCGCTTTTTGAGATCGTCAATCGCTTTGTCGAGAGCGGATTCTGGATCAGGGTGAACCGCAACCGCCGTATCGCCGAGCATCGTTTCGGGACGGGTCGTCGCCACTGTTACGCATTTTAGTTTCTCACAAAGGCACGGAGGGCACAAAGATTCTGGCTTCTTTTCTTCGTGTCCTTTGTGCCTTTGTGAGAGAAAAAAATCTTCATCAATTTGGTAGTTGATATACCAAAAGTTCCCCGCGACCGTTTCGTGAAACACTTCGTCATCGCTGACGGCGGTTTGCAAGTGCGAGTCCCAGTTGACGAGCCGTTTTCCACGGTAGATGAGTTTCTGCTCAAACAATTTGAAGAAGAAGTGCCGCACCGCTTTGGCACACATGTCATCGAGCGTGAATCGCGTCCGGCTCCAATCGCATGAGCAACCCATGCTTTTGAGTTGCTGAATGATACGTGCTTGATATTGCTCTTTCCAGTTCCAGATTCGCTGCACGAGTGCTTCGCGTCCGATGTCGTGTCTCGTGAGTTTTTCTTCCTCGAAGAGTTTGCGTTCGACGACGGCTTGGGTCGCAATCCCCGCATGATCGACACCGGGCAGCCAGAGCGTATCAAACCCCTGCATCCGCTTCATGCGGATCGTGATGTCCTGAAGCGTATTATTGAGAGCGTGCCCCATGTGCAGTGCTCCCGTGACGTTCGGCGGCGGGATGACGACGCAAAATGGTGGTTTGTCGTCGTTCGTATCGGGAGTGAAAAGTTTCTTCTCATCCCAGAATTGTGCCCATTTCTCTTGTGCGGCGGCGGGATCGTACTGCTTGGGGATTTCGGTTTCGGCCATTGGTATTGTTCGGACGGCTAATCGTTCAAAACCGCTCATTATACCGCAAAATCGAAAAAGGCGTAAAGCTCCGGGTCTAGGCTTTCGCTGAAAAGTAAAATACCCATTGGGGAACAGGGGTTAGAAGTTAGAATACGCAAGCGGTATTGCAACATCTCCGAAAACACGGTGCGGTAGCACCATTCTAACTTCTAATACAACAGCGCAGCGGACATGTCGAAAAATTTCCTTAACTGTTTTTGTACCAACGAATGATGCGAAACAGAAAACGGTGTGTTTTTTGAGAAATCCAACCTCATTTCCACCTTATTTCCTCAAAAAAAACAACCTAAGTAGCATCGAGCATCCTCAGATGTCTAACCTAATTACCTTATTCTGCCATTGATGTAGTATGTCGCTAGAAAATGAGGTAATAAGGTAATTAGGTTGGGTGTTTTTGGACACCGTGGCTACTTAGGCTTTCGCCAGAAATTAACATGCCATTTTCAGCCTTATCGCATTCCGTGGAGCAGAATACAGGAGTCAGGAGTCAGAATGGTGCTACCGCACCATTTGACTCTGGCAGTTCCTTACCG
>Ga0123353_10018297_pt1 | contig 10353 bp, 8 predicted proteins | sample TergutLab28metaG_3_FD_92763 | JGI IMG/M metagenome (GOLD analysis project Ga0123353, IMG submission 92763) | Labiotermes labralis P3 segment gut microbial communities from Petit-Saut dam, French Guiana - Lab288 P3 | ecosystem: Host-associated > Arthropoda: Insects > Digestive system > Gut ...
ATTGGAATATCAACTCCAAAGGCATAGCTTGCGAAATTGGCGATTTTCCATGCCATATCCAATTTAATGTTGCCTGCCAGCTGATATTTTTCCTCGAATCCTTTTGATTTGGTAATCGCCAGGATGACTGAGACTAAGTCTGCGTTGCCGGCACGTTCTCCTATACCGTTTAGTGTTGTATTTATATAGGCGTCTTGTCCGCCGTCAATGGCGCCCTTGGCGCCGGCGATGGATGAGGCCACGGCCATACCAAGATCGCCGTGGCAGTGGATTTCAATGGGCAATTCCACTTTTTGCGCCAGCGTTTTAGCGGTTTCATATATTGAGAACGGATTGTCATAACCTAAGGTGTCGCAATAGCGTAAGCGTGTCGCGCCATGTGACTTAGCGGCTTGTCCATATTTGACTAGGAAGTCAATATCGGTGCGCGAAGCGTCTTCGGCATTTACCCCAACACTCTGTATGCCGTAAGCCAGCGCGGCATCCACGGCGTCGGCCATTTCATTAACGATATCATCGCGTGTTTTACGCCCCTGGAATTTCCCGTCTATCATTTGTGTTGAAGTTGATTGAGATAGGTTGAGGTGTTTGATGCCCGGGGTCTGTTTGATAGTAAGCTCAACATCCTCTACAATGCCGCGTATCCAGCCGCCAAGCACAATATTTTTGAGAATGCCTCTCTGCGCCATCTCAATATTAGCGTTTAAGTAGAACTTCTCATGCTGTGTTGTTGGGAATCCGAACTCGCTTTGAAAAACACCCATCTCGTCCAGATAGATATTAATCATGGTTTTCTCTATCTTGGACAGACCTAATTTGGCTGTTTGTACGCCATCACGATTGGTAACGTCAATAATATATATCTTAGACATAATAGCACTCCCTATGTAAAGATTGCTTCGGGAAATACGCAAATACTACCATAACCGGGCTAGTATGGCAACCCGCCGCAATTATATTGCCTAGGCACTTAGCAGTTGCAATTTGTAAAGCACCTTGCCTTTTTGGTATGCCTGCGGGTGTCAGCTACTGCTGATTTCCTTCGCAACGTTTCCTTTATGAGAGTGCTGAATAATGGCGCAGTTGAGCCGGTAACCCTGTCAATTATATCTCTATAGAATCATCCTTAATACGGTTCATCCTTGAAAAATCCACTCTGATAAATGCGAGTGTCGAAAGTAAAAGAAATACAATACCGAATGCCAACAAAATACCGAGCGCTTCCATTGGGCCTATCATCACGCCGCCAATCTTAAAAGCTAATTCTTCGTTTATTAGCTCTGATGTTGGCAGGTGTGTTTTCTCTAGCGTTATGGCGCGAAACAGCGCGACTGCGTAGGTCATAGGGTTAAAATAGCCTACCCATTTCAGCACGTCCGGCAGCATAGCGAAAGGAATGTACGCTCCTGACAAAAAAGTTAAAGGCATAGTTATGGCAAGACTAACCGCCTGAAATGTCTGGATGTTCTTTGCTTTTGTTGCTATAAAGAGGCCAAAACCTGCAAAAACAATCCCCACGAAAACCATAGCCGATATAGCGTAAATAATCGTCAAGGGCGAGGTGATTCTGAGTCCGATAAAGAAACCTATAACAAAGATGATAATGCCTTGAGCCGTTGCCACAACGGCAGAAGAAACAAACTGCCCGATGGCAATACTTAGCCGTGAAATTGGTGATACCAGGACCTCTTTCATAAAACCTGACGTCATATCGTCAATGGTGTTGCTGGATACGCGCAAGGATGACTCAAACACCGTGGCGATGATAATTCCGGCAAGCATAAAGGACACAGGGTTTTCAATAAAATCATTGCGAAAAATTTCTCCAAAGACAAAAATGAAGAAAAACGGGAACAATAAATTGAATATAAGTGCTGTTCTGTTGCGCACAAACACTTTTAAATTGCGTATTCCTAACGCATATATTACTCTCATCAGCTTGCACTTCCTTCACGGATTTCACGTCCGGTGATCTCTAAGAACACATCGTTCAATGTGCCTTTGCGGATCTCAATATCTGAAATATCGCCTTTGCACTCTGATAGAATATGAAGAAGATCGGCTTTATTCTCCACATCTATCCGATGGTATTTTTCTTTGAGGGTATGCTTAATGTTTCTTTCGTCCAGGAGTTTTTCCAGCAGTAGCGGATTCGAGGTTGTGACGTATGCCCTGTCTTTTGTGTGATGCTTTTTCAGGTTGAAAGGAGTATCGTGGGCGATGATTTTGCCGTGGTCAATGACTGCTACTTTACTGCATATTTCCGCCTCGTCCATATAGTGGGTCGTGAGGAAGATGGTGATATTTTTCTCTCGCTGCAGTTTTATTACATACTCCCATACACGAGCGCGGGTTTGAGGATCAAGCCCGGTTGTCGGCTCATCCAAAAACAGGACTTTCGGATAGTGTATCAATCCTCTTGCGATTTCCACCCGACGCTTCATGCCGCCAGACAGAGCAGCGACAGTTTTTCTCCGCACATCTAACAAATCCACTAAGGTTAGAACGAATCTGATGCGTTCCTCAACCTCATTCCTTGGCACTTTGTAGAATACGCAATGCATTTTAAGGTTTTCTTCTATTGTCATCTTCTTGTCTAGTGTGGAATCTTGAAAAACGACGCCGATGGCGGAACGCACAGAGGCTTTTTGTGAGGATACATCTTTGCCGTCAATAATGAGCTCACCATCGGTTTTATCAAAAATGGTACAGAGGGTATTGATGGTGGTGGATTTTCCCGCACCGTTCGGGCCGAGGAAAGCGAATATACTCCCTTCGTCTACGGTAAAGCTGATATTCTTTACCGCTGTGAAGTTCCCATATTTTTTCGTGAAGTTGCGAACTTCGATAATATGCTTTGCGACGCTCATTGCTGTTTATCCTCGTAATGTTCTTGTTTCAGAAATTATAGCGTATGGAATTAATACATATCGAATCATTTTTAGTTTTGGCTATAAGCAGAACCCTTTGAAATGAGACGGCATGTTTGTCGGGTGGCTTGTTGCCAATAGCGCCGCTCCTATTGCCCCCATAAGCTGCGGCATCGGCGGAATGACAACTTGACAGCGTAATTCTTCTTGTAAAGCGCGCACTATACCGCGGTTAAAAGATAGTCCTCCTTGGAATATGACCGGGGGGAGGATTTCTTTCCCTGAGGCTACACTGTTGAGATAGTTATGCACCAGTGTTTGACATAACCCGTAAACAATGTCTTCCGGACTGGCGCCGCTTTGTTGTTTGTGTATCATCTCTGATTCGGCGAAAACGGTGCAGCGCCCTGACAGCATGGCAGGCGCTTTAGAGAGACAAGCCAGATCGCCTAGCTGTTTCGCTGTTAAACCAAGGCGCTGCGCCTGGTGATCGATGAAACTGCCGGTGCCAGCGGCGCAGATTGTGTTCATGCCGAAATCAGCTACATGACCATCTTTGATCAAGATGATTTTACTATCTTGCCCGCCTATTTCAATGATGGTACGCACCTGCGGATAGTAATGTAGAGTTGCTGCGGCCTGGCATGTGACCTCGTTCTTAACGATGTCTGCGCCTACAAGTTGTCCAATCATCTCACGCGCGCTTCCGGTAACTGCAACTAACGCGATATCAGCGCCCTGCGGAAGTTGTTGTTGAATGCATAACAGCCCTGCTTTTAGCGCTGTGGATGGCTGCCCATGTGTTGGCAGACATGCTTGCGCTAAGGGTTGCCTTTCTGTTCCTAAAAGTACCAGCTTGGTTGAAACTGAACCGACATCAATACCTAGATAGTATAGTATTTCTTTTGTGGGCATATAGAACTCGAGTGATTTTGGTATTATATTTTTATAACCGAGAATAGGTGAAAAGTTGTCCTAATTATAGCATAATCACGCGTCTTGCTCGTGAGAGTGTTGAGAGCAAGACGTGCATGCCGGTTGTTATCAATGTTTTGTAGAGAATTCCTGCTTGATGGCGCATAGAATATCCGGAGAGGCCAGTATATCAATAGCTGTCATTGCCATGGCAACAGCGGCGTTAATACTCTGTGTCAGGCTGTTATCACTGGCTGCGTAGCGTGCGAAAGAATGAGTGTGCTCGCTTTCGCTTGCCGGCGCGATAGCTACCAACGCATGCATAGACGGCACAATTTGACTGACATTGCCCATGTCGGTGCTGCCGAAAGATTGTTTCGGCTCAGTGACGGGGATATGTATGCCTAATTGTGCCATGTTATGTGTATAAAGCTGCGCCATAGTCATATTGTTTAACATAGGGGCGAAATGCCCCTGTTCGTTCCATCTGTATTCCAATCGCGCTCCGGCGGCTGCAGCTCCGGCTTTGAAACAATCAAGCACGCGCCCTCGCAGTGTATCCATGTGCGCTACATTTCCGGCGCGAACAAGGAAGCGCCCGGCACTGTGAGCCGGTATGACATTCGCCGCACTGCCGCCGTCGGTAATGATTCCGTGTACGCGCATATCACTGCGCAGGTGCTGGCGCAAAGAGTTAATGCAGTTAAAAGATAATATCATGGCATCGAGCGCGTTTATACCGAGTTCCGGGTGCGTGGCAGCGTGGGCTTCTTTCCCAAAGAATTCTATGTCCAGTGCTACGCAAGATAGCGCCGTTGTGGTAGCGCTGTTGCATGTGGATGGGTGCATCATCATAGCAATGTCAATGCCGCTGAATGCTCCGTGTTCTATCATCATGATTTTACCGCCATGCACTTCCTCGGCAGGCGTGCCGATAACCTGAATGCTTCCGCCCATTTTATCGACCGCTTCTTTTGAGCCAATGGCAGCGGCTACGGCAGCTGTTGCGATGAGATTATGGCCGCAGGCATGGCCAATATCAGGCAAAGCATCGTATTCGGCAATGAAAGCGATGACGGGGTTGCCGCTGCCATATGAGGCTTTGAATGCAGTGGGCATGTCGCAAATACCGCTCTCAATGGCGAAATCACGCTTTTCTAACTCTTGCGTCAAACAAGCAACGGCATGGCGCTCGTTCATAGCGCATTCCGGATTTGAGTGTATCAGGCGGGATAGCGCGCGCAGTGCGTCATGGTTGCGCTCGATAGCATTATGCGCTTCGGTTTTAAACTGTTTTAGTTCAGTGTGATCCATTAGAAACATTATAGATGAGTTAATGGGGATGGTAAAGGATTTGTATGAGTCTGGCACATATTATATTGCGAAAGAAACCAACAGTAGCAAGCGACCACAGGTATACAAAACAATCAAGGCGTTCCGCGAATTGCGGCTGTTAAGCGCTTGGGTAATAACCTAATGCAATGTCGTTGTCGCTTTTGGTTTTGTTTATATCAATATCTCTGATTATGCCGTAAATTTGTGAAAGGCGGCGCCTGAATTATGGCAATAGTTGCGTATGATATTGACCATGGCAGTCTTTGTTGTTAAACTCGGGTCATGAAAATTGTGACAGTAGCGGAAATGAGGCAATTTGAAGCTAATGCTGAGGCGTCCGGCGTAACAACCGCTGTTCTTATGGAGAATAGCGGGCGCGCGGTAGCGCAGCAAACAAGGCGTATCTTAGGATGCTTGGCAGATAAAAAGATAATTGTGCTTATTGGTCCCGGAAATAACGGCGGTGACGGGTTGGTGGCGGCTCGCTATTTGCAGCAGTGGGGCGCTCATGTCACGATATACTTATGTTCCGAGCGCAAAATAGATGATGACAACCTAAAGCTGGCTTTGGATGCCGGCGTTTTAATTATTGATGCCTTAGATGACCGTGAACAGCCGGGTTTGGCAACGTTGCTGTCTGCTTGCGACGGAGTGCTGGATGCTATTTTTGGCACAGGACAAAACCGATATATTGGCGGTATTTTCAAAGCGGTTCTTTCCACGTTAAGTAGAGCCAAGGAAGTAAACCCGATGATAAGGGTTATTGCTGTGGATTTGCCTTCCGGTTTGAATGCAGATAGCGGTGAGTCCGATACATTCACTCCATATGTCAATTATACAATTGCCTTGGGTTATCCCAAGCGCGGTTTATACGCTGTAACAGGAGCTTTGCGCGCAGGCGAGGTGATTACTGTTGATATTGGGCTGCCTGCTGACTTAAATGCTGCCTCATCGTGTGAGAGCCTGACTGATAAATGGGCGCGTTCTCTGCTACCTTATCGTTTCGCATATTCTCATAAAGGCACTTACGGCAAGGTATTAGTATTTGCAGGGTCGGCTAGTTATGCCGGAGCCGCATATTTGTGTTGCGGCGGAGTTTTGCGAGTTGGCGCCGGGTTGGTGGCGCTGGCCGGCAGCAAAGCTTTGCAATCTATAGTTGCCGGACTCTTGCCGGAGGCGGTTTATTTAACTTTGCCTGAAACTGCCGGCGGCATTGATTCAAATAGTTATAAGGTTTTGTTAGAAGAGTCGGCCGGACATGATGTTTTTCTTGCCGGATGCGGCTTAGGGCGCAAAGAAAGTACTAAGACGGTAGCTCTTAAAACCATTTTCCACTTGCCGCATAGCCCGAAGATGGTTCTTGACGCCGACGCTCTCAACTATTTAGCCGCATCGTCAAACTGGTGGCGGCGTTTGCCTGCTGATGCAGTGCTAACGCCGCATTTAGGCGAGATGTCGCGTTTGTGCAACATGCCTGTGGAAGAGATTTTTGCTAACCGTTTTGACATAGCGCTGCAAAAAGCGAAAGAGTGGAATAAAACCATTGTGCTTAAGGGCGCCAACAGCATCATCGCTTCGCCTAACGGCGAGTTACGCATTAATTGTTCTGCCAACGCTGCATTGTCGTCAGCCGGTACAGGGGATGTTCTGGCCGGTGTTATTGCCGGACTGCTGGCGCAAGGCTTATCTTTGTTTGACGGCGCATGCTTGGGGGTTTATCTGCACGCAAAGGCCGGCGGTGCGATATGCGCAAGGCTTGGCGGCGCCGGTGTGCTGGCATCTGATTTATTGCCGGAGCTGCCGTTGTCTATAAAACGCTTGAAAGAAACAACGCAGGCTGCGGAATAGGCAGGAGTGTAGATTATGCTATTGGCTGTTGGTATTGGTAATACATCCATAAAACTCGGGCTTTTTGAGGGCGATAAACTTATATATGATTGGCATATTGCCACAGACATGCATCGCATGCCCGACGAGTATACTGTTACATTGGATAGCTTGTTAAGACAGGCTGATGTCAGCCGGCATGACATAAAAGACTCAGCTATTTGGTGTACTGTGCCGTCGTTGACTCATACATTCGAAGATGTGTCGCTGAAATATTTAAAAGTCGCGCCTTTTGTCGTTGCCGCCGGTATTAAAACCGGCGTGCGTATTCGCATGGATAACCCGCGCGAGGTTGGTGCTGATCGCATTGTGAATGCGGTGGCAGCGCATACGCTTTACAAAGATAATGTAATTATTGTGGATATGGGTACGGCAACTACGTTTGATACCGTTTCATGCGATGGAGATTATATGGGCGGTGCTATTGCTCCCGGCATAATGATGGCGGCAGAAGCCCTTTTCACCCGTCCCGCGCAGCTGTATAGAGTGCAGTTGACAGCGCCTAAGAAGGCTATTGGCACTAATACTATTACTGCGATGCAGTCAGGTGTTGTATTTGGCTACACGTCGCTTGTGGAGGGCATGGTGGCACGTATACAACGCGAGCTGCCGCAGAAAGCTATGGTTGTCGCAACAGGCGGCTATGCGCCGCTTATTCTTGGCGGAACAAAAGTAATTGATAAAGTTAACCCTGACCTATCCCTTATAGGTCTCAATGCACTGTACCGGCTGAATAAGGCCTAACGGAGGAAATATGCTGACTGATAAAACGATAGTACTGGGTATTACAGGCAGTATCGCGGCTTATAAAGCGGCAGAGCTGGCAAGCCGCCTTACTAAGGCGGGAGCCAAAGTGGAGACGGTAATGACTGAGGCGGCGCAGAGGTTTATTGTGCCGTTGACACTGCAGTCGCTCACGCATAGGCCTGTGGCATGCGATATGTGGACTCCTCTGGAGAACTTTAGCATTACACATGTTTCATTGGCTCAAGCGGCTGATGTTGCGGTTATTGCTCCGGCAACTGCAAATATTATCGCTAAAATGGCCTATGGTTTAGCTGATGACTTACTTTCCTCAATTGTACTGGCAACTAAAGCGCCGGTTATTGTAGCTCCGGCTATGAATAACAATATGTATGAGAGCTCGGTCACGCAGGAGAATATAGCGCGCTTAAGAGCCCGCGGTTTTGTTATTGTTGAGCCCGAGATCGGGCATTTGGCGTGTAACGCGATAGGCAAAGGCAGAATGGCCGATATCGACACTGTTGTTGACGCAATCAATATGATATTGAGACGAGAGAGAGATATGGCCGGTAAAAGGGTGGTGATAACAGCCGGCGGCACTCGCGAGCCGATTGATCCGGTGCGGTTTATTGGCAATCGCTCGTCAGGTAAGATGGGGCATGCTTTAGCTGAGGCTGCCAGAGACAGAGGGGCGGATGTGACGCTCATATCCACAGTAAGCCTAAGTCAGCCCTCAAACATGCGTGTTGTACATGTGGAAAGCGCAAGCCAGATGCTGGAAGCAGTTATGCAGACAGTGTGGCAAGCAGATGTTTTAGTAATGGCGGCGGCGGTAGCTGATTACCGCCCCAAAACGACACAAGAGAACAAGATAAAAAAAGATGCGGCGGTATTAAATATAGAGTTGGAGCGTACGCTGGATATTTTAGCTGAGGTGGAGGGCGATTTTCTGCGTATAGGCTTTGCTGCCGAGACGGAGAATTTGCTGGATAACGCCAGAAAAAAACTTGTCGATAAAAGGCTGGATTTGATTGCGGCTAACGATGTTACTATCGCGGGCAGCGGCTTTGGTTCGGATACTAATAAGGTTACGCTTATCAGTCGTGACGGCAAGGAATATGATTTGCCACTTATGCCAAAGCGTGATGTTGCCGATAAAGTATGGGATTGGGTTGCGGCTAATACAAGAAGAGCTGCCTAAGAGACACCAATCAGGACTATGAGAATAATATACGTCTACTATTCAAAGCATGCGGATGGGGTATTGAGTATCTATGGTGCGTAAACAGATTCAAAAAGAGTTGGATGCTTGCACAAATATTTCAGGCGGAGATGAAAAGGATACAGTTGTTGAATGCAACGAAAACGCTTTCGCCGATATACAGAACGGTGATTATCGCCATGCGCTGGAATTGTTTGAAAGAGCTTTGGAAATACGAATTGAAGAATTTGGGCAAGGGCATCCTGAAACTGCTATGTCTTATAGCGATATCGCAGGCGTCTATTGCAATATGGGAGATTATCATAAAACCATGGAGTATTATCAAAAGGCTTATGCAATATGGCTATGCAAATTAGGTGAAGGACACCCGACTACGGTAAAAATTAAGAATGATATGGCAACGATATACGCGACTGCCGGTTTTACTTTGCCGTTTGAGGTTTGGCTGCGCAGCAAAACAGGACAGTAACAAGCTGAGATCGGCTACTCAATATACTTATCAGGCGGCATACTGTGAATGTGATGATTTCAAAAATCGAAGTAATGCATGGTAACATTAAGGTTGAATCAAAATTCTAGCCCAGTTGTGTTAAAGGATGAATGTCATGATGGAGCAATTAGCTACTGATATTCCCAAGGCCTATGAACCGCATAAGGTAGAGCAAAAGTGGTATGACTATTGGATGCAACAAGGCTATTTCACTCCAAAAATTGATCCGGAGAAAAAACCGTTTGTCATCATTCAGCCGCCTCCGAATATTACCGGAGACTTGCATTTAGGGCATGCGCTTACGGCTACGCTGGAAGATATCATGGTTCGATGGCATCGCATGATGGGCGAGCCTACGCTATGGCTTCCGGGGGAAGATCACGCAGGTATTGCGGCGCAGGTTGTGGTTGAGAGGGCACTGGCCAAAGAAGGACTGACGCGCCAGCAAATCGGACGCGAAAAATTTACTGAACGTATGTGGCAATGGGTCAACGGCTGCCGTGCCAACATTGGAAATCAGCACAAACGCTTAGGCGTTTCATGCGACTGGACTCGTGAGTGTTTTACTTTAGATGAGGGACCTTCCCGCGCGGTACGTACTTTCTTCGTGCGCTTATATGAAAAGGGACTGATTTATCGCGGTGAGCGCATTATCAATTGGTGCGCGCGCTGTGCCACGGCATTATCTGATTTGGAGGTAGAGCATGTGGACGTAGCTAGTAGTCTGTGGTATTTAAAATACCCCATAGAGGATGGCAGCGGCTTTGTCATTGTGGCTACTACTCGTCCGGAAACTATGTTGGGTGATACAGCTGTCGCAGTGAATCCGGCGGATGAGCGGTATAAGGCGTTTGCCGGGAAGAATGTGATATTACCCCTAACGCATCGTG
>Ga0123353_10018298_pt1 | contig 10353 bp, 7 predicted proteins | sample TergutLab28metaG_3_FD_92763 | JGI IMG/M metagenome (GOLD analysis project Ga0123353, IMG submission 92763) | Labiotermes labralis P3 segment gut microbial communities from Petit-Saut dam, French Guiana - Lab288 P3 | ecosystem: Host-associated > Arthropoda: Insects > Digestive system > Gut ...
GCTGGGTATCGGCCCCGGGGGTTACGGCGGCAATACAACGGCGTTGGCTGTGCATATCCAAAATTTCCCGACGCATATCGCCGGATTGCCGGTTGCCGTCAATATCGGATGCCACGCCACAAGGCATAAAACGCGGGTTATAGTATGAACAAGAAATTCAGAATTCCTTTTAATGAGGAAACCATTAAGAACCTTTTTGCCGGGGAGCAAATATTATTGTCCGGTGAGATATATACGTGCAGGGATGCGGCGCATAAGCGGATGATGGGTTTACTTGATGAAGGAAAACCGTTACCGTTTGATATTTGCGGACAAGCCGTATTTTATGCCGGACCGTGCCCAACTCCGCCCGGACGCGCTATCGGCTCGGTCGGGCCAACGACAAGCCAACGCATGGACGCATACGCCCCGCGCCTGATACAAGAGGGCTTGCGGGTGATGATCGGAAAAGGGGAAAGAAGCAATCCGGTTATAGAAGCGATACGGAAATATTCGGGAGTTTACTTAACCGCCGTTGGCGGAACGGGCGCGCTGCTTTCGCTTTGCGTCGAACGCGCCGATCTGATTGCTTTCGGAGATTTAGGCACGGAAGCGGTCTACAGGCTTACCGTTCGGGATATGCCGCTAATCGTCGCGGTAGATTGTGAAGACGGCAATATTTTCGACAGAAGTAAAGAGGTGTAAATTTATGGATTACGCAACCGAATCCTTAAAAAAGCATTATAAATGGCGCGGAAAAATCGAAATAGTCAGCAGAGTTCCCGTAAAAACCCGCGACGATTTATCTTTGGCATATACACCGGGGGTTGCCGAGCCGTGTCTTGCTATTGCAAAAGATATGAACAACAGTTATTTGCTGACCCGGCGTTCGGATATCATTGCCGTTGTAACGGACGGCACAGCCGTGCTGGGGTTGGGCGACATAGGCCCGGAAGCCGCTATGCCGGTCATGGAAGGGAAAGCCGTTCTTTTTAAGGAATTGGGCGACGTAGACGCCGTACCGCTTTGTATACGTTCCCGGGACGTTGATGAAATCGTAAACACGGTTCGGCTGCTTGCGGGTAGTTTTGGGGGAATCAATTTAGAGGATATTTCCGCACCCCGTTGTTTTGAAATTGAACGGCGGTTAAAAAAATGCTGCGACATCCCTATTTTTCACGACGACCAGCACGGCACGGCGATAGTTGTGTTGGCCGCGATATTAAACGCCCTGCGGCTGACAGGAAAGCATCTTAATGAAGTATTTGTCGTGATCAACGGCGCGGGTTCGGCCGGAATCGCGACAGCCCGCTTTTTAACGGATTGCGGCATATCAAACATAGTTTTATGCGACCGTCAAGGAGCGATTCATAAAAGCCGTGATAACTTAACCGATGAAAAACGGCAAATAGCTGAAACAACAAACCCCGAGCAACGCAAGGGGACTCTCGCGGATGCAATGGCGGGAGCGGATATTTTTATCGGTTTATCAGGGCCCGGATGCGTTACGCGATGTATGGTAGAGGGTATGAGTAAAAATCCGATTGTGTTTCCCTTATCCAATCCTACCCCGGAAATAATGCCCGATTTGGCGAAAGCGGGCGGCGCGGCTATTGTGGGAACGGGACGAAGCGATTTTCCGAACCAAATAAACAACGCGCTTGCTTTCCCCGGAGTGTTTAGGGGTGCGCTTAATGCGGGGGCGTCTGATATCAACGAGTCGATGAAAATAGCCGCCGCAAAAGCCATAGCTGAACACGTTAAAGACAAAGAACTTACGGCTGACAATATTGTGCCAAGCCCGTTGGACAGAACCGTTGCGGCCGCCGTAGCCGCAGCGGTGGCAAAAGCGGCAGAAAACAGCGGAGTTGCGCGAAAGGGTTTCGAACACCCTTGTCAGAGGGAGTGCTTTTATGGTACAATTAGGGAATGAAAGTGTTTCAAAAATCAGTAGCAGCTTTAATAGTAGTGATCGCAATAGTATCACTTCTCATGAATCCAACCTCAGCGGTGATCAACCAGGACCTCGAGGGTAGAGTCATCATACTCGATCCGGGACACGGTGAGGAGAACCCAAATGTTTGGGAGGATTACTATGAGCATGTGTGGATGCTTGTGCTTGCCGAAAAGCTGAAACCGATGCTTGAAGCGAGGGGCGCCAAAGTGCTGCTGACCCGCACCAACGACAACGACGTTCCTCTTTCGGTGAGGTGCGCGCTTATCAACTTGTGGACGCTTCAGGAACTCCGGGACGAGGACCGCATCGATATCCGTGAGATAGAGCGGCTGATCAGGGTCATGCAGAGCATAATCGACGATCCCGAGACAAACGAATCCATATATTTCAACACCCCATTCGACTATACGTACGAGAGGCAGATACACCCCGACACTGAAAGAATATTCGAATATCAGAACGACCCGATCATAAAAGACCGGTTTTTGATGATATCGCTCCATTCCAACGCCACGCCGAAGCCCATCAACACGACGAGAAACGGCGTGGACATATACCACATTTCCAACGACTTGGAGAATAACATCAACTACTACGACAGGTATTCCAACGTGTGGCAAAACGCTTATCTGGCAAATCTTCTCATGGGCGACATATGCCGTCTCGGATTTACGAGGCAGGAGGTCCAGGACTATTACTACTTCATGCTGCGCGAACACAACATTCCCGCCGTGCTGGTAGAAAACGGCTTTCACACAAACGCGGCCGACAGGGCGAGGCTGATGGACGATGCATTTCTCGACAAGTTAGCCGCCGCTTACACAGGCGCTATTTTATACTATTTTGCTTCGGTGGATTCTCTGCCGGAAGCCTTTACATTTGACGATCTTTTCGGCAGCCTATAAAAATTCAGACGATAACTTGGCGTTCCCCAATTCCTTGTAGACGAGAGAAAGTTTTGACGACGTCTTTTCGGTCTCATAATCGCAGGCGAAGAGTTTTCGCAGATATTTTTCCGCCATGCCGTAAAGCCCTTTTTCTATGTATATCTCCGCGACTTCCATATATTTATCGAGCAGCGGCCCAAAGGACAAGACTTTCAAACCGGCTATTTCTTTTCTAAAATCAGAGGGCGTCAGCACAGACAAAGTCCGTTTTTCTTTTTTTGTCAGGTCGTCGGGAACGATGCCTGTATTTATAACGTCTTCAATATCGATGATCTCTTCTAAGGCGACGGAATATTCTTCATATAAACGGTCTGCTTCATCTGTCATACCGCTTTCGCCTTTCTCTGAAATCACGGACAAAGAATTTATAACTTCATAAGTCAGTTGGTTCTTCGTGATCAACTGCTTCACTACTTCCAGCGCTTTATCATACCGCCCCGCGCCGAGACAGCATCTGAGGATAAAGGTCAACGCAACGGGGCTTAACGCCCGAATATCAAAATTGTCTTCCTCCGACAGGAATTCTTCGTAAAGTCCTCCGTCAAAGTAGTAAGCTGCTTTTATCGTCAGCCGGAGAGAGGGGTCAGCGGCGAAGACCGACAGGAATTTTTCACCGACTTCCCGTCCCGCCGCGAACACGATATTTCTATACATTTCAATATACGCTAAAGCATTTTTTTCACTGAGATCCGTTTTAGGTTCTCCCGTAAAAAACGCTTCCGCAAAATCAGTAAAATTCCCGAGATATTTCTTATTCGCGACGAAAAAGTCGAACTCATCGGCGCAGATGACCGAGTAAAAAAACAATTCGTTAAAATCTTCTTCAGGTAATTCACCGCGGTTTTCCAAAGCGGCTTCCGCGGCTGCCTTGGGATCCCCGTTCAAAATCATCAGGTACAGGAATCTGACTTTTTTGGCGGCGCCCGCTTCATATTGCTTTTTAAAGTAGTATAGGTAAATGGTTTTGAAGTGCTCAAACATCAGGTTTTCGAGAAAAGCATCTGAGATATCTCCGCCAATTAAACTGTGCAGCTTGTTCAAAAGAAGGACGATGTTAGTTTCATCCGCGGTTTTTAAAGCCTTTGTAAAAATCTTTACAAACTTTGCCTTCGGGCCGCTGCGGTGGCCTGTTATTGCTTTCATGGCATATTGCATGGCGGTCTCCGGCTCTTTGCGGGTCAGTTTTGCTTCGGCGCCGGCGCCGTAAACCAGCGGCAGCGCTAACCTATAAAAATCATCCCAAACCTCGCCGCTTTTTTGATTTGCTTCATATTCGGAAAGAAGCACGAGGAATTTCCTCTCGTCATACCGGAAAAGCTTTGCGTATAAAAGCTCGATAAGCGGGGTGCCGGGATAATCGGGAAGCAATTTTTGTATTTGGGCAGCCATGTTGGAGTATACTTCGCCGCGGCTGACTTTTGAGCGGTACATCGAGGCTAAGTGAAGCCCTATAAAATAGAATGAAGCGGAAATCTCGGAATAATTCTCCGTGAATTCGGCAATTTTCCTTTTGCTGTGAAGCATTTTGTCAAAGTAGACATATGCTTCATCATGTTTATTCAGGTAGTAATATTCCCGCATCAGGTAAAACATATCGGTGGTAGAATAATCTCCCAATGTTTCAAGAATTTTTATATTTCTATTCAGTTTGGTTTCTCTTACGTCATATGTGTAGCCGGAATGTTTGATGATCCAGCGGGGAGAGAAGGCATTATGCAGGAACATGCGGTCTTCCCGGACCAGCGCCTCATGGATCCTGCCCCGGTATCTCAAATTATTTCGTCTGTTGTGAATACGGGTAGTCCTGATAATTGAGTACGATTCGCCGGACTCGTCCACGTTATGCATAGGACAGCAAATTCCGTCGTATTTTCCGCGCAGTATGTTTAAAATTTCATCGCGGTTTTCATCATTTAAAGCGGGTTCAAACCATTCGTCGGCGTCGAGAAAAATGACGATATCATATTTTGCCTGGTCCAACGCAAAGTTCCGTGCGGCTGAAAAATCGTCGATCCATTTAAAGAAAAGCACTGAAGCGCCCATTTCCCTTGAAATCTTTACGGTATCATCCGTCGATCCCGTATCTACGACGATCAGTTCGTCCGCTACCGCCGCGACGCTGTTTATCGATCTACCGATAGTTTCCTGTTCATTTTTTGTTATCCAAAGCGCGGAAATTTTCATCATATGATGATTATACGACAACAAGCCGGCGAAGTCAATCTTCGCCGGCTCGCCGGATATTTGCCTTGATTTCAAGTTTTTACAACATTTGGCTTTTCTTATCTCAGCAACTGGAGGACTCCCTGCGGAATCATGTTGGCTTGCGCTAACATCGCCTGAGCTGCCTGTACTAAAATGCTGTTCTTTGTGTAAGCCATCATTTCCTTCGCCATATCTGTATCACGTATACGTGATTCAGCAGCGGTCAGGTTCTCTGTCGTTACGCCTAAGTTGTTGATCGTGTGCTCAAGCCTGTTCTGGAGGGCGCCGAGAGCTGCTCTCTGTGATGAAACTACGTTGATAGCTCCCTTGATTGTGCCAGGCTCACCCTGCTGCGCGATGGTTCCCACCGCGGCTACCGCGGCTTCATAAGTCCTGATGTTGAGATCTGCGATACCCAACCCTTTGGTGCTCATGTCATTTACGCCAACGCTGATAATATTGTAATCATCGCCCGTGTCGCCGATCTGCAGATTCAGTCCGCCTGTGGATACGTCGCCGGCTTTACCGAAATTGGCAGAAACGAAGGTGACTTTGGTATTATTGCCTGCTGACCAACTGGCGGCTGCTGTTGCTGCTTCTTTTCCTGAAACTACTGTTGCGGTGATGACGCCTGTTGCTTGATTCCAGGTTGCGCCGGGTGCTTCAACATTGTTCACAGCGTTCACGATCGCCGAAGCTATAGCAGCTTGTGCCGCGCCAGGTGTTCCGCCTGCGCTTTCAATGTTGATGAGATAGTTGCCGTTTGCGAGCAAGCTGCCCTGTCCCGTGCTGGTTGTAGCGCCTACTGCGCCGCCACCGGGCATCAGCATATCGGCGTCGCCTACAAACTGGTAGGTTTTACCGTTTACGGTCATGGTCTTGCCTATAAGGGTAGTGTCACTTGCAAGTTTGCCAACATCGATAGTGGTATCGAAGTAAGCGTCAGAACCTCTGCGGATTTCACTTGCCGCGCCAACGTTTGAATCCGAAAGGATCTTGTCGCGTCCCGGGTCGACGCCGGCGTTTTTGGCTACGATATCGAAGCTGCCGCTTCCACCCCAGGTGGTCGTGGTTCCCGCATCATACAGGACGTAATCGTTTGAGCTTATACCGAAGTGTTCGAAAACAGCATCTTCTGAAGTAAATTGGATCGCGCCTGTTACGCCTTCATCATAAGCGTACGATGCTGCCGTAGCGGCTACCGCCACTTTACCCATGTCCAGGATGTCCCTGTTGTCAACAGCAGAGCTTAAGGAAACTCCTTTGGAGCTTGCCGCTAAAGTGCCGTCGAGCAGGTTCTTGCCGTTAAAGTTCGTCGCTTTTGAGATGCGATCGATTTCTGATTTCAGAGCCTGGAACTCATCGTCCAAAGCTTTTCTGTCAACAGAGTCATCGTAGATGCCGTTTGCAGCCTGCGTTGCCAGTTCTACCATACGATTGAGCATGGAGTGGACTTCCGTCAGGGCGCCTTCCGCAGTCTGTATCAAAGAGATACCGTCCTGCGCGTTTTTGGTTGCTGTCTCGAGACCCTTGATCTGAGCTCTCATTTTTTCTGAAATTGCAAGGCCCGCTGCGTCGTCGCCGGCGCGGTTGATCCTGTAGCCGGAGGACAATTTCTCGAGGTTCTTTGCAAGTGCGCTGTAGTTTGAGCTTAACTGCCGGTATGAATTTAGCGCCATAATGTTGTGTTGAATAATCATGGTTGACTCCTTTCTTCTTTAGGGAATATTCCTTATTCCCCATTACAAAGTGTTTACAATTTATATATTTTACCGCAGCCCGCCTTGCGCGCTGCATCAAACAAGATGCTCGGCGGCCTGCGGATAAATATCGGCCAGAGAGTCTTTTAGTCGTTTATTCAACTAAGAGATTTATGAAGTTGTTAGTGTGTGTTGATCTTTACAACCACCTCCCTGACAATTAGCGTTAACTGATTTATCTGAAGTTAAGTTATTGATCCGAGTAAGTTATCCGAGTAAGTTGTTTATCTAAGTAACTGGAGGACGCCCTGCGGGACCATGTTAGCCTGCGCCAGCATTGCCTGGGCCGCCTGTACGAGGATATTGTTCTTCGTGTATTCCATCATTTCCTTGGCCATATCTGTATCGCGGATTCGCGACTCAGCAGCGATCACGTTTTCAGCCGTCACATTGAGGTTGTTGATGCTGTGGTCAAGCCTGTTCTGGAGGGCGCCGAGAGCAGCCCTTTGAGATGAAACAACGTTTATTGCTCCCTTGATCGTACCGGGTTCACCCTGCTGTGCAACTGTGCCTATTGCAGCTACTGCTGCTTCGTATGTCTTGATATTAAGATCGCTTATACCGAGTCCCTTAGTGCTCATGTCCGCGATGCCGACACTGATGATGTTATATGAGTCGCCGGTGTCGCCTATCTGAAGGTTTAAGCCGCCTGACGTCACATTACCTGCCGCGCTGAAGTGAACTGAGTTGAAGGTGATCTTGGTGTCTTCGCCGGTCATCCAGCCGTTTGAAAGGGTCGTTGCGTTTGTGTTTGGAGTAGTCGCGGTGATGGCGCCTGTTATTGGATCCCAGGTCGCAACGCCTTCGACGTTATCCACAGCGTCTTTTATAGCCGCGGCTATGAGAGCCTGCGCTGCTCCGGAAGGAGGAGAGTCCCCGGGGCCTACGGCCGTAAGGTTGATCAGGTAGTTGCCGTTTTCCAGCATGCTGCCGTTAGGATTGCTGCCTACCGCCGAGCCGTCTTTCATGAGCATATCGGCGTCGCCTACAAACTGGTATGTTTTCCCGTTGACAGTGATTGTTTTACCTATCAGAGTTGTGTCGCTTGAAAACTTACCCACGTCGATTGTTGTGTCAAAGTAAGCATCCGAGCCTTTTCTGGCTTCGTGAGCAGCGCCCACAAGTTTGTCAGCCAGGATTTTGTCGCGAGCAGGGTCAGCCCCCGTCTTTTTCGCTACTATGTCAAAATTAGCTGTGCCGTCTACGTAAGCGCCCGGTGTTGCGTTGACGCCTGTACCGTATGCGACGATGTCATAATCGTTTAAGCTTAATCCGTAAAATTCCGCGATTGCTGCCTTGGTAGTACCGGGGCTGCCTCCGCCTGTACCTGAAACATCAACACTGTACACAGCGGCTGTGGCCGGGACCGCAACTTTTCCGAGATCGAGGATGTCCCTGTCGTTCAAAGCGGTGCTTACAGTGACGCCTTTGCCGGTCGTGGCTAAAGTGCCGTCAAGAAGATTCTTGCCATTAAAATTGGTTGCTTTTGAAATTCTGTCGATTTCCTGTTTGAGTTGTTGGAATTCATCATCAAGAGCTTTCCTGTCGACCTGGTCGTCGTAGATGCCGTTTGCGGCCTGGGTTGCTAATTCAACCATGCGGTTGAGCATTGAGTGAACTTCCGTAAGAGCGCCTTCCGCTGTTTGTATCAATGATATGCCATCCTGCGCGTTTTTAGTGGCTGTTTCGAGGCCTTTGATCTGTGCACGCATTTTCTCTGAAATTGCGAGACCTGCGGCGTCGTCGCCGGCGCGGTTGATCCTGTAGCCTGAGGAAAGTTTTTCAAGATTTCTAGCAAGTGCCATATTGTTGCCGTTGAGTTGTCTGTACGCGTTAAGCGCCATAAGATTGTGTTGAATAATCATAGTTTGACTCCTTTCACTTTAACCGGGAACATCCTTGTTCCCTGAAAATCTCCTCACAGAGATTTTGTATAACAGATATTAAATTCTTATATCTAACCGCAAACCGCTGTGTGCGCACACGTCTGGGACGTCAGCGGCCTGCGGGTAAATATCCCGCAAAGTTTAATTGCTGCAAAACATATATCGGTTGAATTCTTTAAGACTTTAGTAAAAAACAGATTTTTTTTTAAAAGAATCGTAAGAATGGCTTGTTTTACCCGACGGCCCCGGTCAGATAATCGGATATTTTTCGGTCTTTGAAACCCTTGATCAGAGTACTCATTATTTCGTCCTCGCTTTTACCGGCAAGGCGCGAATAAAAATATATGCTGCGCAATCTTGAAAACGCGTGTATCGGCAGCACTCTTAGAAATTCGTTGAAGCCGTTTGCCGCGTAATACTCCACAAGGGCGTCAAAACTGTCGGCGTACGCCGCCGCGATATCGCTGTTATATGCCGCCGTGTATACGGTGGAGTCCCCTCTGTGCATATAGTTGTACAGACCTTCTTTGATAAAAGTGACGCGCCTCAGGAGAGGCAGCAACTTGAAATTAAACAGCGTATCGGTGCCCAAACGGAAATACTCAAATCTGATGCCCGATTTTTTTATTATTTCCGATTTATATAACCTTGTCCAGGTATAGTTGTTTGGTCTTTGACAAGCGCAGTAACGGCAGAAGTAACCGTAAGGGTCGTCGTATACATTGGCCGTTTCGTCGTGCATATCCGCGTAACATAAAGCGGAACGGCTGTCAAAGATCAGGTTATAGTTGCACACCGACATATCCGCGGCAGTCGACTTAAGCGCGGTGTGCAGTTTCTCATACATATCCGGTTCGATCCAATCGTTGTTGTCCACAAACGCAAGAAAAGCGCCCTGAGCGATATCTATTCCCGCGTTAAGCGCGCTGCAGCCCCCTTTGCCGGTTTGTCTGATAAAAACAACACGACAATCTGCCGCCGCGTATTCCGCTAAGATCCCGGAGGTTTTATCCGTCGAGCCGTCGTCGATGGCAATTATTTCGATGTTTTTGTACGTTTGCCCTAAAATGCTGTCGATGCATTTTCTCAGGTAACCGTCCAGATTGCCGCAGGGGACTACCACGGAAATCAATTCATTTGACATTTTTTCTGTATTCCAATACCTTATGATAATCTTCTATAAAGCCTATCCCTTCCCAGAAACAGCCGGCAACATCCTTCGCCCATATGGGGCGTTCCGGGGACATGCTGTAGAGTACCTGCTCCCACCAGTCGCCGAGACGCTGCCATTCGATCATCTGCAGAAGCCTCTCTCTGCATTTCGCCACCATTTCCCCCTGGATCAGCGCAAGCCCTACATATTCGCAATTCGCTTTGCGGCAGTCGATCCCCTTGCCGTACGAAACGATCTTGTTGCCCTCTACCCTGAATAAATAGTCTCCATGTTCAACGCGGCTCGAATCGCACAGCATAACACAGTCACGTTTTTCGTTCATTAAAATCGACAATAATTGCTCTTCCCAAAAAACATCGGCGTTACCTAAAATAACGGCGTCACCCTTGAGGGCGTCTTTTGCGAACCAAAGCGACGCTAAGCTGTTTGTTATAGAATAGAAGAC
>Ga0123353_10018299_pt1 | contig 10353 bp, 5 predicted proteins | sample TergutLab28metaG_3_FD_92763 | JGI IMG/M metagenome (GOLD analysis project Ga0123353, IMG submission 92763) | Labiotermes labralis P3 segment gut microbial communities from Petit-Saut dam, French Guiana - Lab288 P3 | ecosystem: Host-associated > Arthropoda: Insects > Digestive system > Gut ...
GGATTTAACCCCTGTCGCCGACAGGCTGGCGGCGGAATTGCCAAAGGAAGTAGCTTGGGAGAGCAGCGCTTCCCCCCTTGACGATATACGGGAAGACACCGTTTTCCGCGCCGCGCCGCCTGATGATACGGAAACACTGTCCCTTGATATAAAAGGCATCACGAACAGCGAGCCCTCTAAAGAGGGGACGCTTAGCGCATCAGATCAGCAGGCGGTCATGATATCGCTTCCTGTTTCCCCTTCTGCCGACGGTCAAATACTGGAGCTTGCCTTCACAGCCTTAATGAGTACCGTCGTCGGATACAGCCCGGATTAATAAACTATATGCGGCCTGCAGATACAATTACGGAGGTTCAATCATGAAAAGGGCGGTTATTTGGGCATTCGCCCTGCTGCTAATATTTACAAGCGCGCGCGTGACGCCGCAATATAGTCAGCGTGACCATCATAACAAGGCCGGTTCCGGCGCGGAAGCCTTTGATGACGCGCAGCCGTCTGACAACCTGTCCCCCGTCATAAACGGAAGGCCGGATGCGCAAACACCCGGCTTGCCGCCGTCCGATGATACAGGCGATAAAGGCTTCATACCCCCGTCGGATATTGTCGTGGGGGTTGCCGCTCCTTTGTCGGGCTACTTTGCCACGGACTTATGGGGGTTAAACAATATAGACAGAGATGTCCGTGAGTTGCTGCATGCCTATTCCCCGGTAAACGGAAACCATGCCGCGGCTTCCGGGCTAAGTGTGCTGACGTCCTATACCTCCGAGGAAGACGAAGAAGGCGACGGCAGGCTTACGCTTACCTTCCGGGACGATCTTTTATACAGTGACGGTACGCCCATTACCGCCTCGGACTATGCCTTTTCATTGCTGCTAACCCATTCCCCGCTGCTGCGCCAGCTTGGCGCAAACGAGCCCGGCATGGGATTCATCCGCGGCATGCACGAATACCAATCCGGGTTGATACATTCCATTCAAGGTGTACGGCTCTTATCCGGCAATACGCTCATCATTCATGTCTCGCCGGAGTACGCCGAAAATTTTTATCACATAGCGCTGCTGGATATTATTCCGTACCCCATTTCCGTTATTGCGCCGGGATGTACGGTGTGTGACAACGGAAACGGCATTTTTATAGGCGCGCTGCCGGACGCTTTGGAATACGCCGAGACCGGCAGGGGTTATATCCCCGGTGATTTTACCGTGCAAATGCTGGCCTACACATTGCTGGACCCTCAAAACGGCTATGTCTTTAACCCAAAGGTCACCTCCGGCCCCTATACGCTTGACGTGCATGATGTTGAAACCGGCCGGGTGCGCCTGGTTAAGAATAAGTACTACCTGGGAAACGATGAGGGAATGATACCGGAAATAGAAAGCATCCAAATAATCTTTGTGCCACAGTCCGATAGGGTACATGTCATGCGTTATAAGTTGGCGGACTTGTTGGTCCGCGTAACGGATCCCGCGGCTTCCTATGACGCGCAGCGATGGGGGTATCAATCTATCAGTTACAGGCGTCCGGGCATGACCATGCTGTCCTTTGCCTGCGAGTCCGGTGTGGCGTCCCAGGCGGCCGTGCGCCGCGCCATCGCACATAGTGTGGATAAACCCGCCTTAATGGCCGAAACCTTCGGGCGGGATGGCATCGCCTTTCCGGTGCATGGTTATTACGGATACGGGCCATGGATGAAGAAACTGGTTTTTCCGGCCGACGCGGGCAAGGGTGTTCCGGAATTGAATATCCCTCATGAATTAGATAAACTGGCCGTCGCCCACAGCATCGGAATGGCGGAAATGGCTTTAATCTATGATGGATGGATTATGAACGCGGACGGCGGCCTCTATCTGGAAGAAGACAGCGTCAGGCATCGTCTTACGGAAAACGGGTATGAACCCCTCGTCCTGCGCTGCGCCGCGCCGGAAAACAGTTTGGCCGCCGATGTCATGATAGGTATGCTGGAGCGGGTTTCAAAAGAAATCGGCATCGACCTCAAGGTGACAAAAATGCCCTTTAACATCTTGTTGGAGGAATATACCCGCGTGCCTGACAGGGCGTATGACATGTTTTTCCTGGCGACCGACTTCATGCGCCTGTTCGACCCTTCCGTTGATTTCAGCATGGAAGAGCGGCATTCGGGTACGGTGAACGTTTCGGGCCTGAAAGATGAAAAACTGATGCGTTTAGGCGCCGATATCACACGCACGCCCGCCGGAGATTGGCGTGAATACATGGAACGCTGGCTGCGCTTTCAAACCTATTGGGTGGAAGTAATGCCCATGGTGCCTTTATATTCCTCTCCGTTTTTTGACCTGCACCAAAATCACCTCTCCGGATACCATGTCAGTGAGTATCTGGGCTGGCCGCAGGCCATTTTAAAGGCACGCGTTCAATAGCCTTCAGGCGGGATCCCCGTGCGGCATACTTGACAGAAAACCTCTTTTTATGTCATAACATAAGTCCATAACGCGTTGAATACGCCGGCCTTGTTTCGTTGCGGTGATAAAAATAAACGAAAGGCCGGCAGGGGTATTCAACGTCAGATGATGACCGCTGTTTTATGCCGGAGGTGTCAGGATGCCCCGAATCAGTCATAAGGCGGAAGATCCCTGTTCATTTGATAACGATATACCCTACAGGCCCCGCTTGCGGGACATGCTAAAGGCGGCCGTCGAAAAACCGCTCACGCTGGTGATGGCGGACGTAGGGTTTGGAAAAACGCAGGCGGTATCTTCTTTGTTTGACGATCCAAGCTGCCGCGTCATATGGGTGCAGTTAACGAAACTCGATAATCTCGTATCCCGGTTGTGGGAGCAATTCAGCCGCGCCGTGGAAAACTACAGTAAACCGCTCAGTTCGGATTTAAGGTCCTTAAACTTTCCTGAAAGCCTGGCGGATTATGACAGAATGATGAACCTGGCCCGTGCGGCTATTGAAAAAGCAGGTAATGAGAAGCGTTATATTTTAGTCTTTGACGACCTGCATCTGATAAAAGACCCGCATGCGCTGGAGTTTATTGAGTTCGTGTCCAATACGGATTTCGACCGCGTATCGGTCGTGCTAATTTCCAACGAACAACTCACACTGGATTACGCCACGCATCGCACCGCGGACGCGTATACCGTCATTACCCATGAAGACCTTCGCCTGACCCCCGATGAAATTAAACAATACTATCTTGCCAATAACATCACCCTCACGGACGAGGCCGCCGCGGAACTGTATGAGTGGACCTCCGGCTGGGCGTTTGCGGTATATTTAATGGGCCGCTCTTTGAGGGAGGGCGAAACGTTCGGCAAAGAAATCTATTCCAAAGGCATATTGGACATCTACGCCATGATTGAATCCTGCGTCTATTTGCCCCTGTCCGCGCAAGCCCGGCGTTTCCTTATAAAACTGGCCGTTTTAGACAGCATTCCGCAAGCGCTCATAAAGCCGCTGGCCAACAACAGAATAGATATCATCGAGGAGGTGGAACACCGTCACGGGATGCTTCTGCATTTTGACAGGGGTTCGGGCCGTTACCGCCTGATGAACCTGTTCCGCATGTTCCTTTTGGAAAAGCATGATGACCTAAGCCAGAAAGAAAAAAGGGCTATCAATCTGGAAGCGGCCGTGTGGAATCGTCAGCACGGCGAGTGGATTGACAGCATTTCGTTTTATGTCGCGGGCGGCGATTATTTAAGCGCGTTTGACATCATCATTACCCATACGCAGCGCCTGCCGAGGGAGATTGCCGCGTTTTTTATCAATACAATCGACAATGCGCCGGCCGAAGCCTTGCAGGCCTTTCCGGTCATTTTGGCGGCCCGCGTCCGCTTTCTCATTAACAACAGGCAAACGGATATGGCCAATCAATCCTTATCAGAACTGCGTCATACCTACGAACACATGAATCCCTCGCCTTTAAGAAATGAAATGCTGGGCGAAATATACGCCCTTTACGGCGTCTTGGGCCTTGTCAGTAAAACGATGGATTTTGTGGAGTTTTTTATCCGCGCGGACACGCTTTTGCCCAACGGCAGCCGCATTCTTAACAAGAACCTCGCGCTCGTAGGCGGGGCGAGCCTTATCAACACGCGGCACTTAAGGCGGGGCAGTGTCAAAGAATACGTGGAAGCGCTGTTTCACGGCATGCCGTATGCTTTTAACGTCATGCGCGGCTGCGGCGCGGGCCTGGAGTATCTGGTAGCGGCGGAAGCGGATTATATAACAGGCGATATCAAAGAAGCGGAAAAAAACCTGTTTGCCGCGCTGTATCGCGCGCAAACCCATGAACAGTATGATATTGAGTATATGGCGTATGCGCTGCTGCTGAGAATCGCCGTTTTTCAAGGCGATTACCACCGCGCGTCCGTAGCGATGGAAACGGTCCGCCAGTGCTTTAAACGCAATCAAACGCCCGATTGCAACGCGCTGTGCGACGTTACCGTCAGCGGGTTTTTCGCCGCGATAGGCAAGGCGGATAAAATTGCGCGCTGGATACTGGGTGACGCGGGAAAGACGAGGGCACAGGCCGTTGCGCCCATTTCCCTGCATGTAGGGCAAAAGGTGCGCGCGCGGTATCTCTTGCATCTGGGCAGGTATAATGAACTGCTGGCATACGTCGATCAGCTGGATGATTTGTACACCATCACGCGGTCGCTGCCGGGGCTGATTGACGATGCCATCCTGCGGGCTATCGCCTCTTATTATCTGGACAATAAGCAGCAGGCGTTTGAGGCGTTGAAAAACGCGTATTTACTGTCCTATGAAAATGATATCATCACACCGTTTGTCGAATACGGCAAATGGATGCGTACGCTCACGCGCGCCGCGAAATTGAATAAAAACAGCGGTATACCGCTTAAATGGTTGGATACTGTCTTAACCAAATCTTCTACTTATGCCAAACGCCTCTCCGTTATCACCAACGCGTATGAACTCGATTCAGGCGATAAAAAAGCTGCGGTCTCTCTGTCAAAAAGGGAGAAGGACGTGCTGACGGGCATGTGCCAGGGCCTTACAAGGGAAGAAATCGCACAGGCGTATCAAATATCCGCCAATACCGTCAAGGCGATGCTGCCCATCGTCTATGATAAGCTGGGCGCGGTCAACAGCCTGGATGCCGTTAGAATCGCCACCTCGCTCAGCATCATATAGCCCGCATTGGGTGTTTGTATATCACCAAGGTTCCCACTTGTAATAGGTTTGATTCTGTGCAATAATGCAACTCATAAGTTGCATACTGTAGAGTTTTAAGGTGATGTCATGTTTGTCGGGCGCGAAACAGAATTAGAAAAGCTGAATAGTATATATGCTGATGGATGTTTTGAGTTCGCGGTTATCTATGGCCGCAGGCGCGTTGGTAAAACCACGCTGATTAAAGAATTTATAAAAGATAAACAGGCCATTTTCTTTACGGCAAGCGAAAGCACCGCGGAAGCCAACTTGCTGTCATTAAGTAAATGCGTTGGCGGCAGGTCGTCCGCTCCCGTGTTTCGCGATTATGAAAGCGCATTGGAATCCGTATTTGAAACAGCTTGCGGCAAGCGGATGGTTTTTGTAATCGATGAGTTTCCTTATCTGGCGCAGTCTTATCGCGGAATCTCTTCTCTTTTGCAAATCCTCATTGACACGCACAAAGATACGTCAATGCTGATGCTTATCCTGTGCGGTTCCAGCATGAGTTTCATGGAAAGCCAGGTGCTTGGATACCAAAGTCCTTTATACGGCAGACGCACTGCGCAGTTTAAAATACTGCCGTTTACATTTTTTGAAGCTTTGCCGTTTTTTAATGAGTTTTGTGCCGTTGACAAGGCTTTGCTTTACGGCGTTACCGGCGGCGTTCCCGAGTACCTTAGCAAAGTGAACCCCCAAAACACGGTGCGCTCTAACCTCATCGACCTGTTTCTTACCACCTCCGGGCACTTTTTTGAGGAACCGGCTAATCTTTTAAAACAAGAACTACGTGAACCGGCCACCTATAATGTCATCATAGAATCCATCGCCTGCGGCGCGTCGCGCTTAAACGAAATTGCCACCAAATGCGGCCTTGAAAGCAATAAATGCGCAAAATACCTAAGCTCGCTTATTTCTTTGGGTTTAATAAAAAAAGAATACCCTTACGGTGAGACAGGCGGCAAACGAAGTATTTACAAAATAGAAGATAATATGTTCCGGTTTTGGTATCGCTTTGTGTTCCCAAATCTATCCGCAATAACGGCGGGGCTTGGCGAGCTTGTCTATAAAAACGATATAGAAAATCAATTGAATACTTACATGGGGCTCATTTTTGAGGACATTTGCAAGCAATGGCTTTTTGCGCTGGCCGGAAAACAAGCGGTTGACGCATCCGAATCGGCTTTTAGTAAAGATACACTGCCGTTTTTCACAGGCCATATCGGGCGTTGGTGGGGAACAAATGCAAAAACGCGCAAGCAGGAAGATATGGACATCATATCGACGCGTCATGACAGCGCCCTGTTTGCCGAATGCAAGTGGAAAAACGCGGACGTCGACATCGATGTACTTGATGATTTAACACGCCGCAGCGCGTTATTTGGCTATAAAAATAGTCACTTGTACCTATTTGTAAAAGAAAACGTTACCGGCAGGCTGTATGAGCAAGCTGCTCAGGGCTTTGTCAAGTTATATACATTGGCCGACATGATACGGCTAATCCTTTAATGCCGTCACCCGCGCGCCCGTTACGGAACAAAATGGTCTTCTGCTGCGTCTATATAAGGTAGAAACGGTTTCACGGTTACAAAAAACCTTGCGCGAACTGTTTCACCATTGTACAATAAGAGGCGCGGACGGAAACGCATAGGCGTTGCCGCGCCGGAAAGGATTGACCATGACAATTAAAAGAGCGGCCATACTATTGTTAGTAGCCGCGATATTCACATTAACCGGCTGCTATCTGGAGTCGGACGACCCTACCACCGGAGGCAACACGGGCCAGGGCAATCAGGGGCTGCCCTTCGATACGGTGGCGCCCACCGCCTCACCCACGCCAACCGCCCCGCCCACGGCGGAGCCGGTGGTCATCGGCGGCAGCAATATTTCCAATATCAACTGGGACGATAATACGGATAACCAGCAAACCGGTGTGCTTCCCACAAACGTGGTCACCATGCCGCCCTCCGGGGGGAACACGCTGCCAAGCGGAAACAGCGTCACCGCCTCGCCAACGGCTGCGGCTACGCGCACCGCTTCCACTTCCGGCAGTACCGACAGCGCTTCTTCCTCTTTAAAGGCGGGCGCTAAGGGAACGGAAGTATCTCAAGTACAGCAGCGGTTAAAGGACTTAAAGTATTATTCGGGTTCCGTGGACGGCGCGTTCGGCGCGGGCACCACCGCCGCGGTCAAACTCTTTCAGGCAAATAACGGCTTAACCGCCGACGGCGTGGTGGGCGAAAAAACAAAGGAACGTCTCTTTTCCTATTATGCCGTGCCCTATTCCGGAACCGCGTCTTCCGCAACGGCCAAGCCTACCGCCACCGCTACGCCCAGGCCCACCGCCACGCCTAATTTATCAAAGGCGCGGTATTTAAAGCTGGGCATGTCCGGGTCGGATGTGCGTCTCGTGCAAAACCGCCTCATCGACCTGGGTTACCTCACCGGCAAGGCGGACAGCACATACGGTTCGGCTACCGAGGCCGCGGTCAAGGCCTTTCAAAAGCGTAACGGCCTGTGGAACGATGGCATCGCGGGGCCCGATACGCAAAGAAAACTTTATTCCAATTCCGCTTTAAAGGCGTCCTCCGCCGCAGCCCATGTGGGTGAAACGCTGGAGTTGGGCGCGCAAGGCGCGTCGGTGCGCGCATTGCAAACCCGTCTTATTCAATTAAAGTATTTAACCGGATCGGCGGACGGCAGCTTTGGGGAAAAAACCCGCACCGCGGTCATAGCCTTTCAAAAAAACAACGGGCTGACGGCGGATGGCAAAGCGGGTGCCGCCACGCTTGCCAAATTGTTCTCCGAAGACGCGGTCAACGCGAGCGGCGTATCGCCTACCGGTACGGCGGCCTCCGGGTCCTCAAGCAGCTCTTCTACGGGCTACACCGTGCTGCAAACGGGCGATAAAAACGACGATGTTAAAAAGCTTCAACAAAAACTAAAAGACTTAGGTTACTATCAAGGCACCGTGGACGGTTCTTTCGGCAGCGGAACGGAAACGGCCGTCAAGGCGTTTCAGCGCGATATGGCCCTGGTTGCCGATGGTAAGGCAGGGCCCGCCACGCAGCGCGCCCTGTATGGTACAAACGCCTCGCAAGAAAACACCTCCGTCACCTTAGAATTAGGTTCGGAGGGCAAGGCCGTTACAAATCTGCAGTATGCCCTGTATGAGCTGGGCTATTATCAAGATAAAATTACGGGCGTGTATTCCCAAAACACGCATAACGCCGTGCGTGAGTTTCAAATGAACAACGGCCTGACCGCCGACGGCAGGGCAGGCAAGGCCACACAGGATATGCTCTATTCCCCCTATGCGCGGCCCGTTACGGTAGAAAAACCAAAGTATGTTACCGTCAAACTCGGCGACAGGGGCGAGGACGTGGTGCAGGTGCAATCCGTCTTAAATACCCTGGGTTACTCCTCCCGTAAAGCCACCGGTGAGTTTGATCAGGATACGCACACGGCTCTGGTTGCCTTTCAAACAAAGAACGGCCTCACCGCCGACGGCGTGGCGGGTCCCGACACGCAGGCGGTTCTTTTCTCTTCAAGCGCAAAAAAAGCCGACTGATACCCTGCGTCGGCTCCCGAAAGGATGATCTGGGTTGGATCTTTTTACCAATGAGATTGAACTGAGAGCGAAACGCAAAAAAGAATCGGGCGACAAGGTCATCATTAAACTCTTAGGTCAGCTTGAAATCGACTATCAAGGCAACCAGATCAACTACGTATTAAAAAAGGCGCGCAAGACGCGCCGGCTCATAGCCTACCTTATACTCAGCAAGGGATCGCCCATATCGGTACATCATCTTTATGAGCAGCTTTGGGATGAAGAAAGCATCGATAATCCCGAAAGCTCCTTAAAAACGCTGGTCAGCCGTACGCGCGCCATGTTTGCCCAGGCCGATCCCGCCTTAAGGGATCTCATTGTCGCCCATACGGGCGCCTATGCCTGGAATATGTCGCTCACGGAGGAAATAGACGTCTTCCGTGTGGAGGACTTAGCGGCGGAAATCCTGGCTTACAACGAGGACTGCGACGCCTTCCGTAAAAGATTAGGCGAAATGGTATGCCTGTATTCCGGCAGGCTGCTGCCTGAAATGTCCACGGATGAAAACGTGCTTGTTTATGAAATGCGCGTGGAGGAACAGTATAAAAAGGCCATTGACCACACCGTCGCCTTGTTCGAGGCCGCCAAGGCGGATGACATGATTATCCGCACCTGCCGTATGGCGCTGGTGGTCATGCCGTATGAGGACAGTTTTCATATCAGCCTCATCCGCGCATTAATCCGCTTAAACCGCCGCGGGGAGGCATTAGCCCAATACCGGTACGTAACGGAGGCCACCATGCGTTATTTCGGCATGCGGCCTTCCAAGCAAATACAAGATGTTTTAGCCGAAATCATCCGTGCCGATGAAATGTTAGAAAAGGCCATTAATACCATCGCCGCCGAGCTTACCGAGGAATCTGACTTCGGAGGGGCCTATGTTTGCGATTATGGTATTTTTAAGGATATTTACCGCCTTCAAATACGTTCTTTAGACAGGACGGACATTACCTGTTATTTGGTTATCGTCAAGGTAACCGCGCAAAGCGTGAAGAACGTCAACCCCTTGGAATTAGATAATGTCATGAAGCGTTTACAAGATATATTGCAAATGAGCCTGCGCGTCTGCGACATCATTACCCGTTACACGGCCACGCAGTTTGCCCTGCTGTTGCGCGGCGCGCCTTCGCAAAGCCTGCAAAGTATTATTACACGCGTCCGCATGAGTTTTTATTCGGAAAGTGTCTATGAACAAATTGGTATCGATTATATTGCCCGCGGCTTAGATGGAAAAAGTATTGCAGATGAGTAAAAATGTGCTAAAATAAACGGACCGCGGAAACGCGCAGGGTAATAAAAAAATCTTTTTTTTATGTAACCGAATATGTAACTTCGTTTTGGTAGAATTGTCACATTACAAGTCCTTTTGGGCCTTTTTTGGCTCATGGTTGCTGCCTGACAAGGATCATTTTTCTATGGGAAGGGGTTTCTATAATGAAGAAGCACACATTCACGGCCACTTTTAAAAAGGTATGCGCGTTGCTGCTGGCGGTTTTACTCGTGTTGGCCATCGCATCGATGTCTGCCGAGGAACTGCCCGTTCTATCCGGGCCGCTGCCCACCATAGCGCCGCAAGCACAGCC
>Ga0123353_10018301_pt1 | contig 10353 bp, 5 predicted proteins | sample TergutLab28metaG_3_FD_92763 | JGI IMG/M metagenome (GOLD analysis project Ga0123353, IMG submission 92763) | Labiotermes labralis P3 segment gut microbial communities from Petit-Saut dam, French Guiana - Lab288 P3 | ecosystem: Host-associated > Arthropoda: Insects > Digestive system > Gut ...
TATTCGTTTTTCCATATTTGCACCCTGTCAAAATAACTTGCGCGTCCCAAAAGCCCCATACTGGCATTGATGTTTGTCACCACGTTTTCGTCATCTTTGGTTCTTAATAATATTTCTGCTGCTTGATTCACCGCCATCAGCATTCTATCGCGATGATGAATTTCATCCATCATCTTGTTATGCTCGCGTAAATCCCGGGTATAGCTGATGACCACATCCTCATCACCGTATTGTGCCCGTACAAGCGTAATCTCCGCCGGTAACGGTGAATTGTCGGCAACATATCTATGCATCCAGTCCGTTTTGAAATACCCTTCAGCAAATGCTTTCCTGATTATCTGCGCTGCTTTTTCGTCCGAGCGTTGTCCGTCAGGCTGGTATTCAGGCGAACACTTTTTAATAAAATCGTCAACAAACACTGTTTCGTCATCAAGTCCGTAAAGGAGAACCGCAGCCTTGTTAAATGCTATTACGTTTAAGTCCTTATCCCATAGTTTTGTGCTCAGAGGAGATGTATTGAGCATTAGCAGCGTGCGCTTATTTGCTGCATCTATTGCTGTTTTTAAGCGATGACGTTCAGTATTCTCCAAGGCTACAGAAATGAAGTTGGCAAGAGAAAATATAAAATCCTGTTCCTTTAATGTCCATTCGCGTCTTTCCGGGTAAGCTTCGCAGCGATGCTGCTCAACTCTTATAATGCCGTAGAGCTCTCCGCCGATTCGTACAGGAGCGTCAATGTAGGCGCATACCCCCCCGGTATAGTCACGTATTGATGACGAAAGCGCGTTTTTTGTATTGATATCATTTACAATAAATAATTGTTCCGACTCGAGTAATTCCTTATAGAGATCACAGTCCCATAAGCTTATGGACCTCTGAATCGCACTTTTTGAAGACCTGGTATCATGAGAAAGAACATTAATCAATGAGTTCTTATCATTTGAAAACATCCATACTCCGATACACTGCACATCCAGTGCGGTACACCCCTCTTTTGCAATCATTCTGGCGGCATCCCTGAATACACCGGCATAGAGTGTCGGATCTCTGGTGATTTTCGCTGTTGTATCTCGAAATAGAGTAGGGGTGAAATTACGAACGTTTGATATATACGAAAAATATGCAAACAGCATTATAGTTAGAAAGTATCCTATCGGTGAAAAGTCGTTCACAAATCCGGGTACTCTCAGCGTATAGAGCATATTAAGCAAAAACGGCAATACTGCGCCGAAACCGGTTATTATCAATAACGGATAGCGCTTAAGGTTTCTGTTAATATAGCGGAAAAGATGAGTATAGATATAAATGAGGCTGAAGGTAAGAATTGCTAAGGTTATCCAAAAAAGAATCCTTGTATCCGGATATGCTCCCGCTATACTCGGCGGGATGAGCGGACCAAAGTAAAGATGATGGAGCGGATTCGTAAAAAGTGACAAAGCATCTATTGACGGTGCTGCAATAAGGAAGATTTTCATTGCCCGTGACCTAGCATGCTTCGACTCGATAAAATTAAGCATAAACCAGAACGTAAAATACGGGACGGCTCTTATCAAGGCTACTCTAATCGTGTAAGTATATGCAAATGTTTCAGGCGCTGCCATTAAAGACGCTGCCGATGCCACAAACCATCCGATAGCTACAACACTCATTGAATAGTAGCCTCTCATGCGTCGTTCGGTCATAACAACAGGTCTTAACTTGAATAGCAATACCGTTGCACACATTATCATTATTATTAAAATCGCAAATAGAATCATACTGCTTATCATAGAGACCACATTCCTCTCCGATACGATGTTTAACGGATTATTACATTGCCGGCGCCAAGCATTTCATTTAATTCTGTTATAAATGCTTTGTGTATAATACACTTTGCTCCAACGTTTTTTTTGGTATTATTAAAATGAATAACAAGACGTTCGTTTCCCGGAAACATCATATGTATAAGCTTTAACCGTTCATACACCAAACCTTCCTCACTGTCGAGCTTGACATATAACGTCCTTTGCACAGTGTCTTGCCCGTTACTGCCGGGTCCTTGATCTTGGAGCCGATCTTCTAATTCCTCGTCTCTATACTCTGCTCTTGCTGTTGTATTCTTTGTCATTTGAAATTTGTCATTTGTCATTTGTTTTACATCAGATATCGGGCGCAACGCTTCCAGCACTATTTGCGGTTCTTTTTCATCTCTTTCGGAAATCTTGCCGTAGGCGAGTACAATGGACTCAGCCTGCATGTATCCGCCTGAATTATCTATAACTCTTTGAAAAGCAAGCAGTTCAATACTGCCTGTGCCATCATCAAGGGTGATATATGCCATCAATGAGTTGTTTCGTGTCGGCTTTGTTTTAACTCCTTCTATAACTCCCGCGAGAGTTATTTTTTGGTTATCCCTAAACCTTATTTTGCCGCCTTCCCGCGAATAGTCTTCAAGAATATCTCCAATACTGACGATGTTCATTCTTTTTGCATCATCTCTGTAATCATCCATCGGATGCCCCGACAGATACAATCCCGTCACCTCACGCTCCATCCTCGTAAGCTCGCCTTTAGAGTACTCGGGTATGTCCGGGATGTCTATGCCATATAGATCGACAGCAGGACAGGGGGTCAGGTCCCCCTGTCCTGCTGTACCCCAACTGCCAATACCAAATAAGTCCATTTGCCCTTCGACATTGCGGCGGTGGTGGTCCGCTACGCTATCCACTACCGTCTGGCATATCATCATTAGCTGTTTTCTGTTTGCCCCGAGACCGTCGAAGCAACCGCACTTGATTAAGCTCTCCAGAGCCCGGCGGTTTAGATCACCGCCGTATACCCTTTTACAAAAATCTTCAAAGCTTCTGAACGGACCGTTTTCGTCACGCTCCTTAACCACTTGACCTATAAAGCCACGTCCGATGCCTTTTACAGCTACCAGTCCATACCTTAAATCGTTTCCTGAAACCTTAAACATAGCGTCTGATTCGTTGATGTCGGGTGGCAGGAGAGCTATTCCCATGCTTCGGCATTCATGTGTGTACTCGGCAACCCCTTCGCGCGAGCCCAGTATTGAGGAAAGCAAAGCTGCCATATAAATTTGCGGATAATGACACTTGAGATACGCTGTTTGATATGAAATTATTGCATATGCAACGGCGTGGCTTTTATTAAAAGCATAATTGGCAAACGCGAATAATTCGTCATAAATACTTGATGCAATTCTTTTTGGGACTCCGTTTTCTACAGCACCGCGGATGTTGCGTTCGGGGTCGCCATCAATAAATGCTTTCTTCTCACGTTCAATTTCAGAAACGATTTTTTTTGACATTGCACGTCGTATCATATCCGCCTGACCAAGCGAAAATCCGCCCATTTTTACGAAAATATCTATAACCTGCTCTTGATATACGATACACCCGTATGTTACTGATAGAATCGGTTCGAGTAAAGGGTGCTTATATGTGATTTTGCTTGGATTACGGCTGCTTTCAAGAAATCTCGGAATGGAGTCCATCGGTCCCGGACGATATAGTGCTATGATAGCTGTGATGTCCTCAATGCTCTTTGGCCCAAGCCCGACACAAACTCCCGTCATGCCCTGTGATTCCAGTTGAAACACTCCGGATGTTTTACCCTCCGAGAGCATAGAAAAAGTAGCGGGATCATCTTCGGGTATGTTATCAATAACAAAATCCGGCTCTGTTTTACGAATTTGCTGCACCGAATCTTCAATAACCGTCAAATTACGCAACCCCAGAAAATCCATTTTTAACAACCCTAGCTCTTCCAGCGTATTCATGGAGTATTGAGTTGCTATTGAATCGTCTTTTTTTGACAATGTCAGTGGAACATACTCGCGCACGGGCATTTTTGTTACTACCACTCCTGCTGCATGTGTACCTGAGTCCTTCGGCATATCTTCAAGGGCAGAGGCTGTGTCAATAACACGTTTGATTCGAGGGTCATCGTTGTACATTGCTTGAAGGCGACTTGAAGCTCTTAGTGCTTCCGCTATAGTGATGTTCAAGCGGTCAGGGATTTCACGCGCAAGCTCATTTTCTTCTTGAAACGATAACGCCAGTGCTTTTGATACGCTCCGCACGGCGTTTTTTGCTTTCAGGGAGTTAAAAGTTACTATCTGCGCAACCCTGTCAGCACCGTATTTTTGCTTGACATACTCGATAACCTCACCGCGCCTGCGTTCACAAAAGTCAATATCTATATCAGGCATACTTATGCGCTCGGGGTTTAGAAAACGCTCGAAGTACAAGTTGTACTTCAGGGGGTCGACGGCAGTTATTCCTAAACAGTATGACGCAACACTGCCTGCCGCGCTGCCGCGTCCCGGTCCGACAGGAATTCCGTTTAATTTTGCATAGTCTATAAAGTCCGCAACTATAAGAAAATAGTCCGTAAAGTCCATTTTTGCAATCATGTCAAGCTCATAAAAAAGTTGTTTCCGTACTTCTTCTCTATCGGCACCATAGAGTCTGTCCGCGCCCTCTAAACACCGTTTCTTCAGATATTCGACAGCATCGTCTTTTCCTTCGGGCAGAGTAAACTCCGGCAGATGGTACTCGGAGAAATCGAACTCAAAGTTGCACATTTCAGCGATTTTTATAGTGTTATCACAAGCTTCGGGAAACTCGGGGAACAGTGCGCGCATTTCTTCTTCTGACTTTAGAAACAATTCCTGTGACTCAAAACGCATTCTATCTGCATCGTCAACGGTCTTTCCGGTTTGAATGCACATGAGAACATCTTGAATCTCCGCACCATTGCGGTCAATGTAATGAGCATCGTTTGTAACAACGAGGGGTATTCCTGTTTCCTTGTGTATTCTTAAAAGACCCATATTTACATCAGGCTGCTCCGTAAAACCATGGTTTTGCAATTCCAGATAGAAGCTGTCCTCGCCAAAAATATCCCTAAGCTCCAGTGCTTTTGCTTTTGCACTGTTGTAATTACCGCTGAGTATAAGCTTGGGGATCTCTCCGGACACACATGCAGACAGCGCGATAAGCCCTTCACTGTACGCTTTCAAAAGGTCCATATCGACACGGGGTTTGATGTAGAAACCCTCTGTATACGCAGCACTGACCATTAAACAAAGATTTCTGTAGCCTGTTTCGTTTTTGCAAAGTAAAATGAGATGGTGACGATTGGAGTCGTGTTCATAGTCTGTATCAAAACGTGTCCGGGCAGCAACATAAACCTCACAGCCGATAATCGGCTTAATTGCGTTTTTTACCGCTTCTTTGTAAAAAGTAACAGCTCCGTACATGACCCCATGATCCGTAATTGCAACACTTTCCTGACCAAGCTCCTTTACCCGGGCGATAAGATCCCGTACTCTGCAAGCACCATCAAGCAGACTGTATTCGCTATGCACATGTAAATGTACAAATCCCATGAAAAACTCACTTCATTAATTATTCATAAATATCAAATCAGAATACCATATATTCTATTGAATGTCAAAAAAAACGTGGCTGCTCAGAGGGTATTCAGTAAACTTTTAATGCTTCCAGCCAACGCACTAGCACCGTGATGGAAATTTGTATTAACGGCAAAATTTATGTGCGGACTGAAACCATTAAAAGTTTACTGAATACCCTCTGAACAGCCATATAAAATACCCTAAACCATTTTAAGTTGCACGAGTACGCCCACTATGGTAGAATAACCGCTACTATAGCAATTATGATAAGGGTTTAGTGTAATGATAAATATTGCGGTGCTTGGTTATGGTGTTGTCGGTTCAGGTGTTGTGCAGGTTATTGATAAGAACTCAGGTAGGATAAACCGAAATGCCGGGCAGGAAATTAAAGTAAAATACATTCTTGATATCAGGGAGTTTGCCGACTGTCCGTATAAGGCTTTGTTTGCGACAGATTTTGAAACTATTGTAAACGATCCGGAAGTCGAAGTGGTAGTCGAGGCAATCGGTGGTGTAGGTGCTGCACTTACGTACACGCGGCGCGCCCTGGAAGCCGGTAAAAGTGTTGTTACTTCAAATAAAGAGCTCGTTGCGGAGTATGGCAGTGAGCTGCTGAGACTTGCGATGGATAAAGAGGTGAATTATCTCTTTGAGGCAAGCGTAGGCGGCGGAGTTCCTGTTATCAGACCACTTGCACAATGTATGACGGCAAATATCATAAATGAAATCTATGGTATTCTTAACGGTACGACAAACTATATTCTTACCGATATGGAAAAAAACGGAGCGGATTTTTCAGCAGCGTTGCATGAAGCTCAGAAAAAAGGTTATGCCGAATCAGACCCGACCGCAGATATCGAAGGTCATGATACGTGCCGAAAGATTTGCATTTTATCTTCGCTTGCTTTTGGGCGCCATATATTTCCTCATCAGGTTTCGACTGAAGGAATATCCGGCGTTACATTAAATGACATACACTACGCCGCAAAGCTTGGATATGAAATAAAGCTTCTGGGGCGTTCCCGTACTGTCGGCGACAAGGTTTCTGTTTATGTAGCACCGCATCTTGTAAATAAGCATAATTTACTTGCGGTTGTTGATGGCGTAATGAACGGGGTCGTTATCCGCGGAAATGCGGTAGGAAACGTCGTTTTTTGCGGTGCGGGCGCAGGAAAGCTGCCAACCGCAAGCGCAGTAATAGCGGATGTAATTGATGCTGTGAAACACCTCCATGCAAGAAGATGGATAAGCTGGGCTGATGGCGTTGATGATTTAATTGTTGATTCAACACTTCTGGATTCAGCATGGTACATAAGAGCAAACGCAGCTCGCAATAAAGTAGAAAGAGAATTTGGCAGCGTTATATTTGCCGAAGATACCGGCACCGAAACCGCTTTTGTAACAAGTGTTATGAATGGTAAAATGGTTGACGATTTACTAAGCCGCGGAATTGATGTGCGGTCGCAATTCAGGGTTTTGGGAGATTATTAATGCAGAGTTAGGAATGCAGAAATAAGAATGCAGAATTGATATGTAACTTGTATATTAAGTTTGAAGAAATAAGAAACAGATCAGACTGTTATGTGGAATGGGAGAAGGTTGGTTGTAAGTATGGGGTTAATAGTACAAAAATTCGGGGGGAGCTCTGTTGCTGATGCAGAGAGTATACGACGTGTTGCGTGGATTATCGCCGAGGCGTACTCCGAGGGGAAAAATGTCGTAGTGGTATTGTCTGCGCAAGCGGATACTACAGATGATCTCATTGCAAAAGCGAAAGAGCTTAACCCGAACCCTTCAATGCGGGAAATGGATGTCTTGCTTTCAACGGGTGAGCAAGCTTCAATAGCACTCATGGCTATGGCTTTGGAAACCCTTGGTTTGCCTGTTGTGTCTCTTACAGGCTGGCAGGTTGGGATGAATACAGACTCCTCTTATGGTAGTGCGCGCATAAAAGGAGTATCGGCAGAACGTTTAAAAGCCGAACTCGACCGCCGCAGAATAGTTTTGGTCGCAGGTTTTCAAGGCATTAACAAGTTTGATGATATAACAACCATCGGACGAGGCGGCTCGGATACGACCGCAGTGGCGTTAGCCGTAACCTTAAATGCCGATATCTGTCGTATATACACGGACGTCGAAGGGATTTTTACCGGAGATCCGAATAAGATTCCGGGGGCAAAAAAGCTTGATGAGATAACATATGATGAAATGATTGAGCTTGCAACGCTCGGCGCTCAGGTTTTGCATAACCGGTCGGTCGAAATGGCAAAAAGATATGGTGTGAAAATGGAAGTGCTCTCCAGCCTTGTCAGACGGCCGGGAACAATTGTTAAGGGGGTAACAAAAATGGAACATATGAAAATAAGCGGTGTAGCAAAAGATACTGACATTGCCCGGATAGCACTGGTAGGCTTAAAGGATGAGCCTGGAGTCGCCTTTAAAATGTTCCGTGTGCTTGCTAATGAAAAGATAAACATCGACATTATTTTGCAATCCATCGGCCGCAACAACACAAATGATATAAGCTTTACCGTTTCAAGAAGCGACATGGAAAAAGCAGTTAATGTCCTTGAGGAAAACAAGGAGATTATCGGATATTCGGATATCAGCACGAATGACAAAATCGCAAAAGTCAGTATCGTAGGCGCGGGAATGATGTCATCGCCCGGTGTTGCGGCAATGATGTTTGAAGCTCTGTATGATTCAAAAATTAATATCGCAATGATATCCACAAGTGAAATAAAAATCTCGGTGCTCGTCGATGAAAATGATGCGGACCGTTCTGTCGCTGCCATCCATGCGAAGTTTTTTGATACATAAGAATAAAAAAACCTTGACAGATTAGGCTCTGTTGCATAGAATTACTTTGATTGAGATAGTTTTGAGAAAGAGGTTTAAGAAATGCCGGATAAAAAAAGCGAAAGCAAGTTAAAGGCTATGTTGGAACGAACCGGCGTAATACGCAAGGTTGATGAAGCGTCACAACCGACTGATTTAACGGGTTATAGTTCAGATATCAAGCCTTTATTCGACTTGCCCGATGATACCATAAAGGTAACTCCGGCTGCCCGTCAACCAATACCCGGAATGCCCAGCCCTGTTTTCCCAACGGATAAACCGACAGAAGCATCATACACACAGCCTCACATTGAGGATAGGATTGAAGCTGAATTAGCGGAGGATGCGGATATGTCTATATATGAACAGGAACGCAGTGAAGTAGTCGAAGAACCGGCACCTCAAACGTATGTTGAACCACCGGCAGTACAACCATCGGCATCATATGGCGGGGTCAGCCCATCCGGAAGCGACTATGGATATGAAGAAACACAAGCAATTCCGCCTGTAACCGTCAAAAGAGAACTGCAGCCCGAAAGCTATACAGACAGATTCCTTAATACCGAAGAGTTATACGAAGCACTTTCTCTTACACCGAAGAAAACCGATTCCATATACCTGATTGAAGAATACTTGCAAACACTTCCGGATTCCCTGCCGGATTCACAAAGGCGCGATATAGTTGCAAAATTACTTGCCGCATCGGGCTTTGATTATGATTTGCTTATGGGCGACGGTGTTTTGCGCGTAAAGATGCTCAAAGAGTATGCCGAAAGATTTGCGCGTCATACAGATGACTACATAGCTGCCCGTCAGGCAGAGCTTGATGAGCTTGACCAACAAATTTTACGCACACGAAGATTGATTGAAAACCGCAAGGATTTGCATAAAAAGCAGTTTTTCTCAATTGAGGCTGAAGCACAACGTCTAAAAGAGGTGTTAACGTATATTTCAGGTTAAATAAAATGCAGCTATCGCCGACACTCCAACATTACCATTACAAAGTGTAGTTACAAAGATATATTAATAACACTATATATTGACGACGTGAAGTAGGAAGACTTCGCGTCGTTTGTGACCGCCGGAGGAGCGTTCAGTCAGGATATGACTGCAAAAGAAAGAAGGTGAAGCAATAAAATGAAAGGTTATGAATTTACCAAGCGTGGCTTGGCTATTATAGTTATTCTTGTTATTGCCTTGATTGCTTTGCCAATATCGGTCATCTCCGTCAGGGCTCTCAGCGGCTCGCCGGATGACGACCATCCGGGCATATACACACCTACCCCCGAACCGGGGGATGAGCCGGGGAACGAACCGGATGGTGAGTCGGGGAATGGTTCCGGAGAAGGGTCCGGGAACGGTTCCGAAGAAGAGCCGGGGAATGAACCCGGTGAAGAACCGGGGAACGAACCGGATAGTGAACCGGGGAATGGTCCTGGAGAAGGGTCCGGGAACGGTCCCGAAGAAGAGCCGGGGAATGAGCCGGAGCCCGGTCCGATTGATATAAATGTCGATGCCGGTATCATGTCATTTATGTTTTCTCCGGAAATGCAAGATTCTATTGATACAGAAACAGTATCAATGATGGGAGACTTCTTGAAATCCCCCGAAAATACGAGAGCTTCAAGAATTGTCGCCCGTATTCCAAACTTGGATGAGAGTGATTCGGTGATTGTTATTGATGCAATAGCCGGGGCTTTCGCACAATATGGCGTTTCTCAAAATAGGTTATCGTATGTAATCTACCCGGCGGGTACAGGTGATAATGTTTTTGAAATCAGCTTTTCCTTTGAGCGTGTCACGAACCCGAAATGATTGGCAGAACCCTTTCAAAATGCATTCCGCGCGATGCCTTCACAAGAACGGCGTCGCCTTTTTTTATCAGCTTGGGAATTTCTTCCATCATCTTCTCCATGCTTAGATAATGCTTCGCATTGATGCCGCCGGCAGAGATAAACCCGTCGTAAATGTTACGGGACAAATCTCCTTGACATAAAAGACTGTCAATTCCGCTTTGTGCTGCAAATTCACCAACCTCTCGATGCATTCTGACAGTGTGTTCTCCAAGATTCAACATATCGCCGAGTATAGCA
>Ga0123353_10018302_pt1 | contig 10353 bp, 4 predicted proteins | sample TergutLab28metaG_3_FD_92763 | JGI IMG/M metagenome (GOLD analysis project Ga0123353, IMG submission 92763) | Labiotermes labralis P3 segment gut microbial communities from Petit-Saut dam, French Guiana - Lab288 P3 | ecosystem: Host-associated > Arthropoda: Insects > Digestive system > Gut ...
GAGTGGACCCCGTTCCAGACCCACTACTACTCAGAAAATCTGGTAGCGCCGGGGATCGAACCCGGGACCTCTGTATCTGTAGCCAGAAACTCTGACCACTAGACCACAGAGGCGGTCAAGGCCAATTAAAACCGAACTTAAATGTGGAATTTGATTTCATGAGACATGTTTCACTTTCTCACTTCAACATTTATGAGGTTCAGCTGTGTTTATTAGAAAATTTTAACTTAATGACCAGTGTTGTTTGTAATGACTTCATCTATCATATTGAATCAACAAACGCGTGATGAAAGACAGCATGGATTAGCGTGTAAATGCTGTCTTAACCCCGCCTTATGATAAGTCAATCCTAGTACGGTTATAAATTCCGTTGGCACAGTTAATCTGTAATATTATGCTTCGATGTGCTTATTTATTTAGTTTAGTTCATTAATTGCACGTAAACGTATACAAAAAGGTTATTTTTTTATGTTATTTATATGAAGTGCAGAAATAAACACAAAGACCAGTCTGTCGTGTCTGCGCGTCCTCTCATCTGACCGAATATATTGCGGTTTAAATTGGTACTGGTGGTCCGCAGTACGAGGTGTCCGGTGTATTTCACTGTGGCTCACTCTGACCTCATAAATAACCTGCATATCTCAGTAAATATAGTGGCCAGGCTACAGTCTAAACGACAGCAGAATGAAAGTTTGATTACCCGCAGGTCATTAGTGTCCAGAATGGCTCTGGATACCAACTTAGCCTCCTAGGCAGGGGGTGTCGAGGACACTACATGGGGATTAAGTGGCGGAGACGTGAAGCTAACCACTACCCAGTTTAAGAATACGTGTTGCTGTGGCAGCTGATACCTCTGTATTCCTTTATAGTGGTTGGATTTAAAACAGGGACAACTTCTTTTCTGTCATATCTCGAGACGAGTGTGGTGTAAGATGCCATGATTGTGTCCTTATCAGTTTGACTGAGGTCTGCTGACTGCATTTGGTTATATTGAGAGCCAGGATAGCGGCATTGGTAGAGTGAGCTGGATATGGCCTGAACAACCAAGGAATTATGATTCTATTCCCGGTAAGGGAAGGATTTGTCTCTTACGCAGAACATCTAGCCCCGTATTCGTTGGACATCGGAGGCTCTTTCGGAGGGAGTAAAGCGCCCAAGACGTGACGTTGACTAGTTACTTACATAAGTATCAAAATTAAGAGTGATATGAACTCTACCGTCACGCCCCTCCGTATGGCGACATGACATTCACGGCGACATCTTCACTAAACGGCAGCGTTCTAGAATCATTTCATGCTATTTAACTTACGGCACTGAAGCAGCGTCATTATGAACCAGTGATGTGTTAGTGCCAGCTGCACACCTAGAAGTTTTCATGGGGGGGGGTTACCCTGAGGCTGTATATAAAGTTATGTTTGAGTTTAAAAATTGTCATACAAATCTTATAAGTATAACTGCAACATTACACTGCAGATGCATTTACGTACCTACAAATGTAACTGTGGCTGCGTGTGTTCCATGACTCGCCTAATTTAAGTCTCTAGTGTAATCTTTTTATTTATCATCAGCCGATATCAGTGGCTGATTTCGGCTGAAGGGTAAATCACGTAAAACCCGTTCTTGCGAAATTTAAGATTTCAAATTTCAATTTGGGAGCGTTGTAGTCCGGCAGCCCCCGCCACTTCGGTGCACTCCCGATCACTGCTGCTATTAAAATGTGTTAAAGTTTGGGAGACGTAATATACGGTTGGCCGGATGGACATGGCAGCACCATTTTCCATTTACCATATGCATTTCATGTTAAGAAGTCACATAAGAAGACAGTGGAATGACTGTGCCAGTATGTGGTGCTGCATGAATGAGAATGTGTTTCACAATTCGTGAACGTGCTCACAGTGTGGCAACAGACCCTGAAGGTTCAGTACCACCACTGGACACAATCCGCGGCAAGTTTTGCCCTCGTCTGAGTCTCGTAACCTAAGTTGCGCATTAATGTTACAAATTTTTTTCCCACTGTAAATGACACTGTGTCCACACAACTTCGGCGCGGTGTTCTGCCGAACACATGTCTTAATTCTTGTAAGACTTCGCGTCAAAATACGCGTTGAAAAGTTAAATTTGTCTTCAGATTGTGTTCCTAGGTATAAATTCCCGTTTGTGGCGCACGGTTTGCTGATTACATCGTAATAAGTGATTTTGAAGTTTGCATGATCATAATTCTTTGCAGTTTGTCATAAAACATCAGTTTTATGTAGTCGCTGAAATTTCCGTATTCATTTTCTAATCTCTTCGTACAACTTCCCGCAGAAAGGCCTTCACGTTTTACGAATTTAAAACACGGTTGGTCCAGTGCTGAACGAAATGCGATCGGTCGAGGAAAGACGATCATGTGTGAAATCCGGTGAAACAGAATATGGATTAGTCCCTGTGCATGTACAGGCTCTCTGCAACATTCCCACGCTTCTGTCATGGTTAGGAATACAAAACTGCTTGTATTCCATAAAGAAATACCTAGATCTCAGATAAACCTGCTTTCATATTGAACTGCCGACAATTCACGTGTTCGCCTGTTTTCAAATTGTTAGGAAACAAGAACAGTTTTTTTTTACATGAAAACGAAAAGCCATTTCCTTATAACTTTATCTGACGGTATAGGATTCATATTTGCTAATAAAGACATCCCGTTCCATAGAAATGTAAGATTTCCTCTTTCTAAATAAAGATGTTTTGTCCTCAGTTCCAGTTTCATGTGGGCGAGAAAGAAGATACTGGGGACAGACGGAGAACATACCATAACAATGGCATGGCCTTCGTATTCACGGCAGTTGTATGTGTGCGAACATGTCTTCTGCCTGCTGAACATTAAGACGAGACTGGCTGTCAGTTGCCATGGCAGTAGTGCGTAATGGTTGCAGACGATGAAACTCCTTTTATCATTTCTCTGCACAGGCTGCATAAAATGAACGTATAATGTGGAGGTCGTAAGCCTGTATTCTCTATCTCCGAGACTGCTAATCGGATTTCCATAATTTTTGTAGCCCTGTTCAGAGAGTGGTCGTACTCAAACTTGTTGGACAAATTCAATTTTTTTTTGCGTGTGGGTAGGTAATAAGACATATATTATGGGACACGCAAATTGAATTTGCTATGTAGTTTGGTAAAAAACTTACCAAAATTTGCCGTTTAGCTTGACTAACGTTTCGGAGGAACCTGCTTCATACTTCTCCCTAAACTCTTACAATCTGATGATGGAGACATCAGGTTTTTTCCGAAACGTTGGTAAATTTTCGCCACACTGCACGGCGTTGCAACTCCGCAGACAGTGGCCTTGATATTACCATATTTTACAAAAATAAGCGGTACGAGAACCAACACACGACGCAGCCATCACGAAGATCTGCAGAGTCAGTTTGAAACTAGAAGTGAGCCACCGGTTATGTAGATACTGGAGGAAAGGGGTGACGGTCACTGGCGATGGAGGCAACATGTACTTCCGAAACACCGGTGTAGACTCACCTGGCAGTAAAGTTGTCGTATCCCAGGACACTACACACGGATTTTCACGGCCGTAGCAACCTCAAATCTTAGGCTTTACTCTCAACCCTTGTTTGCATTAATCTGAAATTGAACTTCATGTATTTTCTTTCAAAAGTGGTTTATTGCGCAAATGTTGGCCACCTATCATATAATAGGCACATTCGCTGTGCTGGTCATGAACCAGGCGCTGAAGTTTAAGTGCAACGTTTTTTTGCAGTCTGTATCTTCGAGGTGCGTAATTAAACACAAATCTGAGCAGTCGTATTCTCAGTACTAGAGTGAACAGTCAGCTTTTCGATGTGGCCGCTTTAACCTGGAACATAACTATCATTGGGTTGTGCAATGCGATAAATTGTTGGGGAGGGGGGGGTTTGGATGGGTCCCATCGAGAGTCGCTATGGGCGCAATGTATAAAAGAAGAATGTCTGCCGCTCTAGGGAATTAAACCTCGTAGCCAGTCCATAGTGACTGAATTGTGTGTTAAATCCATGGAGCAATCCTTCAGAAGCAACTTTCTGAACTACACAGGCCGTAAGGTTGTGTAACCTGAAGGTTCATCGCCGTGTTCGCAAGAACCGTGTTCTGAGCCAAGAGAGTCCACTTCTGACGCACGCGTCCTATTTCTGTCCTGCGATGCTACGAATGCCGCTTTGTCCCGGTGCCTAGACTCCACCTATTCATATCCATCCGCTGTGCCAGCAGACTAGTAGTAAATTACTTTCCCTTGTATTAACGTTATTTCTCTTACGCCTCTATTCCTAACCTTGACCTCCCAAATGCACTGCGATCCATTTCAGCGAATGGAAATGTTTCGCCGGTGCTTGCCGTACGTCTGTTGCACATGTTAAATTACCTTTAATAAATTTTGTCTGTGTTTCTTGTAACTCCTATATCTTAACACTTCTTCATGATGCAGTTTATCATCATCCTTCCGTTTATACATAGGTCTTTAATTTTTCTCTTTCCTTAAAGTTTTCTATGAAAACTTTTGATTGGAAGCTTTTCTTTCTCCTTTGTGCTACGTTCCCGGCCGATCCCCAGTGATCTTGGTTTGGTCACCCTAATAATATTTGACCAGATAGGGGCCCTATAAATTGCGAAGCTCCTCATGTAATTTCCAGCTTTCTCTTACTTCCTTCTCTCGCAAATATTCTTGTGGCCATCATGTAGCAATGCAGTTGCTTTATGTGACTGCCGGCTGCACGGATGGCGGAGGTCGCGTGCAGACAGAGTAATTGCCTTTAATCAGAAGCACTTTCTGTAACGCATGTGTACATAACGAAAGTACGTAGTACTTTATGATGAAAATAAGCGCCTCTGTTTTCAAGTGTATTTGATACTTGTAAATACAACTTACTGGTACCTTCTATCGTCGCCACTTTGAAGTTATGAATGGCAAACAATAGGAAGAAAGGGATATGGACGCTGTCAGAAGGAGACGGGAATAAGAGGGCAGAAAAACACGGATGTTTGAGAAAACGTTTTTTGTAGTGCCGAATAATGTAGCGATGATTGAAAGGGACGGCCTTAAGAAGCTACGGCAGCTGTATGATGGGCAGGGAGACCCCAATAGAAACGTATGGGTCGAGCCGGTAGAAGCAAGGAAGATGGGACAGGAGTGAAGAAGGGGGATTGGAAAGCTTTGTAACTCAGGAAGTTTTATTTTACAAACAGAAAGAACAAAAGCATTCACAAGGTCAGACAGGTGTGTGCTCGGGGGAAGGGAAGATGTAGGGAAATGAGCACACATGTTCTTGTTCTTTGTTTTTAATTTTAGAATGTAAAACCAAGGTCATCATTGCAGATGGGGTTTTTTTTGGTGGGGGGGCTAAGATGGCAGACATTGTTAAGAAATGGGTTCGGTTTTTTTTGGCGCGCCCGAATAGTAAAGTTACAAAAATATGCATATTCCTTGCCACGTCTGCCTGTCTTTCCACTTTAACTCGATAACTGCTGGGCATATTTTTTCATGGAAAACATTGCCGACATTTTTGGATACTTTCTATTTTTTGAATAAAATGGAACAATATTGGATGCTTTACGTTAAGTTTTGCTTAAATTTCTTTATGCTTTTCGAACATAACTTGATATTTCGGACATTAACGACGTTAAGAATGCTTGCAGCCGTACCTCCACTTCGTCCCGCGTCATGCAACACAGAGATAACTTTATCTTTTAACGGAAAGTTCTTTAGATGACGGTAATACAGAAACACGAAACAGAAGTTTTTATAGTGTAATTGTTCGTAAGTTTTGCTGTTTTGACGATAGCGAGCAGAAATAGGAGCTAAGGAACGCTGTGGAATTGGCTTCCTTACTCTTTCTGCTTTGAGGATTCTGTTCTTCCGCGATATGAAACTGCGTCACTGGGTAAATTGTTAACCGACGTTTCGAAAGAACGTAGTTACATTTTGTTTTCAAGAGTCTAGACTTATTTTCCTTGTTTTATAAGGAAATATATATTTCCGTCAGTTGTACGAAGATAACCGCGACAACATAGCAGAACACGAAGATTCTACAAGGCTGACACCAAAACTTATTTTCTGGGGAGAGGCCAGTTCACACCGCCTCGATCTTGACGTACCCTCACAGTCTGTCCGCTTTCATGAGATCAGGTAGGTATACTGTCCTGCAAACGAAAGTTGTCTTTTCATGTTTATATTTGTTTATGTCTTACTTACAATGTCATCAGTAACTAAGGCTATATGGCGTCGAATGGTAGGGTGATTAGTGTTAAACGAATTGAATGGGATGCGTAAGGAAAAGGTCATTGTTTAAATTCAGGTGAAATTCTGGCATTTTTCCAGGGGTAGAGGAATACGCAAAAACAGCTTAGTCACTGTCGCTTGTCACCGTGACAAAGAGTAGTTTCGTGATCAGCTTGGTGTTTGGTAATCTTGGGTTCGGATTCTCGGGCCGGGTGCTCTTAGTGGCGTTCCTCAATTATATGCCGAGATATTACCTAAGCGTAATATTACCGATAGTACCTAAGTTCATTATCATGACCGATAGTAGGCCTCCCTAAGTGTACTGTCATCGGTAATACCAAGGAGTGCCACCATTACCTACTGCATTGTATTATAAGGGTGATTTCTGGGTTGCATCTTGACATTGCTACCTTGTTCGTGTTTAAGTGGTGGTTGTTGTTGTGTTTAGAATATTTGATACTTACGTGGGGTAACATTATAAAGCATCACACCGAATTGATGTTCTTGAAAACTGAAGCGATTTTTCTCCTTGGGGAATCCCACATTCCTCCGGTCTAACAGGTAGTAACGCGTCTAAAGACTTCTTTTTAACGAAAAACATCATACTTCAGCCGTTACCATCTTTAAATATCCTGTATGCTTTTTTCCCCTCTCAAGTGGCAGATGGCTGATATGTGAAGGCTATAGGAGAAAGAGGAAACTGAAAATTTGCAAGTGCTATTAAATTTGCGTAATTATATTTATTGACGGTCAGCAAAAGAAACGTTTGGATTGAGGATTTGAATCATATTCAGAAATTGTGCCACATTATTAGCACATCGCTTCGACAGCCACGGGTATCGTGCGTAGTGGTAAGGGTATGGGATTAATTTTGTAGTGCTCGTATGTGTCGGGTGTTCTGTACTACATCAGCTGTTGAAAACTGAAAAGTTGCACTGTTATATGCCGCACTCAAGACAGGCTTCATTATTTAAGGACAAAGTTAGTTGGTGTCACGTATAGTCATCGAACGGTGACGGCATAGGCATAAGCGTAAAGTCTAACGCGTTTTTTGACGCCTGTGCCAGTTAGAAGTTAAATGTTAGCTACATACTTGAATTGCTTTGCTTTCAGAGCCAGATCCTCCGGTATATGACCGATCTGGAAGTGATGCTGAGGAAGAAACCTCGCCCCTCCAGTAACCATAAATAACAGTTAATGTACAGACTTAACAGATTTCTAGACTCCCTGACCAGGACAGTGGTTTAGCTAATTGGGGGCCCATCTACTTTAGCACTCGTCGGGTGAATATAGTGCGCATGCGGGCAAATGTCTGAATGATCCTTTTCCGTGTACTGTTAAGATCGTAATAGTCGTTCGTTATGATTTCGTAAATAGACAGTCCCTCTTTAGTAGCTAAAAGTTGGATACTCGATAAATTTCCTCGCATTTTGTGGAACGCGTTTGCACATTAGCATTTTGAGAAGGGCCGGCTGCTGTTCCTTTCCTAAGCCAGATGATTCCAGTCGACAACCTCCCATCCTTTCTTTAAGGTACGTTTTAACCCTTTAAACGCCGATTTAAATCCCATCTGCCATTTGCTGGCATTATTAGGAGCTCACCATATTCTCCACGTTAGAGGGGTAAGGGTTAATATATCCCCGTATCTACGCCCACTTGTTGTAAGTAGTCCGTTTCGTTCACGTTTTTCCACCGACACTCTGTATGCATTTCCCTTCCCCCCCCCCATGCGTGCCACATGCACGGCCGTCTCTGAGGATTTGATTATTCTTGATAATATTTGACGTTACAGATCATGGAGCTCCTCATTATGAATAAGCAATTTTTTTCCCATTTTTCCCTTCCTCTTAAGTTTGTCTTTTCTCATCAGTATCTTTCTTTGGGGGCACCCACAGTCTGTGTTCTTACCTTAGGGCCAAAGACCAAGTTTCACATCCACATAATAAAAGTGGGACTGTAGTCTAGTGCATTAAAATTTGCATTTAAACGGTAAAACAAAAAGATTATGAACTGAATGGTGGTAGCCAATCCCTTAATTTAATCTGCTCTTAGTATCTCGTGACTGTAACTTTGGTGTGTTACTGTCTTTCCCAAATATTTGAACTTTCAGCTCATTTTTTAAGGTTTATGGTTGTCCTGCACTCTGGCGACTTGACTTGAACTTACATCCGGCTTTCTCTGACTTGCCTATGTAAGAATCGTAGCAGCCACGATACAACTGTATGTGCCCTTTATGGTTGTTTTCACTCATTAAACTAAATTTATCATATAGACCATAAGCTGTTGTGTTCCATTCAATTTAAGTACGTTGCGGCTTTCTTGGGTCTTCCTAAGGGCATGTTTTATAGTGAAATTTCAAAGAAAGGGCGATGTGTTACGTATTTGTTTCAGGCCACTCTGTGTAGAAAACGCCCAGTCTAATTTTCCCGTATACGAACTTCACAGTGTGTGTTCTCATTATTTTCCCCAGTATTTTACGAACTCAAAATATCTGATCTCTGGTTGGGTAAAACAGGATCTGCATTTTTATCCATAAGAATTTTGTCTACTTGCGGAGTTTGCCTTGAGGGAAGAATGAATGAAATTCTGTATATGTTTGACAACAGCGATATACCTCCATAATTACTGCGGTCAGCTTTAACAATGGTGTGTTAATTTATTACAGAATAATATAAATTATGTTATATTTCAGTATTGTGAATTACCTTCATTTTTCTTGTTTCAGGTAAGTGGTTTCACGTTCTTGCATCTGATAGTTCTGTTTTAAGTTTGTTATTTATTTAAATTATTCCACCAGTTTTTATCTTTGCATATAGTGTCAGTGACAATAAATGCGTATTGAGCCTTGACGAAATGATACTGACGGGGTAGAAACGAAGTTACTCGGAGAAAAATGTGGCCTGGGTGTGAAACCGGGCTTCCGCGGTGTAGGGCCGGCGACTAACCGCCTGATCCATTCACTGCCACAATTAAAGAGCTTATTTTCCACAATACGTATGTCCATTTTGGAATGTACTCCGTCATCTGTGGGATAATGTGAGTGATGCTGACCTCTGTTACTGCGTTCAACTATTGTGGTCAAGTAGCGGTTAGTTCTGGCACTGTGGGTTAGATAATTTTTGCCTTTTTCTCCGTATACATATGTGCTTATCCTTCAGTCTTGTGTAATAAAATTCATTTCTTGTCGAAAATGGACTATGTGTTTTGGAGAATAAGCTCGTTAATTAGGCTATGACGTAAGGAGTTGGAAGGCATTAGCTCTCTTCGCATCTTTCTCGAATTGTTACTCGCACCCTTCCGGCGCCCTCAGCCACACATTTTACATTCGTCTGAGAATTATTTTCGGATGAATATTGGTAGTGACAGTCTTTATGAGCGACAAGAGCTTCATCTTGGCTAGAGGTTGGAGGAGTTGAATATAACAGTAGACAGAGAATGGGCAGCCTCTGGGACTGTTATCCCAGCCATCCGTGGGACTTGAGTCTGTTGAGTCAACTTAACGAAAGCCTCTGAGGGTAGGGACAATGCACATTGCTGCGTGTATTTTAATGCTGCCAGAGAATTGACGTAAATTATAGTACTTTTTTTTTTCTTGTGGCCCCGCGGCCTAACGTGGGGGCGTGGCCACCTTTTTGCTTGAAGCTCCAAGATCACTCACAACAACGCACCACATTTGTGAGGACTCCTCTGGACGAGTCACACAACACTCACAACAAAGTTCACGCTCCCGGTTGGATTCGAATCCACAGTCTCAGGAGGCGAGCAGCCGCAGATCTACGCCTTAGACCGCTCGGTCACTGGGACCTACATCTGTGGCATAATTATTTGTGGCACCTAATGCACTCATTTCTTTGACTGAATTAAATCATGAATATGACGAGACCCGTCTAATGGGAAATTGGCTGCTGCTTGTGTAATGTAACTTAACAGTACTAGTGGAAAAGGCCAGCTGAAAGGCAAGGGATAATTTTTTCTTTCATATCTCCAGCCCTAGCTCCCTTTCTTCCTTTTCGTTTTCCTTTCTGTTTCTCCCTCCCCCCCCCCCCCCCCCCTCCCATCTACTTCCTACCACCAATACAACCACTCCCCTTCAACATCTTTAATTATAA
>Ga0123353_10018305_pt1 | contig 10352 bp, 8 predicted proteins | sample TergutLab28metaG_3_FD_92763 | JGI IMG/M metagenome (GOLD analysis project Ga0123353, IMG submission 92763) | Labiotermes labralis P3 segment gut microbial communities from Petit-Saut dam, French Guiana - Lab288 P3 | ecosystem: Host-associated > Arthropoda: Insects > Digestive system > Gut ...
GTAACCACTAACAGCTCCTTGCCTGTTACACAGGATGATGACAGTGCAGAATATGAAGTCCCACAAGCTATTCAAACCATTTCTCGTAATCAGACACAACCATAGCTACCAGAAAGGGCAATGTGCAATCAACAGCCACCCTGGAATTTGGTAATATTGGGAATCCAAACCATATTCTGCACTTAGATGCCTTACAGTTTTACTTAACGTCACTGGTCAAGCTGTGGAATGCAATTGGCGGATACAGGTAGGAAGATGGGCTATTTTTGTGCTGCGGTGTGTAACTATGAACACATGAATAAATAAATGAATAAACCAAAATTTCATAATGGGTGATGGCGTAAATTCGGTATACATTAGGCATACTAACTCTAAAGAGAAAGGAATCAAATTCCACACAAATGACTCGTATTGCGGCAGATATTCTGCTACAGTAAGTACCCTATCTGCGTTTTGTAATCTTTCTTCAATGCAATGGAATTCGAAATGTGTTATGATTTCGTCACACATAACCTCACTCCTAATGTTTTCATGACCCTGAAAACTACGATATAGGCTGCTGCAATTGTTTGTAATGTAACTAGTCGCTATTATGCTTCATACCTCAGTCATACTGTCGAATACATAAATTGAATACTTATAACTTGTAGAGTTCAGACAATAGCTGTCTTCTCATCAGAACACAACTTTGTAAATACACAAACAGTTAGGTTTCTATGTGGCCATGTCCGGTTGTACACAAACTTCCCTCTGCAACGCGGTTGGCTATGTGTCCACAGATCATCTGTATGTGTCAGTGTAATGTCCGTGCTTGTGTGATTTGTGTTGTGACTATGGTCTTCACGTATTTTGTGAACTCATTACATTATTTATATGAGTGAAAACGTTGGTATTTTACATTCCATATGAAGAGGCACGTACCAATACTGAGGAATGACATTATTCAACAACATTTGTAGACTTATTGGGTTTTTACGTGTAGTAAATCTTGTGCATTGAGTGGCCCTCTTATTGGACAGCTGTGTATAAATATTTTAATATAGTTGCGAATTTTAACATAGTTGCAAATTGTATTAGTAATCTAGAAAATTCACTAAATCAGGAAACAACAATGAATAGAATATCTAATAGGCAAAGAAACTCCAGTCCCAAGATCATCCGATTTTTTGTTGTAGACCGTGTTTGAGTTTTTAAATGCAAGATAGCCAGCTGTATTAGCTTAATGAATCAAACGTTATTTCTTATAATAAGAACCAAGATCTTTGTAGTTGGAATCGGCAGTCAAAGACAAGTACTGGTTCACTTTTGCATCACCACATTGTTAGGCGTTTCAAGGTGTATCATGAAAATATTAGGGGTTTTCAAAACAAAACAAATGAATTGATTAATTTTTATCTCCAGATTTCTCTCATATAATTTATTTAACTGAACATCGCCTAACAAATTCTGAATTAAACTGTACTTTTACAAATTCTAATCTTGGTGCCAAATTTTGCAGGAAACTTCTTAAAATGGAGTGTTTATTTTTATTCGTGAAACTTTACAGTTTTCAACTATGAATTTAAATGAATTTTATAAGGAGCAGGGTCTTGAAGTATGTGCAGTTAAGTTACATTTTTCAGCTCTAAGCTTTTGTTTATTATCTATTTCTAGATCTCCAATTGGAAATTTCTTGTATTTTTTAACAGCATTAGAGTCAGTACTCATTTCACTTTATACTAATACTGTAGAATTTATTATCTCTGGAGATATAAATATAAATTATATTAATGATAATGGTAAAAGAAAGCAGACTTCTTGTTATCTTCTTTTAGTCTCTGTAGTACAGTACAATCCCCACCAAGAATTCGTAATAACTCTACTTCTGCAATTGATAATACATTTATTGATAAAGTTAACAATGACAAGTATGCCATATGTCTCTTTATTAATGGATTATCTGATCATAATGCCAAAATTATAACAATACATAATATTATCCCACAAAATCAAATTAGTTATACTCAAACTAGAAGGAAATTTAATATATTTATGATCAACTTGATTTATGAATCTTGAGATAATATTTTCACTGATGATGATAATACATTATTAATAATTTTCTTAATATGTATTTAAGAAATTTTTATTCCATTTTTCCTTTAATAACATCACAGTATAAACCCAGTAACAAAGTGTGGATAACAAAAGACATAAAGACTTCTTTTCTTCATAAAAGAGAACTTATTAGTAGGAATACAAATAACCCAAAACTCAGGGAACACTGTAAATGTTACTACAGGACACTGTCTAATGTCATTAAAGAAGCTAAATAACTTTATTGCAACAGAAAGATTTCAAATTCTATTAATCCAATGGAAACTACGTGGAATATTATACAAACTGAAACACTCAAAAGAACTAGTGATAAAGGTATACACCTCTAAAATATAAATGAAAAATTAACTGATAATTATCAAACTATTGCAAACTCTTTTTAACACATACTTTTTTAGCAATTTTAGATAAAATTAGTTTCAATAACACAAATGCTGATAATGCTAAATTAAATAGTAATAACCCCCTTCATTATTTAATTCAAGCCTTTGAACACCCTTTTCCAAATATTAAGTTTAATCATGTATAAACTACTGAAATTGAAAAAATTATTAAATCTTTGAAATCTGAAAACTTACACGCATATGACGAAATTTTGGTGAAAATTCTAAGATTTAGTAGTCAATTTGTTACCTCTCCCTTGACTTACATATGTACTAAATCACTTTAAACCGGTTATTTTTCCAACTCAATTAAAATTTTCAGTAGTTAAACCATTGTATATAAAAAAAAAATGTGACAGAACTAACATATGTAATTTTGACCTATATCATTACTTACATCATTTTCAGAAATCTTCGAAAATGTTATATATGCAAGACTTAATGAACACATATAACATAATAATATTTTAGCAAACAAACAATATGGCTTTAGACGTAATTCATCGAAAGATAAAGCCTCTTAAAAATTAATAGATGATATATTATTAGTCCTAAACAATAAATTATTAGTTGGTGGTATATTTTGTGACTTGGAAAAAGCCTTTGACTGTGTGAATCATGATATGCTTTTATTGAAATTGGAATTTTATGGAATTACAAATAAAGCTAATGCTTTGATAAAATCTTATCTAAATGGTAGATACCATAGAGTTCTGGTAGACAATAAATATTCCAATACAACCTCTTTTGGATGGGGGTTAGTTAAACAAGGTGTTCCCCAGGGTGCAATTCCTGGTCTTTTTTTTTTAATACATAAATGACCTTCCAGACACTGTATCTAATATATCTAAACTGGTTTTCTTTGCTGATGATACTAGCATAATTGTAACTAACCACAGTTCTACAGAATTTACAAATGACATTAGTAAAGTATTTAGAAATTTTAATGACTGGTTTAGAATTAATCTACCCTCATTAAATTTTGATAAAACATTTTATATGCATTTCTTGACTAAAAATAGTTATAAAATTAACATGAATATGTGCTATGAGAACAAACAAATTATTAATACTTATAGCACTAAACTTCTTGCATTATTCAATGTTAGTTCATTATCATGGAATGACCATATTGATCAGTTAGTGTTTAAATTAATTACTGCATATTATGGGATTAGGTCTGGCAAGCCTCTCATAACTCAAGAAACATTAAGGATGATCTATTTTTTTTTATGTTCACTCCATATTAACTTATGGTATAATTTTCTGAGGTAATTCATCCTATTGTGATAATATCTTTAAGGTACAAAAAAGAATAATTGTATTACTCAATTATTATACCAACTACTGCACATATATAAAATTTATAACATTTACACATTAAAACATTAAAAACGCTGCGACATGTTTCGGTCCTAGGACCATCATCAGGGAGCCATATCGTTCTTGCTAAAGTCACACTCCGTTGCGTGATACATATAACGCAACGGAGCACAGAATGCACATCCGTAGCAGGGCACTCTTTGCAACATAACATTACACAACACGGCATGCTACCACAATACCCAACTGGTACAGCGAAATTAATGTGACTTTAGCAAGGACAATATGGCTCCCTGATGATGTCCTAGGACCAAAACATGTCAGAGTGGTTTTAATGTATAAATTTTATAAATTTTATATATGTGCAGTAGTTGGTATAATAATTGAGTAACTCAACAACATGCACGGTGTAACAATGAAAAAGAGAATAATTAGAGTTATTACATATTAAAGAAACAGAGGTTCATGTCATACATTATTTAAGAAACTAAATATCCTCCCACTTAAATCCCAATATATATTTTCCCTATTATTATTTATAGTCCAGAATAGAGAATTACATAAATCCAATTCTGATATTCATAATATTAATACCAGACAGTACTGATTTACACCCTTCTATATCAAAATTAACTACTTTTCAAAAGGTAGACTATTGTTTTTGGTTTAAGGTTCTTAATCTTCTTCCATCTAGCCTTAAGATTTTATCTAATGAACTGAAACCATTTAGACCAGCTTTAAGACAGATTATACTCACAAACTCCTTTTACTCACTAGATAAATATTTTAATTGGAACTGAACTAAAGATCTTGGTCTTTATATATTTTTATAATTGTTGTTTTATAACTTTATAATAATTTATAAATAAAAATATTGTACATTCTTTACATTATTTATCATATTTTTAGTTAACATAGATAAATTTATTATTTTATTTTGCTATTTAGCTAGACATATGCTTCTTACAAGCAAATATCCACATTACATTGACTAATTCTGTATCCAATGGTTTTTTTGTAGCTTTATCAGGGTTTGTGGATTGCAGGTAAATAAATAAACTAATGCATCGCAAAATTCTAATATTAAGCAGAAATGAGCCAAGTATGTCTTGGGAATGAAGGGTGGGGGTGTGAATAATTTAGGTTTAAAAAAATAATAAACTCTCAGTTTGAAAATAATTCAGTTCCAGAATGCTGAAGTTACCTCCGCCAAAAAGGCCCCAGTTTTGCATAAGATAACGTCAGAACATTTCAGACAAATAAATATATACTGTTTGTAATGGCTACTGCAGCAGAGATTGAAGATCTCATGACAGGACCTCTTGTTACATGGGTATGTATTGATGTTATCTGTATACTATGTTATGGTGTGTGAACAATTAAAAGAGTCATCTAGAACTGGAATTTTCATTAATTTATTCTAGCAGTAGTATTACTGGCATTTCTATTCATGGTTGCACTGCTTGTAAAGGTCTTTTATGTAATGTTCTTATTTTTCTTGTTGTTCATATGCACAATACTTGTTGCTAGATGAGCAAAAATAAGGAAATTATAGAAATAAAAATATTGCATTTTCTTCTTTTCAAGTTTCCTCCACTCACCACTTCTGTACTTACTGTTATAGCTTTACTTGCTAAGAATGTGGGTATATAATTCTATAGTGTGTAGTGAGAATTAACTTCTTGAAATTTCAGGTAAATTCCACTTAACTATGATAACACAACTGGATTACTGTATCTGAGATAAACTTCAGACCTTCCTTACCCTCTACATAAGTCAGTAATATGTTGAGATGAGTGTAGAACCACTTGGAGTTGAATTATCCACCTCCTCGTGTGTGCCTTATTTATAGCTTTATGTGCAGGAAGTGTTTCACATACTGGTAAAATAGTGGTCTCACAATTGAAGACTGATATGCCCCTTTATGTCATGTTACAGTTCAGTTCATGCTTGGAGAATGCTGACAGGCTTGCTGAGTATGAAGACCTCACCGATGGGATTCTTATTCACAAAATTCTGTTACAAATGTATGTTATTGTTGTTATCATATGTTTGTATACAGCTGATATCTTTAATTTAATATATCGGTATCGATGTACTTATGGAGAGTGTGCATATTCACTGCCATGAAAGTCTCATATCTTATGAGAAATACTTCTGTCTTTATGCAGAGATCCAGAACCAATGCATCATGGAGTAATACCATGTCTGGGTAATGTGTCAGTTCGCATACGTAATATGGACATCATCGTTAAGAATATTAAAGCTCTGTACGAGGTAAGCATTGTAGTTAGAATACTTATATTTTAACCCATTTATTGATTATTTCTTCATAGTTTTCTGTCCCAGTTTGAGTATGGAAATGTAGTGCATAATACTAGAATGTGCTTACATGAAAATACTGAGTGGTGCTCACAACAGAAGGAATCTTGGAATCAGTAAGTATATAAAAATCATGCTTGTTTTGAACTGTCACAGCAGTGCAACTGAGGCTTCAGTTCTGGGATATGACACTGCATCACTGGGTAATCATATTGCATTGTTTTACAGCAACATTATGCCGTGATCTCCAAGGGTTGATAAGCTGTGGAAGAATTGACACATTGTCATATCTCAGAAGTACGGAATCCTCATGTAAGAATTAAGTTCCAAACCATTAGAAGAAGAAAAAATGTTGACATGAAAATCGGCACAGTACACACTGTAGAATTTTTTTATTTTGTACTGAAGAAGCCATGTTGGTGGGGGTGGGTTGCACTCTGTTCAAGATCTCCTGGATTTAAAACACAGCCCAGAGATTCACTGCCCTGAGTGAGGTTTATCATGGCTTTCCTCAGTTTCTCAAGGCAAATGTTAGCTTAGAACCTCAAATTAGGTAATGACATTTTCATTTAACATGTTCCCTGATTCATCATTCAGGTCATTTCATGCTTGAACTGTTAGCAGGAGTTTAAAATCTTTGTGTGTGTGTGCGCGTGCGCGCACGTGTATGTGAGAGATTGATTGATTGATTTATTTATTGATTGATTGCCTGTGTTTTATGTGTGACTATTGATCACTTGTATTTAAGAACAAGACCAGAAGGTAGAGGGAATAAATGACCAAGAAAGGTATCTTTGTATCTTTTTTTGTCATAGGAGTCTCATCCTTTGTCCGAAGGAGTGCATAACATACATATTCAGTAGAAATGTGATTTTATAGTGTCCCTCAAGGGCTGTTGTATATAGGAGTGTATCAATAGAATGGTTATCTGTTAAATATATAGCTAGATATGGGGATTTTCAAATTTTGCCATAGAATTTACAGTGGACATATTACTGAATGAAATAAATCTACGCAGGAGGAATTGTGTCAAGTTCTTCTGGTGGTGCCTGACTGTGTGAAGCTTGGTAGGGAACCAGAGAGTAAAGCTGGTGTTGAGAACATGCAGCTGTTGCTTCTGCTGCTTCTGGGATGTGCTGTACAGTGTCCTAATAAGGAGACGTTCATTGACAGGATTAAACAGCTGGATGTGCAGGTTCAACATGCCATTGTTGATTGCATCAGGCAGGTTAGTCTGGGCTATTTAGTTTATTATTCTGATAGTACATTGATAGAATTTATTTTATTTTTTTCTGAAGTAGCAATAAAGCTGAAATATGAAACCGTTACATTCCTCAGTTATTGAAAGCCACATGTACTGAAGCATCTCTGTTGCTAAAAATTGTTAAACTACACGAGTGTTGAGAGAGATCTGAGGTTCTCAAAATTATGACTCTAGAGATTGTGGACTTCTGGTATGTGATACCATGTAGTTTGGCATGTAGGTTCCAGCATTTCAGAGGATCATGCTGCTTCCATCTTGGAATGTTGATTGTACCTGTAAGATTAGTGTAACTATCATAACATTATTGCTTTAAGTCTCCTTGTTGTTTTTATATTACTGAACTAGTTAAAATTGGATCTGGGAAGTCCCAAATGTTAATTATCATTTTCAGGTGACAGATAATCATAACATTGTACTGACACAAGATGGCATAACCGAAACATTTGCTCCTGATCTCATGGTGACACACATTCGAAGGCTAGTACGAGAGAGAGATGAATATTTGCAGGTTGGTTTTTTTTTTTATAAAACTCTTATTTTAGTATCTTTTTCCCATAGAAATTCAGATACAAAATACATACTTTTTTTGTCTTTTCATCCTTGATAAACATTTCAGAATACACTTACAACAACCCTCTTATGTGTTGCCACGTGTAATTCCACCCTACTGTATGATAACCCATTTTAGCGTTACAAGATGACATGCCATGAAAACATGCTACACCTTCTGGCAGAAACATTCTGGATATTACGTTCACTCTTTTCCTACTCCTCAAAAAACAAAAATTTTCATTCGTTCGTGCTGTGAGCTCATGGTCTTCAGGGACATGAAATCATGTAGTTTGATAAACAGGCACCAGCATTTCAAAGGACCTGCTGCTTCTGTGTTCAGGGTTTGTTCTACTCTGAAGATGGAGGCACCATATTCCTGTGACTTCTTGGTACCTATGTACAAAACTGCATTGTGTTACTTCATGGCAGCCATACTTTATAATACTTGTCACGTTGCAAACCTCAGATCTGGAGTTAACCTCTTGTTTAATTTTTACCCAGCACTGGACAGCTACTGTCATTCAGGAGAGATCAGCAGGAGGTGGTGGTTGTAATGAACAGCAGAGAAAAGCCTCAACACCAATGTTAGAAGGGGAGTCACATCATCTGGCTGTGGAGCTAGCTGACTGGAAGGCTCGTCTGAGAAAACAGCGTCAAGAACTGTATGTATCTGATGCATGTATAGTCACACTGAGGTCTAGAAATATGTGACTGTTTAAAGATTAAGCCCAGTGAATAGTGGGAACCACCGAATAGATCCCCCTATGGTTACTTAGACTGCTGCTATTGATAAGACATAATGGAAGTGTACTACTACATAGCAGGTATCATGTAGTACAATGTCGATTGATGAGTTTGCAAGTTTGTGGTACTGCTATTAACATTAGTTTTTTAGGTGTCACTAATTCATATATTTTGTGTCCTTTGTCTAGTGAGGAAAAATCAGAAGCATTGGTAGAGTGTAAAGAAGACCTGGAACATAACAAGCTATTAGTGGCTAAACTGCGGCAAGAGGTAACGTGCACCAGTGTTCATATACCTTTCTTTTCATGCTGCCGAAGCGAAGACTATTTTAAAACAAGAGCTTTGTTTTATCCTGTCTATAGGTTCAAGAGCTGATGCAAGATGCCAGAGCTGCTAAAGCCTACCGGGATGAACTTGATGCTGTACGTGAAAGGGCAGAGCGAGTGGACAAACTGGAAATGGAAGTGCAGCGGTACCGTGAGAAACTGAGTGACATTGAATTCTATAAGACACGCATTGAGGAACTGAGAGAAGATAACAGGTCAGACATGTTCTCTTTTCCACCATCTGATTGTATTACAGTTAATTTTCCCCTTTGCAATGTATGTCTGTAAAAGGAAATGTGAAGGGTAAAGTTCACCCTATAACATGACAGGAAGACATAGAGGTGGATTAGAGGTATAGTTCTACTCTTTCTTTAGCCTCAGTGCTAGATGGCGTTTGGTGGTCAGTGCAGTGCCTCAACCACTTTACCCCAAGAAAAACCTGGTACCCCTAGTACAGGAGGCTACGTGGGCCCCCAGGGCCATTCTGGAAGGTACAGAAAACCTCGCTCACCATCAGAGTTCAAACCCTGTACCATCCAGCCCTTAGTGATTCTCTCAACCAACTGCAGTATCCTGCCTTACGGTGTATATTTGTTGATAAATTAAGTGTCCCCCAAAGTAGGTTAAACAGTATCCTTTCCTTTGTCACCATTCTCCCTCACTGTGTGGCTTACTTTTTTCATGTATGAGATACACAAAGACATACCATATGAATGCAGTTTAGATTTGTAACTCATGAAATTCATTAACATGTACCAAAGCATTCTTAAATTTGGTGGTATTTAATGGGCTCAGTATAAATATTTACTTCATTTGAGCATTAAAGTAGAGTAGTTCTGATTTTTTAGTGTATTTTTTTCTCATCTGTTAACTTTTGCCAAGTATGCAGTGAAGCTTTGAATGGAAGAATGATTGTGTAAAACTGAATATGGAATGTAAAACATCAAATAATTTTTAATGTCACTTATTATCTGCAATTGACTATTTTATTAATTAGTTAAAACATAATTAAGAACTTTTTTTTAACCTAATAACAGTGGCAGTACCAGTTGTTGTTGCTGGTGATATTAAGACAGTGGTGATGAAGATACCTCACCAAATTGCCTTCCAGGCTGTGTTCATTGCCACAGGCAGTCACAAACAGAAATTATCATGTGTCTGAAACAAAACTGTCATATACACTTTAATGGTAATGTGCTTATATTAAAATAATTAACATTGATGATATGCAAGGAAAGTGACCATGATATGTATTCACATATACTTCACCCTGTAAGTAGTCCATTATCAGGTAACAAATTTTTCATGTGCAACTCAAATTTATGTAAATTCAGATTTGCA
>Ga0123353_10018306_pt1 | contig 10352 bp, 7 predicted proteins | sample TergutLab28metaG_3_FD_92763 | JGI IMG/M metagenome (GOLD analysis project Ga0123353, IMG submission 92763) | Labiotermes labralis P3 segment gut microbial communities from Petit-Saut dam, French Guiana - Lab288 P3 | ecosystem: Host-associated > Arthropoda: Insects > Digestive system > Gut ...
ACGTGGAGAAGGTTTGGTCATCGAAATTTTTAATGAAAAAAATTTAGCAAAACTGAAAGGCAATAATGCTATTGGACACGTACGTTACTCTTCCGGAGGTAGCAGTGGTGTGGAAAATGTACAACCTTTCCTATTTCGACACCATACCGGCGATTTTTCTATGGCGCATAACGGGAACTTAGTAAATTCAAGACAACTAAGAATGTCGTTAGAAGCACAGGGTAGTATTTTTCAATCATCTTCAGATACCGAAATTCTTGCGCATTTGATAAAAATGAATCGCAGAAAAGACCGAATTGATGCCATTGAAGAAGCACTTACCATGATTGAAGGAGCTTATGCTTTTCTCATATTAACGAAGGACAGGTTATATGTTTGCCGAGACAAAAACGGATTGCGCCCCGTGTCTATCGGAAAATTAAATGGAGGATACATCGTTTCGAGCGAAACTTGCGCTTTTGAAGCAGTAGGCGCCACTTTTGTAAGAGATGTAGACCCCGGAGAGATGGTAATCTTTGAAAAAGACAAAGAACCGGAAAGCATCTTGTTTACAGGAGAATATTCGTACAAAATGTGCGCCATGGAATTTATTTATTTCGCCCGCCCCGACAGTGAAATAGAGAGTGTGAATGTGCATACTTTTCGTAAAAACTGTGGAAAACATTTAGCCCAACTGTTTCCCGTTGAAGCAGACTTAGTAATTGGTGTCCCTGATTCCTCAATTTCAGGAGCTATCGGCTATGCCGAAGAGAGTGGAATTCCCTATGAAATAGGGCTTATTAAAAACAAGTACATTGGACGTACTTTTATTCAACCTTCCCAGGAGTTGAGAGAAAAAGGAGTTCGTTTAAAACTAAGTCCGGTACGCTCGCTCATTACCGGAAAAAGAGTAGTTTTATTAGACGACTCTATCGTGCGCGGCACAACATGCAAGCATATTATCAAAATGTTGAAAGATGCAGGTGCTAAAGAAGTACATGTGCGAATTTGCTGTCCGCCCATGCGGTACCCCTGTTTCTATGGTGTAGATACCTCCACATACGAAGAACTGATTAGTTCAAGAATAGATGTTGATGAAGTGCGCAAAACCATTGAAGCCGACACCCTATTCTTCCTTCCCGGAGAATATCTACTTCAAGCCGGAAATAGAACAGATCTGTGTTTAGCCTGCTACAACGGAAAATATCCAACTCATTTGTACCAAAGCAAAGGAGATTTTAATGTGGAGCATAAATTCTAGTCGCACAAAGCTGCTGCAATAGCAATTGAATAGAGTTTGGTGAGGGAAGAGTCGCCCCTTGAAGAAAGAACACAGGGCACTCTAGCACCCGCCAAGAACGCTCCTACTTCTGCTTTATTAAATTTGGTGCACGCCTTGTAAAAAACATTACCACTTTCAATATTTGGGAAAAGTAGCCCATCAGCATCTCCGGCAACCTCTCCTGTCATCTTCTTAATTTGTGCAGCTTCTTCATCAACAGCTACATCTAAAGATAGCGGACCATCAATCAAAGCACCGGAGATTTGCCCCCTATCTGCCATTTTGGCAAGGATAGCCGCATCCACACACGCAGCCATTCCTGCAGAAATCTGTTCGGTAGCGGCAATAATAGCCACTTTAGGCCGGCTGATTCCAATGGCTTTTGCCGTTTTAATAATCTGTTGCAGGATGATTTGCTTCTGTTTCAAATCTGGAGCAGGAATAATGGCGCAATCGCCCACAATAAGCAACTTGTGGTAAGCGGGATTTTCAAAAACGGCAATATGCGTAAGGGTGGCATTTTGTGGACATAATCCTCTTTCTTTGTTCAAAATAGCCCGCATATATTTGTCGGTAGAAAGTGCACCCTTCATCAATATATCCGCTTCGCCCTGGTTAATGAGGTCGCAACATTTATTAGCTGCTTTCGCCTCGTCAGGCTCGTGAATAATAGTAAATTTATTAGGTGCAATGTTCAACTGTTTGCACACCTGATAAATCATATCTTCGTCGCCCACCAGAATGGCATCCACAATATTGAGTTCTACTGCATGATTCACCGCTTCAATGGTGTGGTCATCGTTGGCAAAAGCAGCCACCAACCTTTTTTGGGGTTTAGATTTAACTAAATCTATTACTTGTGATAGTTTTGTAATCATTACTTATTGAGATTTCTTAATGGCATTGGTTTATTATAATATCCTTGGCTTAATTTTTCTTTTACTTCGCTGAATACGTTAATGGTACGTTCCACATCTTCTAAGGTATGCACAGCAGTGGGTATCAACCTCAGCATGAGCACTCCCTTGGGGATTACAGGATAAGTAACTATGGAGCAGAATATTCCATAATTTTCTCGTAGGTCAACCACCACATTTGTACCTTCATCTACTCCGCCTTCAAAATACACAGGAGTAACGGGAGATTCTGTTTTTCCAATATTAAAGCCTTTTTCTTTCAGTCCTTTTTGCAGTGCGTTTACGATGGTCCAAAGGTCTTCACGGAGTTCGTGTTTGTTTTTGAGGAGTTCTAATCGTTTCAATCCGCCAATAACCATAGGCATGGGGAGTGATTTTGCAAATATTTGCGAACGCATATTAAAGCGGAGGTGGTCAATAATGTCTCTTTCTGAGCATACAAATCCACCTATTCCCGCCATACTTTTAGCAAAAGTTCCGAAAAATATATCCACTCCGTCCGTACAGTTAAGATGTTCTGCAACACCTGCACCTGTTTTTCCCATCGTTCCAAAACCGTGAGCATCGTCTACTAACAATCTAAATGGAAACTCTTTCTTCAACTCTACAATCAGGTCTAATTTTCCGAGGTCTCCCGCCATCCCAAAAACGCCTTCGGTAATTACTAAAATTCCGCCTCCGTTTTGTTCTGCTACAGGCATGGCATGGTTCAGTTGTTTTCGCAGACTATCCATATCGTTATGTTGATACACGAACCGTTTAGCCAAGCTCAGGCGCAATCCGTCTAGAATACAGGCGTGAGATTCGCTGTCATAAACAATTACATCTCGGCGGGTAGTTAGTACATCAATAATAGAAACCATTCCCTGATAACCGAAGTTCATTAAATATCCTGCCGGTTTTCCTATAAAGTCAGCAAGTTCCTGTTCTAATTTTTTGTGATATAGAGTATCTCCCGACATCATTCTGGCACCCATGGGGTATCCCATTCCGTAGTCTTTAGCGCCTAATGCGTCGGCTTCGCGTACTTCTGGGTGGTTGGCAAGCCCTAAGTAGTTGTTCAAGCTCCATGTGAGCACTTCCTTCCCATTAAAAATCATTTTAGGTTTAATTTCACCTTCTAATTTAGGAAACATAAAGTAGCCATCAGCCATACTTTGGTACTTTCCTAAAGGACCTGGGGTTTCTTTAATACGTTGAAAAATATCTTTCATAGTGTTTGTATTTAGTAATTAGATGGTTATATTATTCGTAAGGATGAAATCAGACAGCAAAAATAGGTATTTTTTTGAATAGTTTGGTATATATAGAGAAAGAATTACTACAGCGTCTTCATTCGCCTTACTATTTTTCTGCATAATTTTGGAAAAAAACGTTTAATATATACCATGATTATTTCATTTTTCCCTACTAATATTTCCGATTTTTTTATTTCCAATGCATGGATAATTTTTTTGGCAGCTTGTTCGGAAGAGATTCCTTTAGCTTGTCCGGGATCAAATTTTCCATGAGGCTTTCCATCTTTTTCTAATGCATAAAAAGAAATTTTTGTTTGGACACGACCTGGACAAACAAAAGTTACGTGAATATTTTTATTAAAATACTCTGCATCAATTGTTTCAAAAAAACCATATAATGCATATTTTGAAGAGGAATAAATAGAACGCAAAGGAAATCCAAATTTTCCTGAAATACTTGTGGTTACAGCAATTTGTCCACCTCCGTTTTCAATCATTTTTGGTAAAATGGTTTTGGTTAAGATTACAGGTGCAAAATAATTGGTATCCATAATTTTTTTTATAACTTCAAAATTTGTATCTATTGTTGTTGCTCGTTGGCTGATGCCGGCATTATTATAGAGGAGATCTATCCTTCCAATAGTTCTCCATGCTTTTTCTGCTAATTGTTCTAATGAATCTAATTGAGAGAGGTCTGCTGTCAAGACATATACATCTTGAGCTCCATATTGCAAGCATTTCTCTTTAACTTGTTGTAAGAGGTCTTCTTCAAGTGCTGTTAAAATGAGGTATGCGTTTTGTTTAGAAAAAATATAGGCGCAGGCTTCTCCAATTCCTGAGGAGGCTCCGGTAATCCAAATGACCTTATTTTCAAAATAATTTTTCATAAAAAATAAAATTAGGTGCAAAATTATGTTTTTACATCAAAAAATCATAAAAAAATGTATTTTCGCGAACTTTTTTTTATGATGAAACAATTTTCTCTTACTTTTCTATTATTAGTGGTGTCAGTTACAGTTTTTGCACAATACGGAGTTTTAAAAGGTTTTGTGTATGATGCTTCTAATGGTGAACCTGTGAGGTTTAGTTTGGTACAGTTGGAAAATACTTCTCTTGGCTCGATGACTGACCAAAACGGCAGTTTTATTATCAATAAAATCCCTGATGGATATTATGTTGTTAAAGTTACAATGCTCGGATATATTACATTGTTAGATTCTATAAAAATTAATGCTAATATTCAACAAAAAAGATATCAAATACAACCTTCTACTCAAACGTTGGATGTAGTTCATGTTGATGCAGAAGGACAGCGTCGTGTTCAAGAAACACGCACCTCTGTGGTGACAATTACCCCGAAAGATTTGTCCATGATGCCGTCTATCGGCGGGGCTCCCGATTTTGCTCAATATTTGCAGATATTACCGGGTATTGTTTCTACCGGTGACCAAGGAGGGCAGATTTATGTTCGCGGAGGAACACCTATTCAAAATATGCTTCTTCTAGATGGTATGCTCATTTATAACCCGTTCCACTCTATCGGTTTTTTTTCGGTTTTTGATACGGAAGTTATAAGTACTGCTGATATTTATACAGGTGGATTTGGTGCTGAATTTGGTGGTAGAATATCTTCAGTAATGAATATTAAGACTAAAGATGGAAACAAAAAAAGATTATCTGGAAAATTTGATGTTAATATATTTGGCGCAAAAGCTTTAATTGAAGGTCCGTTTGTTAAGTTGAATGATAATAATGGGGCTGCATTGAGCTTTATTTTGTCTGCAAAAGGATCTTACTTGAAGCAAAGCGCAAAAACATTCTATTCCTATGTAGAACAAGGACTTCCATATAATTTTTGGGATTTATATGGTAAAATTTCTTTAACCACACAAACGGGAACAAAATTAAGTTTTTTCGGTTTTAATTTTGATGATAAAGTAAACTATTCTCAAGTAGTTAACTATGGGTGGAAAAATTGGGGATTAGGCTCAAATTTCTTAATCATACCCGGCGAAGTTCCTATGAGTATGGAAGGGACATTATCTTATTCTGCATACAAATCAACAATGAATGATGCTGGATTTGCTCCACGTTCTACTTCGCTAAATGGATGCGTGTTTAAATGGGTGTTTAATTATTTTGTTGGAAAAAATGTTTTTTCGGCAGGTGTTGATGTAAATATTTTTACAACGAGGTACTCTTATCCGGATATTAATGACAATGTTAAAGATTTGCCTCCAGATTATACAACAGATATAGCTTTTTTTGGAAAGTATAAATATAATTTTAAAGATATACTTCTCATTGAACCTAGTTTTAGATTCCAATATTATGCTTCTTTATTGACCGCCAGTCCTGAGCCGAGACTCGCTTTGAAATACAATATCTCAAAGAGAATAAGGTTGAAACTTGCCGGCGGTCTCTATTCACAAAATTTTGTAGCTATTACTTCTGATAGAGATGTGGTAAATCTGTTTTATGGCTTTTTATCTAGCCCTTCCAATTCTCAATTACCTATACGATTTTTTGGAAAAGATATGAAAAACACTTTGCAAAAATCGCAGCACCTTGTGCTTGGTATTGAATGGGACTTGATGCAATATACAACTATTAATATTGAGGGATTCTTGAAAAATTATTCACAACTTACAGCCATGAACAGATATAAGCAAAATACTAATGACAAAGATTTTATATGGGAAAAGGGGGTGGCATATGGTGGGGATATCACCACTAAGTTTGAATATAAAAACTTGTATTTTTGGGCAGTGTATACTTTGAGTTGGGCTAAAAGAACTGATGAAATAGTATCCTATTTTCCTCATTTCGACAGAAGACATAATGTAAATCTGCTCACTTCTTATCAATGGGGTAAAAAGCGTAAATCGTGGCAAGCCGATATGCGATGGAATTTCGGAACAGGATTCCCTTTTACTCAAACGCAAGCCTTTTTGCCTAATGCAGGATATGGACATATTTCAGATGATTGGATGGAACAAAATGAAAAACTATTTATATTATTGGCCGAAATTAACAAAGGACGCCTTCCTTCATACCATAGATTAGATATGAGTTTGAAGAGAAAATTCTTCATTGGAGAGAGAAATTGTATTGAGTTAATTGCTTCTGTTACGAATGTGTATAATTATAGTAATATTTTCTATATAGATCGTTCAACAGCAAATATCATTTTTCAGTTACCAATACTTTATTCTATTGGAGTCTCATGGACTTTCTAAGATATCCTAATATAATATCAAAAAATCAGGTTCTTGAAAAAAGTTCTTCAATGAACTTTATAGGAATTAATTTGGTAACAAACGCCCAAACTAATGCCAACCCCGTACAAATGCTCAAACCATAAACAGGAGGAACTTGAAAGAAATATTTGGTGAAGTAAACAGAAACAAGTAGTAAACAGATATAAATCAAATATCTGAAATAGGGCAGTATAGAAAAAGGAATTTTTAACAGTCGAAAAGCAATAATGAACTGCATTAGTCCAATGGAGGTCTGCGTAGAAAGGCTTGCAATAGCAGCACCCCTCGCTTCTAATACAGGAATTAGGGTAAGGTTAATGACTATGTTTACAACAATAGCTATTCCTGAAGTAATGTTTAATATACGGAGGCTACCGTTCGCAGTAAGCAAAGTTCCAAAAATGTAGATCATAGAGATTGGAATAATGCATGGAATAATAAAAACAAACACTCGAACACTCTCCATCCAAATATCGGGATAGCGATAAGAGAGAAGTGGTATGCGATATGCAAAAAGCAGAATGGTAGAAGTAACTGAGAAAAAGAAAAGTAAAGTAAAAGCACTCCTTATTATAGGTGTTAAATCTTCTTTATTTTTCAACATCTTGGAGAACAATGGTAATAAAATAACTGCAACAAGAAATGCAACCTGAGCCAAAGCATCTAAAAACCGGAAAGCGGAAGCAAAAATACCGGACTGATATGACGAAATAGAATCGGGAAGAATCCATTTAATCAATACGGCATCAAAGCGACCATAAATAGACATCAATAATGCGAGCAGTGCAAACGGAAAACTTTTCTTTAAAATAGCTCTGAAAAATGTAAAATTCCATGTTAATCGGGTAATTTTGGCTTTTAGCAATACAATAGTTAGTGCTACAGCAGAAGCAATCAAATAAGATGCGGTTTGGGCATACACAAACCAGATTATTTGGAAAGGCTTTTGATTTACATTACCCCAAAGCAATACGCCACAAATCAATATCATCAATAATTTGTCTAAAACAGATAAAATACTGTCGGTTTTAAACATCAATAAAGCAGCGACATTAGAGCGGAGGTAAAGAATCAGTGCATTCAAAAACTGATTAAATGCAATCCATGCCAATAATTTTAGTTGAAATCCTTCGTAGCCGATACATATTCCTGCTATCAAAACAATAAACAAATAAATTAATCCTAATACAAGTTTTAAAGTTAATATTCCTGAAATTTGTTTTGATAACAGTTGTGTATTTTGAGCAATATTTCTATTGTTAAAATTGGTTATCCCAAGATCCAATAACATGTTAAACAAAAGAGTAAAATTAAAAAATGCAAAAAAGAGCCCATAACTTTCAGCGCCCACTGCATTTTGCACTCCCATATCCACTCCAAGAATCCAAAATGGTTTGACCAGCAAATTTAAAAAGAGAAGAATAAAAAGGTTAAAGAGGAAATCTTTCTGTTTCATTACGCCGGATTTGTAAATTTTGGCAAAAATAGAATTATTTATTAGAAAATTGTTCAGCATTTTCCTCGTATCGTTCAATAATTTTAGTAACTAAATGATGTCGCAAAACATCCGATTGGTTCATGAATATAAAATCAATTTTTTTAATGTCTTTTAATATTTGAGAGGCTAATACTAAACCAGATTGTTGATGGTGGGGCAAGTCCACTTGTGTTAAATCTCCGGTAATAAAAAACTTGGCATTTTTCCCCATACGCGTTAGAAACATTTTCAATTGTGATTTAGTGGCATTTTGTGCCTCATCCAAAATTACGTATGCATTATCCAGTGTTCTGCCGCGCATAAATGCTAACGGTGCAATTTCAATAGTTTTGTCCTCCATGTAGGAGAGCAACTTCTGCATAGGCATCATATCCCAAAGGGCATCATACAAAGGTTGCAGATATGGGTCGAGTTTGTCTTTCAGATCTCCAGGAAGAAATCCAAGATTTTCACCGGCTTCTACGGCTGGCCGTGTTAAGATAATTCTGCGTATTTGCTTGTTTTTGAGGGCACGAACTGCTAAAGCAACTGCAGTATAAGTCTTTCCGGTTCCTGCAGGACCAATAGCAAAAATCATATCATTGATATCCGAACTTTCAACCATCTTCTTTTGGTTGAAAGTAATTGCTTTAATAATACGACCCTCACGCCCATGTAATAAGATGTCGTTGGTAATAACACCATTATCTAAACGGTAAAAAGAATCATCTTCCGCAGAAGTAATATTTAAAACATCTGTTTCGGTAACCCTTCCAAAGCGTTCGAAATGAATTTGCAACAGTTGAAAGCGCCGCTCAAAAAGTTCTACTTCTAAATCTTCACCAATCACTTTTACTTCATTTCCACGCGCAGTAATTTTTAACTTGGGATAAATGTGCGTTAAGAGTTCAATATTGCTGTTATTTTTGCCATAAACACCAATAGCAAGGTGTGTTTCAAGATAGATTTTTTTTTCCATTATGGGACTGATAATTATAGTGCAAAAATAGTTTTTTTAGTGACTTCTTAGTTCGCCTTTAATTTTGATGAATTAAATAATTACTATATTTGCAGGCTTAATTCTGCGATTAGATGCAATACTACAATTCAAAAATCTTAGCCCAAAAAAAAATCGCTGCCAATATTTTCCTTTTAATGGTGGCTAAAAATGAAGAACCCATTACACCCGGACAGTTTTATATGCTGAAAATGAACGATGAGTCGCTGCCGTTAATGCGCCCGATAAGTGTGTATAGCGTTGAAAAAGAACAACTGCATTTCCTGTATAAAGTGGTTGGACAAGGGACTGAACTCCTCTCTAAACTCAAAAAAGGAGAAACAATAGATATATTAGGACCCTTAGGAAACGGATTTCCATGCGATAATGTTTTCGGAAAAATTGCATTAGTAGGTGGGGGAATAGGAATCCCTCCACTGTTTGAAACGGCTAAGTATCTCGCTAAAAATGGATGCAAGGTAGATGTTTTTTTAGGATATAAAGATGAACTTTTTGCTTTTGAGCCTTTTGCGCAAGTTTGCGACAACGTTTTCATCGCCTCCGAAAACGGAAATGAGGGCTATAAAGGATATATTACCAATATTTTTAACCCTCAAAGTTATAATGCTGTTTTTACTTGCGGTCCTGAAATCATGATGATAAAAGTGAAAGAACTTTGCGACAACCACAAAGTTCCTGTTTGGCTATCGATGGAAAACAGAATGGCTTGCGGAATTGGTGCTTGCCTAGTTTGCACTTGCAAAACATTGGAAGGAATGAAACGTTGTTGTAAAGAAGGACCCGTATTTTCGGGAGATATGCTTGTTTTTTAATTGAATATTTAATCTTTTTTATGAGAATTGGAGTAAATACGCGACTTTTTGTCAAGGGGAAAATGGATGGTATCGCATGGTTTGCATACGAAATTTTCAAACGTGTTGTTACCCAACATCCCGAGCATGAGTTTGTTTTCTTTTTTGATAGAGCTTACGACCCCTATTTTATCTTCGCTCCGAATGTGAAACCGGTGGTGGTTCACCCGCAAGCAAGACACCCCTTGTTGTGGTTACTTTTCTTTGAAATAGGAATAAAAAACGCTCTCCATAGAGAGAAAATTGACCTTTTCATCTCTCCCGATGGTTGGACTTGCTTAAGTACGGATGTAAAAACCATCAATGTAATTCATGATTTGAATTTCGAGC
>Ga0123353_10018307_pt1 | contig 10352 bp, 7 predicted proteins | sample TergutLab28metaG_3_FD_92763 | JGI IMG/M metagenome (GOLD analysis project Ga0123353, IMG submission 92763) | Labiotermes labralis P3 segment gut microbial communities from Petit-Saut dam, French Guiana - Lab288 P3 | ecosystem: Host-associated > Arthropoda: Insects > Digestive system > Gut ...
AGGCAGGGAAAATTGCCCTTCCGTGGGTTTTTTGGCCCATCTTGATACCGCAAGTGATGTAAGCGGTAAAAATGTTAATCCACAATTGGTTGATAATTATAACGGCCAAAAAATAGAACTTTCAGGCTCTTTGCTGCTTGATCCGGCCAAAGAACCGGGTTTGATGGAACAAAAGGGCAAAACCATTATCTACAGCGACGGCACTACCTTGCTGGGCGCTGACGATAAAGCCGGTATCGCCGAAATAATGGCCGCGGCGGAGTATCTGCTGGCGAATCCGGCGATTCAACACGGACCGGTGGAATTAATTTTTACCCCTGATGAGGAAACCGGCAAGGGTTTGCCCGAATTCCCCCTTGATAAACTGAAATCCGCCGCCTGCTACACACTGGACGGGGGACCTGCCGGGGAAATTGAAGCCGAATGTTTTAACGCATACAAAGCTGAAATTGAATTCCGGGGCAGGGTTATCCATGTCGGTGCGGCTCGGGGAATTCTGGCAAATGCCTCCCTTATGGCAGCGAATTTCATGACAATGCTGCCCCGATCTGAAAGCCCTGAGGCTACCGACGGTTATTACGGCTATTATTGCCCCATGGAAATTGAAGGCAGCCTGGAAAATGCCCGGATGGAGTTGTTTTTACGGGATTTTGAAGACGAAGGAATGAAACGGCGGTTAGATACCCTGGAAACGCTGGCTCGAGCAGTGGAAGCCCAGTTTCCCGGCGGTCAAGTTATTGTTAAAACAAGCCCCCAATATTATAATATGAAAGGCAAAATTGACGAAAATCCGCTGGTTCTTGAACGTTTGAAAACCGCCCTTGATAATATCGGTGTCAATTGGCGGCTAAAACCGGTCAGGGGCGGGACAGACGGTTCGCGGCTGACGGAATTGGGTATTCCGACACCGAATATTTTTACCGGGGGGAGAAATTTTCACAGCAGACTTGAATGGGCAGCGGTAAGCGAAATGTGCGCCGCCGCACGGACGGTAATTGAACTTGTCAGGCTGTGGGGAGAATGAAAATGGATACGTTGACAACAGCGTTCAGTGAACAGATAAAAACCGCCATGTCCCTCGCGAATGCCCCAACGGTAATTACCGCCGATAATGTGTACCAGGAAAAAAACGAAAAAATCCTTCCCATTATAGATGCGATGGCCGGTTCATTGATTCTGCCCGGTTCCGGCGTAGACGGCATGGAAAACCTTGAGGAACTGCTGGTAAAGGCAGAATCGGGAAAATCGTGCCTTTTGCTGCTGGAACATTACAGTAATTTTGATCTTACGATTTTTTCCCTGCTGGTGCGGCAGGCGGGAGGCCGCGGGGAGGATATTGCAAAATCGTTGATTTCCATTGCCGGAATGAAACTCAATGAGGACAATCCCGTTGTGGCCGCTTTTGCCGGCGCCTATACAAGGATTGTTATATACCCCGGCCGTTCACTGCACGGTCTGCCCCCCGAAAAAAAACAGGTGGAAGTTACCCGAAGCATTTCCATTAACCGGGCGGCGATGCAGGCTCTGGGGAAGCATAAAACTCAGGGTAAACTGATACTGGTATTTCCTTCGGGAACCCGCTACCGTCCCTGGGATCCTTCCACAAAAAGAGGGGTGCGTGAAATCGATTCGTATATACGATCTTTTGATTATATGTGTTGTGTTGCGCTTAACGGTAAAATACTCCTTGTACAGCAGGCTGATATGATGAATGATATGGTTACCAAAGACATTGTGAGGGTAACTGCCGGGAAGGTGCACTCCTGCAATGATTTCCGCAACAGTGCGCGGGCGGAAGCGGAAGCCTCCGGTATAGAAGACAGAAAACAGGCTGCTGTTGACGCGGTTATGGCGGAACTGGAACGGATGCATAATGAAGCGGAAATTAAAAGACAATTCCTGATTAATCAGGCAAATTAAATTCGGAGGCTAAAAATGACAAAAGAAGAAGTAAATGGTTTGATTGACAGATACTCAAACCTCATTCTGGAAAAGGGAATGATTGACAATGAACTGTTCACCAAATACGAAGTAAAACGCGGATTGAGGGACGTAAGCGGAAAGGGCGTACTGGTTGGCCTGACCGAAATATCGGAAATTGTTTCTTACATTATTGAAGACGGTGATTATGTCGCCTGTGAGGGTAAACTTTATTACCGGGGCATCAATATCGATAAAATCGTTCAGGGTTTTCTTGATGAAGGCCGGTTTGGTTTTGAAGAAACCTGTTATCTCCTGCTATTCGGACATCTTCCCAATAAGGAAAATTTCAATGAATTCACCGGCCTTATGGAACAGTGCGCCGCCCTTCCGGAAAATTTTCTCCGTGATACGATCATGACCGCTCCCAGCAAAGACGTGATGAATTCACTCGCGAAAAGCGTGCTGACCATGTACGCCCATGATGATAACCCCGATGATATTTCCATTCTCAATGTGATACGCCAGTCTATTAATTTGATTTCCCAGTTCCCCCAAATGGCGATTTACGGTTATCAGTCATTTGCGCACAGCCATCGTAACCAGAGCCTTGTTATCCACACTCCGATGAAGGGTTTGTCTGTCGCAGAAAACCTCCTCCATATGCTCCGCCCCGATTCAAAATTTTCCCATCTTGAAGCCAAAATTCTTGATATCGCGCTGGTACTCCACGCGGAACACGGCGGCGGCAACAATTCAACCTTTACCACCCATGTGGTTTCGTCTTCCCATACCGATACCTATTCCGCAATAGCGGCTGCGCTCGGTTCGCTCAAGGGTCCCCGACACGGCGGAGCGAACATTAAAGTGGTGCAGATGTTCCGCGAAATGCAGGAAAAAATTTCAAACTGGAACGATGACGATGAAATTACCGTATATCTGGAAAAACTCCTCAACAAGGAGGCTTTTGACCGCTCCGGACTGATATACGGAATGGGCCATGCCGTTTATTCGCTTTCCGACCCCCGCGCGCTGATTTTCAAGCGTTTTGTCGAGCAGCTTGCCAGCGAAAAGAACCGCCAGAAAGAGTATCTTTTATACTCAAAAGTAGAAGAACTCGCCCCGCAGGTAATCGGCAGGCTGAGAAAAATTTACAAAGGCGTCAGCGCCAACATCGATTTTTATTCGGGTTTTGTTTACAGCATGCTTGATTTGCCGGAAGAACTCTTTACCCCGCTGTTCGCAGTAGCGCGTGTTCCCGGCTGGTGTGCCCACCGTGTCGAGGAACTGGTAAACGCGGGAAAAATAATCCGTCCCGCCTACAAGTCAGTCGCCAAACAAAAACCATATATTCCGCTGAACGAAAGGGAATAATAAGCCGTTTTTTATTTTTTCCATTCAGGAGATGCTTATGAATGAATATGAAAAAAAAGTTCGTGAAATATTATCTGAACCGCCTGTGAGATAATTACACTATCGCCTGGACATTTTTTCGTATATATCGTTGTAATACAGAACATTATCAAGGGGAGTATTATCCGGTATATGGTTTCCGACAGCCATAAAGAAACCCGGATATTTTTTTCCTATATCCATACAGCGTTTGACTTCGGCCTTTATGTCATCTTTTGTACCTGATAATAAAATCCTGGTATCTGCGTTACCAATAAACCCGTGAGTTTTACCGTATTGATCGGCTATATAGTTCATGTCGGTTGTCGGCTCCAGTACAAACACATTAACAAGCGGGGCTAAATCATCAATGAATTCCGTGAAATTGCCGTCAGAAGTAAAAACAATAATTTTTTTTGCATCACGGAGGGGAGCAAAAAGTTTTTTGTAATTTGGAAAAACATATCGCCTGTACCATTCAGGATGTATAAAAGGTCCCTGTGTCCAGACAATATCGTCATGTATCATAACAACCGGCGCTTCACATTCGGCCAATGCCAAAAAATATTGTTCGATCCAGGTACAATAACGGTTTGTCAGTTCCCCGAATGCCCGGTTGTCTGTGCCTGCAGCCGTCAGCAGCATATCCCAACCAAATATTTCTATCAGGCCTGAAATGCATGTAATATAAATACCCGTCATATTTACCGCATCAGGATTATTATCACAATTGCCCTTATATTTAACATTAAAATTTTTTACTAAAATTTCTTTTTCTGTAGTACCGTATAATTCCTGTAAATCAAACTTTAATACAACTTCCGGATCATTAATAAAAGCTTCACCTTTATCCCTGAAATCGCTTCTGTCTCCGGCATAAACAGCGTGACCCATATTTGTCTTTTTTGTACCAAATACTTTTTCGTTTATTAAAACATCCCATATAAAATCATAATTGAAAGCCTTAATTAATGCTCTGGAACCTTTGCTTTTTGTTTCGTTGTCGGATTTACTGTTTACATCAATGTCTGTAACATGTTTAACCACTTCCCAATGCGATTCCAGCGAATATTCCGTCCTTGGAACTCTTGGGGGCATACGCAGATTCAGGGCATCCCAGCCATCCTGTAATGACATTAATTTAAATTTAACTTTTTTATTTCATCCATATCAAGCCCTGTATTTAATCAAATTTAGAAATTAATCCGGCAAATTTGGATTGTGGCGTTAAATGTAATAATTTTAGCAGGGACAGGACTCGCCTTCCATTCGGCAACCTCCTGTTGCCTCATTCCAGGCCGGGGTTTTTGCTAAAACGGCTTCCTTGCCGTTTTACTTGTTTGAGGCTGCAATGTCTCGCCTCAAACAGGCCGCAAAAACCCTTCGAGTCCTGCAATAATCAAATTTAGATACTAATTCGGTAAATTTGGATTGTGGCGTTAAATGTAATAATTTTAGCAGGGACAGGACTCGAACCTGTGACCTCCGGGTTATGAGCCCGACGAGCTGCCAACTGCTCTACCCTGCGTTATGTTTGTAAAATATGTCATTTTCAATGTATAATGTCAAGTAGCCTCGCTGCAGAAAATTACGATATAACTTTTGGAGACTTGACTGTATGTATTTTACAAACGATTTATATAAAAATTGCCGCCTGTGTCCCAGGGAGTGCGGAGCCGACAGAATTGCCGGTCCGGGCGGATATTGCGGGGAAAGCGCGGAATTAAAGCTTGCTTTTGCCGGATTGCACATGGGAGAAGAACCGCCGCTCAGCGGGAAGAACGGTTCCGGTACGATCTTTGTCAGCGGATGTAATCTGGGGTGTGCGTTTTGCCAGAATTGGCAAATTTCCGGGCGGCATTCATCGGGGCAAAATTGCGATAACAGATACAGTGAGCATTTGGGTCGTATTGTTGATACGGATGAATTTGCGGCCATATGTTTAAAATTGCAAAAAAGCGGCGCTGAAAATATTAATATCGTTACCGGCAGCCACTCTGTACCTGCCATTGCCGGGGGATTGAATGCGGCGAAAATTTCCGGACTGCAGATTCCCGTTCTCTGGAATTCTTCCGGGTACGAAAATTTAATAACACTGGAATTACTTGATGGCATAGTTGATACCTGGCTGCCCGATTTAAAAACCATGGACAGTACCCTTGCAGAAAATTTTTTTAATGCACCGGATTATCCTAAAGCTGCTGCCGGTGCCATTCAATGGATGTTGCAGAATAAACCGGGACAGGTTATCATCCGCCACCTGATACTTCCGGATCACCTTGAATCTACCGCTGCCGTTTTGCGCTGGTTTGCAGAAAATGCCGCCGGAAAAGCCCAGCTTTCATTAATGAGCCAATATACGCCTATTCCCGGACAGTCAGCCGGGCCGGAACATTTTATCAGCGAAAAGGAATATGATACCGTTCTTGCATGGTTGACAGAATACGGTATTGATGACGGTTTTTGTCAGGAATTGGTTACCGGAGACGATTGGCTGCCCGATTTCCGCCGTTCCAACCCTTTTTCATCAAAATTATCGGTTCCTGTTTGGCATTTTCATGATTAATTATCCCTGTAAGTGAGTATTTAGGCAGCGGTATCATCAGGTAAAGACCCAAAAATGCCGAAAATATGGTAGAGTTGTATCATAATGTACACAAGGGAAATCCAGAATCCTAGGGAAACTCCGATAGAAAACGGAAAACCGGTTGCGGGAACATGGAATAAAGCATTTACACAGGTAAATTTGCTGGATATCCGCAGACCCTACCGGTTCCCGCTTCCCCGCTGGCTCATCGATCTGCGTCTGAAAGAATGGGAAGGTTTCAGCGCACAGGATGAACATTTTTTTCTGGATGCCTTTTTGGGAAATTTAAAGTTTTTTCAAATTGCGCAGGTAGTTTTATACAATAAGGGGACCGGTCAGAATTATGTTTTCAGAAAATTGGTCTTTGGTAAAAACTGGAAACTCCCCCGAAATCTGGGTAACGCTTCTGTTGAATGCCGGACTCCCCATTTTTTCTTCAGGATACATACCTGGCTCACTACCGATACCATCAAACTTGATTTGGATATTACCGCTTCCAAAAAACTGCCACCGCTGACAGCCCATTTGGCGTACAGCATAGGCAGCCGTGATGCGGTACCTGCCGCGGTTTCATTGAATTTTTCCGAACGGCGCAGTATGTACGCATACAAGGCCCTGACTTCCATCAGGGGTGATATTGTGCTGGGTGAAAAACATTTCACGCTGAACCCGGCGAACTGTACCGGAATTTTCCGTGATTACAAGGGGTTTTTCCCCCATTTAATGAGATGGCTGTCCTGCAGCAGCATGGGATTCGATGAAGATGGGAAACGTTTTGGATTCCATATTGCGGAAAACCAGGCAAAAGAAAACCGGAAAAACAATGAAAATGCCCTTTGGCTGAACAAACGTTTTACGCCTCTGCCGCCGGTGCGTATCACCATGCATGACGGACGCGAATCAGACTGGATTATACAGGATCTTGACGGTATGGTCGATCTTGTGTTTACCCCCAAAGAAATAAGCCGGATAGGGAGAAACCTTGTGGTTGCCGGTGGTGATTTCTTTGCGGCAATGGGTTATTATAACGGAGTACTGGTTAATGCCAGGGATGAAAAAATCCAGGTACGGAACCAGTGGGGCGTTGGTGAAATACTTTATTTACGGGTGTGAATATGGCAAAAAAACCGAATGCAATTTATGAACCGGGAGAACTTGACCGGGTACGGGGGAAATTGGGTGATATTGATGAGCTTGAAGCGAAGCATATGGCCCAAATTCTCGGTGGCGAAGTAGGTACGGAAAGGAATTCTCAGGTACAAACGCCCGTGAAAAAAACCGGCCAGCTCAGACGTGAAACCGTGGAGCTGGTTGTTCCGGGCCGACCCGGTAAAAGACCGGTACATGCCGTGGAAGTTCTTGAATCCGAAGAAAGCGGCGGAAAATCCGGCCGTTCAGAACCGGATCAGGCGGATCCCGCGGACGATCCTTCCATAATGCTCCGTATTCCGTATTTTGAACGGGTTAAAATGGATCGCTATGCCGGCCAGTTTGAGTTTGAAATAAAGAATTCAATGCTGACGCTTGTTTCCGTTTTATCGTTCGTTACCGAACCGGTCGATTATGTAAACCCCCGTTTCGTCAGCCGCCGCATGAATGTATACTATAAAAAAATTGAGCAGCTTGTTACTTCAACGCGGAATTTGTTTCCACGCAATAATGCGCGGCGCAGTGAGCGTCTCAAAAAAACTTCACCTTTTGTTTATCATATTCTTGATACAATACGTCACTGGAACATTGAGCGTATCGATACCGATCTTGCCAAAATACAGTCGCATCCGCGTTCAGCCAAAACTTCCGAATTTGCCGATATTTTAAAAGCGGTTTACAAACCCCTGTTTATACTTGAAAAACTTGACATGGATACCCATATCAAGGGTGCGTATAAACTGCTGTATAAAATCATTTCCATTGAAAATCCCATGGAGCCGAAAGAAAAGAATCAGGAAATGATCCGTACTGCCCTTTCTTCTTTCGCGGATGTCCGCCGCAATGTCCGTTATTGCCTGTATCCGCTGCTGATGAAACTTATATCGGACAGATGGTTTCCCTATGAACGGCTGTTTATTGACCGCCGCCGCCGTTACAAGGCCTTTATCGGCGCTACCGACAGTGAACAGGTTAAACCGCTGGATTTAAGTCCCGAACAGGTTGAAAGCGGCAATCTGGAAGCCCTGCATTCCGAAATAAAAAAAGAACAGGAATCGGGCACAGAAGCTGCCGATGGCGGGGCATCGGGAGGAAACACGGAACCGGCGGATCCCAAAGCCGCCGAAAAGAAAGCAAAAGAGGCTGCCGCGGAATCCGAAAAGAAAGCGCTGGGACACAGTTTCGGAGTACTGGAAACAATTTTCCCCCAGGCGGGCTGGGTTAAACTTCCCGAGTATCACGATTTGTATCCCTATTTTGTCAATGTTTATGCACTCAGAAGGGGATATGAATTAATCGCTCCGGCGGATCCCCTGCAGCAGGTTGCGGTTCTGATGCATATCCTGGAAGATTTCTGTGTTGCACTTCGTTATGTGTCATTTGGCTCCGTAACCGGGCCTGACGGGAGCACTGTCAGGTTAAGTTCTGTAATCGGGGATACCATTACCAACTGGCGGCGTTACATTGATGACAGTTTCGTGAAGGAGTATCTGCCGCGTCTTACCGAATACTGCCGTATACTGGAACATTCCACCGAATCCAGAACATCACCCTACGCGAAACGTACCATTAATGAACTTCGCTGGATTAAAAGGCTTTACTTCCTCCCTTACTACAAATTCGATTCCCTGGGTCCGCCTCCTTTTCAGAAACAGGATATTATCGCCATTTACGGTGAAATCAGGAATTTGAGAAAATACCTTACCATGGTTGCCATCGGCATAGAACAGGGAAACCGTAACGGCGGTATGGATGCAAAAGCGCCGTGTAACGGAATAGATAATCCGTGGGAGCCGTACAATTTTGAGGTACCCAATCCTGTTTCAAAACGGCTGGATCTTCTGCTGGGTCACGGAAAACAGAACAATGCGGCCCTTATCTTTTTCGCGTTATCTGTAATCACGGTTCTTGATTACCTTATTAACAATGAAAACAGCTGGGCATACAGCGACAGATCCGTTGTTGTGTTCCGCAGTGTTAACGGCGACGGAGTTGTGCCGATGTTCGGTGTTGATAACAAACTTGATGCGGATCAGATATTCAGGGATGTAATGAAACACAAGGAAGAGGAACTTAAAAAAGCACGGGAACAGAAGTAGTTAATAACAGAAGGGGCTTATATGAAAAAAATGACATTGGTAATTACGGTTTTATTGTTATCGTTTTGCTTGGTTCCTGCCGCAGCCCAGCAGGCTCAGGATCCTGCCGGAATAATTTTGAATCATTATGCTGCCAGGAATTTTGTTACAGGTGCGGTTGCGAAAGCGGATTTGGATCTTATTATCCGGGCAGGAATCAGGGCTCCAAGCGCGGGCAACCGCCAGTCCTGGCATTTTACCGTTGTGCAGAACCTGGATTTGGCAAAAAAAATGGTTTCTCAGACAGTGGAAGGAAATGTCCTTATCATTGTTTCCGCTCCCGGGGATGGCAAAACCAACGGCGTACAGATCCTTGACTGCGCCCTGGCGACACAGAGCATCTATCTGCAGGCACAGGCTTTGGGTTACGGATCACGGATATATACCGCTCCGATGGAAAATCTGAACAGGAGTCTCAAAAGCGAACTTGATCTGCCCGAAGGTTACAGCGCCGTAGCCCTTGTCCGTGTCGGCAGGCTTGAAGCGCAGAACAAGGGGCAGGCTGTTGATGCGGTAAGCGCCGCTTCCGGCCGCAAGGACGCTTCGACTCTGGTTACATACAAGTAAAATCCGTTAAATGCAATTCCGATCCTCCGGTTCGGACATTCCGCCGGTTTCATTCAGGGAAGCGGTATTCAGCTGCCTCCCCGACAGCGGCGGACTCTATGTCCCCGATAAAACAGCAGACCTCAGGCAGCTTTTTCTGTACATGGACGAAAATACCGGTTTTCCCGATCTTGTCGCTTCCGTTACACCAAGCCTTCTTGAAGGCGCCCTGAATCCCGTTTCTGCGCTGAGGGTTGCACAAAGCGCCTTCAGTTTTGAACCGGAACTTGTCCGGTTGGATGAAGATTATTCCCTGTTGAATCTGTATAACGGCCCAACCGGTCTTTTCAGGGATTTCGGCATTGCTTTTCTGGCCGCCGTACTGGAAGAACTGCTGAACAGTTCCGGTCATTTGGTGGTGCTTTCCGCTGTACGCGGCGATACAGGGGTTTCCATTGCCAACGCTTTCAGCAGAAGAAAGGGGATAACTTCTGTTTTGGTTTATCCGTCAGGACCGGTTTGCGGGCTTGATCCCTCAGATTTTGTTTCCAGCGGGGGAAATATCATTCCCGTTCAGATACGGGGAACTATTGACGACTGCCAGCGTCTTGTTAACGAAA
>Ga0123353_10018308_pt1 | contig 10352 bp, 8 predicted proteins | sample TergutLab28metaG_3_FD_92763 | JGI IMG/M metagenome (GOLD analysis project Ga0123353, IMG submission 92763) | Labiotermes labralis P3 segment gut microbial communities from Petit-Saut dam, French Guiana - Lab288 P3 | ecosystem: Host-associated > Arthropoda: Insects > Digestive system > Gut ...
CCCGAACATGGCGGGATTTCGGGAGGCGCAAGCATGGATCATCAGATTGCATTCGATGTGTTGAATAATTGTGTTAAAGCCGCAAAGGCGCTCGGTATTGAAGATGAATTTACGCAGCAGGCTTCGTTGGTGCGCGATCGAATCAGCAAGCCGCGTATCGGGCGATGGGGGCAGTTGCAGGAGTGGAAAGAAGATCTGGATGATCCGCAAAATACGCATCGGCACTTGTCACACCTGTTTGCGCTGCATCCTTCAAACCAAATCACATCCGAGGCAACACCCGAACTGGCGCAGGCAGCCCGCATCAGTTTAGACGCGCGGGGCGACGAGGGTACAGGATGGTCGCTGGCGTGGAAAGTCAATTTCAGGGCGCGACTTAGGGATGGCGACCGCGCATACAAACTTCTCAACAGAATGCTGTACATCACAGATATGACCGATACAAAGATGGAAGGCGGCGGCGGTATATATCCCAATCTGCTTTCGACGCATCCTCCCTTTCAATTGGATGGCAATATGGGTGGCGCTGCCGGTATTGCCGAGATGCTGCTGCAAAGTTCCGACGGGGTTATTGCGCTTCTTCCGGCTTTACCGGCGGCGTGGCCGGCGGGAAGCGTAAAGGGTCTTTGCGCACGCGGCGGTTTTGAAGTGGATATGGAATGGAACGACGGGAAACTGATAGAAGCAGTTGTACGTTCCGGAAACAGTAACGCAGAAACAGTAAACATCAGGTACGGAGAGACGGAAAGAAGTTTTACATGTTCGCCGTTTGAATCCGTACGGTTGAATGGAGCATTGAGAACGAAGAATTGACTCCTCCAAGTAACATGAAACTCTATATCGAAACCTACGGGTGTCAAATGAACGTTGCGGACAGCGAAGTGGTGGTCGCCATCCTTGCCGGCGAGGGCTACACGGTAACTGCGAAACTTTCTGACGCCGATCTCGCGCTGATCAATACCTGTTCGGTGCGCGAAAATGCGGAGCAGCGAGTGCGCGGACGGTTAGACGTGTTTCGCATCGAGAAGAAGAGACGACCGGAATTGCTGGTGGGGGTTATCGGTTGCATGGCAGAACGGCTGAAACATCAACTGCTGGAGGAGGAAAAATCGGTGGATATGGTGGTTGGTCCCGATGCGTATCGCGATCTGCCCCGTCTGGCGCGCAGCGCCGGTACCGGTTTGAAAGCCGTCAATGTATTGCTTTCGCGCGAGGAGACCTACGCTGACATCAATCCGGTGCGGATGGACAGAAACCGCGTGTCGTCGTTTGTGTCCATCATGCGCGGGTGCAACAACTGCTGCTCTTTCTGTATTGTGCCTTATACACGGGGCGCCGAACGCAGCCGCAGCGTGGAGACTATTCTTCGCGAGGTTGGCGATCTTGCAGCGATGGGTTACAAGGAGGTGACGCTGTTGGGACAGAATGTGGATTCGTATTGCTGGAAAACGGATGAGGGGGGCGTGACGGGATTTGCCGCTCTTCTGGAAGCGGTCGCGGGGGTGTCGCCCGATATGCGTGTGCGCTTTTCCACATCGCATCCGAAGGATATGAGCGATGAGGCGCTGCATGTGATGGCTTCGCACGGGAATATCTGCAAGAGCATTCATCTTCCGGCGCAGTCGGGCAGTACGCGGATATTGGAGCTGATGCGAAGGGGTTATACACGGGAGTGGTATCTGAGCCGTATCGAAACCATCCGTCGCATCATGCCCGAATGCAGTATCTCTACGGATATTATAGCCGGTTTCTGTACGGAAACAGAGGAGGATCATCTTGATACGCTTTCGCTGATGAAAGAGGCGCGGTTCGATTTTTCGTTTATGTTTAAGTATTCCGTGCGCCCTAATACTCCGGCGGCGCGCAAGATGTGCGACGACGTCCCCGAAAGGGTAAAAACACGCCGTTTGCAGGAGATTATTCATCTACAGGGACGTTTGTCCGCAGAGAGTAAGCAGCAATGCGTCGGTATGTGTTATGAGGTGCTTGCGGAGAGCGCTTCTCGGAAGTCGTCGGCGGAGCTTTCGGGTCGTAATTCACAGAATATGGTAGTGGTTTTCCCGAAAGGAAATCATGCGCCTGGCGATTATGTGCAGGCGCTGATCACCGGTTGTACGCCGGCGACGCTGATCGGCGTCCCCGTGTGATCGCTTCTCAAAAGTTAAAGCCCGGGAATCCCTGCAATGATTTCAGCAATGACATGGAGGACGACCACGTGAATATCGTTATAAGCAACGACAGTACGCTCAGGATAAGTCCGATGATGGAGCAGGTTTTTCCCGAGTTGGCGTCCTTCAGGGATCCTTCAGTATACGCATCGGGCTGGGCGGCGTAGGCGCTGATGGCTTTTACGCCCGACGACAGTCCGATGATGGACAGTACAAGTCCTACCAGCCCCCAGCAATAGCACATGGATATGGACAGAATCCCAAGCACTAATGATGTTTTGGCGCCGGGTATTTCCAATTTGTTGTTTTGATCTTGAGCTTCCATAAAGAAATGATTAAAAGATGATTTTATATAAATATGAACTGACAATGATTACTGCATTGACGATAAACATCCAGAGGAGTATTTTCGCTCCGTTTCTGAGTTTGAACATGATGTGCGCCGTTAGATAAATGATCATGATGATGGTTGGAATCAACGCGGGGTATAGTGCGAGACTGCCCGTGAGATCGCCGCGCAACAGGGCGATGAAGGCGCGTTGCATACCGCATCCGGGGCATTCGACGCCAAAGACCGATTTGTAGAAACATGGCGCCTGCTTCTTCTCGAGCCAGTTGATCCATCCGGCGCACAGTAACAGTATTTTGTTTTCGATGATATGATATGCCAGCATCGCGGATGATTAATTTAGATCTGGGCGCTGTCGCGGTTGACGGGTGTCCGACGAAGAATTTTGTCGGGTGTTTGTCGGACGGTTTGCGGGGGCGATTCCCGATGGTGCGGTGTTTGTTTTCACGTCGTCGCCGTCGTCGCGCCAATCGAATATATCGTCTTTGTCCATCGGTTTGAGGTTGATCCGCCATTTGAATCCGAGCAGTGTGAGTTCGTCGGGGTCAAATTCGTTGGGCGGGATCATCACTCCATCGACGTCGATGTAGTTTCTCACTTCCTGCGCCTGTCTGTCGTCGATGAAAATGGACAGGTTTACGCTTTTCATTTTGTTTACACCAGTAACATCGGGGCCGTCGTAAAGGAAATATATGGTTTCGCTGTCTTCGAATCCGTTGACGCGGTAGAGTTCGTTGTCGCGGAACAGTCCCGTGATTCTTTTGCTTTTGATCTGGTTGAATCCCGATTCATCTTCCTGCGCGATGAATGCTTTGTTGAGGAGGTTCATCCGTCGGGGTTTCTGGTTTTCGGTTTCTATTTCGATGTGATCTGCGGTCATCTGGTTGTTTTGCGTCCAGAGAATAGGCCGTCCGTACATTCGGAAGATCGAATCCTGCAACGACATGACCAATGAATCGCATTTCCCCTGCATGTCTACACTGAAGAACTTCGCACGGTTGTAGGCTTTCAGCACCTTAAAACCTGCTGTATCGACGTCAGAGCGCAGGGTATCGGCGTGAAGGAATATCGTATCTTTTTCGCTTGCCATGATCAGCAGAGCGCGTCGGGTGAGCCACGCCCGTTCGGAGCGTTTGTTAAATTCGCCTTTGTGACCTTTCAGGACGATATTGTTGGTGGTATCCACGATGACGATGTTACCGAAAGCGCGTCCGTTGCCTGTCTGATTTTCATAGAAGAGGGTATCGCCGTTGACGGTAGTGCTTCCGCTTTTGATCCACGCGTTGCGGCGGAAGAGCGCCACAGTGTCGTTGGTGTTGTACCATCCGCGTTCGCAGTAGATGGAATCTTTTTCGTTCTGTATGAAGGTGGGTCCAACGAAGTCGGCGATCTTTGTTTTCACGTTATAGTTCATCGTATCGGTAACGATCGTATAGTCGGGAGTGGTAAGCACCACATCCTTCTTGAAATAGAGCATGTCGCGGCTGCGATGGTAATGACCGAATCTGCTCGTCATTTCGTTGTTTTCGTTGGTGATTTCCGCCCCGACGCTGTACCATGCGATGTTTGTGTTCATGTCGTAGTACAGATGCGGCGTTCTCAGCACTGCATTTGAATCCACCAGCACGACATGATTCCATATTTCTGCAACCTTGAGGTTCCCCTGATATTTCGCAAATTCGCCGTCGATGGTAAAGCTTTTATCTGCATTGGTGATGTGGACGTTTCCGAAGGCGTCGAGCGAGTTTTGACGGTCGTAGTAATAGGCGCTGTCGCAGGTCATGGTCATGTCTTCGTGCACAAATACAACATTGCCGATAACCCGCTGCGCATCCGCGTTGATCCGGTTGCTGAACGCGATATAGTCGGAATTGGTGATCTCTATCTTCTTCACCTGCGCCGGCTGCTGTGCATATCCGGCAAGGGAACAGATAATCATCACGCTCATCCATAGATGTTTCAATTTACTCTTCATGTGTGATTCGTTTATGACGAAGGAAAAGAAAGGGCAAAGGTAGAAAAAAAATTGACAATTGACAATTGACAATTGACAATTCTCAATTATCAATTGACAATTCTCAATTCTCAATTGTCAATTGTCAATTGTCAATTATCAATTCTTATATGCGCGCCCCCGCATACCCCTGTGTAGACATCCGCAACAGGTATGACGAATGACGAATGACGAATGACGTCTCTCTTAATTGTTAATTGTTAATTTTTAATTTTCAATTAAAAAAAAACTTACTTTTGCAATCTTTTTAAAATTAATCAAAAATCATGCAAACAATCAATAATTACAATTTCAAAGGTAAGAGAGCCATTATCAGGGTAGATTTTAATGTTCCGCTCGACAAACAGACATTTGCGGTCACCGACGATACCCGTATTCGCGGCGCGCTGCCCACCATCCAGAAGATACTGGCTGATGGCGGATCGGTAATTCTCATGTCGCATCTTGGGCGGCCAAAAGGCGTAGAAGCAAAGTTTTCGCTCGAGCATGTCATCGGGCGTTTGTCGGAACTGCTGGGCGCGGATGTTAAGTTTGCCGACGACTGTGTGGGAAAGAGCGCTTCGATCATGTCGGCGGAGCTGGCGCCGGGAGAGGCGCTGCTGCTCGAAAATCTCCGTTTCTACGAAGAGGAGGAAGGTAAGCCGCGTCTTCCCGACGCTGCATCCGACGAGGAAAAGAAAGCGGCTAAAGCTGAATTGAAGCTAAAACAGAAAGAGTTCACCAAAAAGTTGGCAAGTTACGCCGATGTGTATGTGAACGACGCTTTCGGAACAGCGCATCGAGCGCACGCATCAACGGCGCTCATCGCCGACCTGTTCGCTCCCGAAAACCGTATGTTTGGATTCCTGATCAACAGCGAATTGAAGGCGATGGATCAGGTGTTAAATTCGAGCGAAAAACCGTTTACGGCCATCATGGGCGGCGCGAAAGTGTCCGACAAGATACTGATCATTGAGAATCTACTCGACCGTGCGCAAAACCTCATCATAGGAGGCGGAATGACCTACACTTTCGTGAAAGCGATGGGCGGAAGCATCGGCAAATCGCTGTGCGAAGACGATAAACTCGACCTTGCGCTGGAGATACTGAAAAAGGCGAAGGAAAAAGGCGTAAACATATACCTGCCCGTCGACGCAGTCAACGCCGACGCCTTCGACCCCAAAGCGAACACCTGCATCTCAGGCGTGGAGAACACCCCCGACGGATGGATGGGTCTGGATATCGCTCAAGAAAGTATAGCAAAATTCAGCGAAGTCATCGCCAACTCCAAAACCGTACTGTGGAACGGTCCGATGGGTGTCTTTGAGTTTGAGAAATTCTCCGGCGGAACGTCGGCTATTGCACAGGCGGTTGCAACGGCTACTGCCAACGGCGCCTTCACACTCATCGGCGGCGGCGATTCGGTGGCTGCCATCAACAAAAATAAACTCGCCGACAAAGTGAGCTATGTCTCCACCGGTGGCGGCGCTATGCTCGAATACATGGAAGGAAAAGAACTTCCCGGAATAAAAGCCATACGGGGTTAAATCATGATCCTCCGCCAGGCAAGCATCCTTGTGATCGACGACGATGCCGACATTCTGACCGCAGCGCGGTTGCTGCTCAAACCGGAAGTAAAAGCAGTCGTTACCGATTCCAACCCTGAAAACCTGCGCCGGCTGCTTGCAGGAGCTCCGTTTGACGTCCTGCTGCTCGACATGAATTTCGACAGCCCCCTCAACAAAGGAAACGAAGGGCTGTACTGGTTACAACAGATCAAAAAATGGTCGCCCTCAACGGCAGTGGTCATGATTACCGCTTACGGTCACATCGACCTTGCCGTGAGGGCGTTGAAAGAAGGAGCTGCGGACTTCGTGGTCAAGCCCTGGCACAACGATAAACTGCTACAAACCGTCGCCGACGCACTCCCCCAGAATAACGGCAGAAAACCGACAGACCCCTCCAACAGAAGCAACATGAACCCCGCCGCGGGAATCATCGGCCAATCGCCCGTCATGCAGGATATTTTCCGAAAAATAGGGAAGATAGCCCCTACCGACGCCAATGTTCTGATTCTTGGAGAAAACGGCACCGGAAAAGATTTAATAGCCAAAACCATACACGAACAGTCGTTACGCGCCGGTAAACCGTTCGTGAAAGTAGACGCGGGCGCCCTTACCGACAGTCTGTTTGAAAGCGAACTGTTCGGGCACGCCAAAGGCGCCTTTACGGATGCGCGCGAAGCTCGCGCGGGGCGATTTGAAGCCGCGCAGCAAGGTACGCTGTTTCTTGATGAAATAGGAAACATCTCGCTAACCCAGCAGGCAAAACTGTTGACGGCGCTTCAAAACAGAATTATCAGTCGCGTAGGCTCTAACGAGGCAATCCCCATAGATATCCGGCTGATATGCGCCACAAATGTCCCCCTCAAAGAACTTGCCGACGATCAGCGTTTCCGGAAGGACTTAATCTACCGGATCAATACGGTAGAGATCATCATGCCGTCGCTGAGCCGGCGCGAAGGCGATGTTGCGCTGCTTGCCGATCATTTTACGCATATTTATGCTGAAAAGTATCTTAAAAAGGGGGTTACTCTGTCGCCGTCGGCGATTGATAAATTGCAGATGCACAGTTTTCCGGGTAACGTGCGCGAGTTGCAGTACATTATTGAGCGCGCGGTCATCATGTCGGACATGGGAGAGTTGCAGGCGCAGGATATGATCTTCTCGCCTATTGAGCAGCCGACAGCTAACACAGAGGAAACTCAGAGCAAATCGAACCTGAGCGAAATGGAAAAGAACGCCATCCTGCGCATCATCGAGAAATATAACGGCAACATCAGCAAAGCCGCCAAAGAACTTGGATTGACGCGCACCGCCCTTTACCGTCGTTTGAACAAATATGATCTGTGAGAACGCTACACCGTCATAATTTCGGTTTCTTTTTTCGTCAAAATCTCATCAACCTTTTTATAGTATTTATCGGTCAGTTTCTGTACATCGTCTTCGGCATCCTTTACGGTATCTTCGGGTAAACCGTTTTTCCCCATCTTCTTAAATTCTTCGATCGCATCGCGTCGGGCGTTGCGGATACTGATTTTGGCGTTCTCTCCTTCTACCTTAACATTCTTCACGAGAGTCTTGCGACGTTCTCCAGTTAGCGGAGGAACAAGCAGACGCACTAACTCGCCGTTGTTGGAGGGCGTCATGCCGATGTTGGCGGCAAAGATGGCTTTCTCAATCGCATCAATAATCTTCTTTTCCCATGGCTGGATGATAATAGTGCGGGCATCAGGCGTGTTGATGTTTGCCACTTGTTGAAGAGGCGTCGGCGTGCCGTAATAATTGACTAAAATACCGTCAAGCATCGCCGGACTGGCTTTTCCTGCACGAAGTTTCGCCAACTCCGACGACAAATACTTCAATGCCTTCTCCATTTTCTCAATGGCATCATCATGGTATAATTGAACTTCTTCATTCATATATGGATAGATTTACATGTTTTCAAAAAAATCATAGCAAAGATAGGAAATAAGAACGATATTTTGCAAATAAATTTGATTTTGCTATATTTGCATCGCAATAAAAACAGAAAAATATGGTTCTATTCATTGCGGCTTGGTTCAATATATGCAGCATCCTTTTTACGTATCATCATCCTCTATATGTCTCGATGACAAATATGGACGTAGATACGAAAGAAGGAAGCGTTACCCTGTCGCTCAGGATTTTCACCGACGATCTGGAAACAATATTGCACAACAAGTACAATGTAGACGGCTGGATCGGTACGCCGAAGGAACATCGCGATTGCAGAAAATTTCTTCTGGAATATCTAAATGATCGCTTCTCGATTACGGTAAACAACGGCGAGAAAATCAATCTTGTAACAGACAGTATAACCATCGCAAATGATATGATGTGGTTTTATATGAAAGGAACGGCAAAGCAAAGTATCAACCGGATAGAAGTGGATAACCGTGTATTAACTGATTTCTTTTCGGGTCAGAATAATTTGGTCATCGTCAATACCGGTAAAAAAGATACAGGACGGGTATTAAACAGAAAAACATATAAATTTGAATTATCGTTATAGAGTATGAAACGAATTTTTGTTATTCTTATCTTTTTGTTGACCTGCATGATGGGATATGCGACCCACAACCGCGCCGGGCAACTTTTGTACCGGCATATTTCCGGATTTACATACGAATTTACATTTATCGCATTTTATACTACGGGAGCGCTTGCAACGCAGCAAAGATTACAACAGGGTTTGGAAGAAATTTCGTGGGGTGATAATACCACAACAAGTCCATTCCGCTGTGTACATCATGAAGACCTGCCTGACAACTACACATTAGCCATTTTCAGGGCGCAGCATACTTTCCCCGGTAATGGAACTTATACGATTATTGTTTCTGATCCTAACCGTAATGAAGGCGTGGTGAACATCCCCGGTTCGGTTCTGGTCATTTTCGGAGTCAAAACCGTTTTCAAAATTGATCCGAACATCAAACCCAACAACACTCCCGAACTTCTCAATTATCCTATTGACAGGGCTGCAGTGGGGCGACGGTTCGTTCACAACCCCGCAGCTTTCGATACTGACGGCGACAGTTTATCGTACGAAAAAGCAATCTGTTTGCGCGATCGTGGCATAGAAATAGAAACATACAGAGACCCGGAAGCATTGAAGTCTGATGGTACGGAAGGCGAACTGCGTGTAGATCCCATTACCGGAGATTATATTTGGGACGCTCCCGCAAAACCCGGATTATACAACATTGCCATGAGGATCAAAGAATGGCGCAATGGAATAAATATCGGCAGCATTCAACGCGATATGCAAATAGAAGTGGTACAATCTGATAACAGACCGCCTGTAATTCCTCCCTTCAGGGATACATGCGTGATTGCCGGATCTTTACTCAATGTTTCATTTGAAGTTACCGACCCCGACAATGATCTCATCAATGTAACCGCTTCCGGAGGACCATTTCAGTTCTCCGGCAATAACAAGGCTACGTTGAGTATGGACGTGAGAGTACCCGGACGTACCAAAGCCACCTTTACATGGCAAACCGACTACAGCCATGTACGCAAACAGCCCTATACCGTTGTTTTCAAGGCTGAAGACCAGAATACTGAAGTACGACTGGTTTCGTTTGCCAACTACAATATTACCGTAATTGCTCCGGAGGTAGGTATCCTTCCTGCCGAAGCCGAAAAGAAGGAAATATTATTAGAATGGGATCATTCGCTATGCGATCATGCCTCAGGGTATGAAATATATCGAAGCATCGGTAAAAATACCCTCGATCTTAATATTTGTGAAACAGGTATTCCTTCGGGGTTTGGTTACGAAAGAACAGCAACCGTGAACGGGATTGGCAACACTTCATTTCGCGATAACAACAATGGCAGAGGGCTTAGTCCGGGAATTGAGTATTGTTATCGCGTAGTAACCATCTTTTCAGACGGGGCTAAAAGCAAACCTTCCGACGAAACGTGCGCAGCGCTGTTGGCAGGAACGCCGCCTTTGATACGCGCACATGTCGAAACCATTGGTGAAACGTCAGGTAAAATTCAGGTTGAATGGCTCGAACAACCTGTTCTGGATATGATTGACAAACTTCCCAATCCGCCGCCTTTAGAAGCGCTTAAATACAAACTGTTCTACAGCATGGATATGAACTCCGGCAACTGGACTCCGCTGGCAACCCTGGATCTTGGAAATACCATATACATACACAACGGGATAGATACAAAAACAAAATATCCGTATTATTATAAGGTGGAACTATGGGACGCCAACTCTATTATTGACGAAGATTATGAGA
>Ga0123353_10018312_pt1 | contig 10351 bp, 4 predicted proteins | sample TergutLab28metaG_3_FD_92763 | JGI IMG/M metagenome (GOLD analysis project Ga0123353, IMG submission 92763) | Labiotermes labralis P3 segment gut microbial communities from Petit-Saut dam, French Guiana - Lab288 P3 | ecosystem: Host-associated > Arthropoda: Insects > Digestive system > Gut ...
ATTACGTGACAAAAGTGGCAACAACTAACGCATAAATCTACAAGTTTTCATCAAAGTAGGCTCACAATTTCATCCCCTCTATTGGCCTTAAAATTCTTCTTACTCTCTATTAATCGAGGAGAATGTGTTGTTCACGATTTCATAATTTCTGTCGAGAATGTATAGAGATTAAAGGACTTGCATGAGGCACTGATATTCTGTAACTCATTACGAGACCGGCTTTAAGCGCATCTTACAGCAGTTTCTAACCGATTATTGACATCGTTATGTGCACTACGCTGGTCCGCTGAAACAACTATGCACTGTAAATAACTGGCCCAAGTTCAGCATACAACGTTGTTAGCCGGAACAAAGTAAGCTAAACGCACGTGAATAAAGGGATTATGTAGCCGTCCGTTGTGAATTTTCAGGGCCCTCTGCCCTCTTTACAGACACCGTAAATAATTAATTTTGAAACAAGTTTAGAACTTCGACGGAAAATTCGTATCTGTCTGATGCCGAGTTTAATTCCGAAGTTGAGAGCGATGTACTGTAATGCTACGATCGAGGTGTGTTACCATGTATCTTGCGCTTCTTCCACGTCATTCTTCGGTATGCGGAATTCTTGTGGACAGACCTGGAAAACGGTCCTAGAAATTTCGTGCGAAAACAAAAAACAGTGTTGGTATATGTAAGGTAAATCCCTCTTTAACCATTACCCTGCTAACGTAGAGAATATGGTGAGCTCCTAACAATGCCAGCAGATGGAAGATGGGATTTAATTCGGCGTTTAAAGGGTTAAAATGTTTTTTATAATATAAATGAAAAATGATTGCCCTTATATCTGTTGTGTTTGGGCCTACAAGCTTAAGCATATTCAAAAACACCACACGTAAGAATATTCAATTAATGTCCATTTCAAACGTTTTACAAGGGAAATTACAAGTCTTACGACATCCCTTGTGAAATGCTTTGCAACATCATTCCGAGAAAGCTTCTTCAAATAAAACATTTCCAAAGACCGTAGACTACCGCAATATTGCCTAAGAATATAAAAATTAATCGTTCTCTAAATCAGCGCGTGCAGGGAGTTAATTTCGCCCATCAAAAGTAAAAAAGTCGGATATTTAATATGAAAGAGGTAAGAGTTTGCACCTGTTAGTCAAGTGAAGAAAAATGCACTTGTAATTTCAGCTACGGTACCGGCTGGTCTGACCAACCCGCGTTTCGGATTCTAAAAGAACCTGTAGGATCTCTTCTTCTATGGCGTAACAGCCTCTAATGGACCAGGGCCTCCTCATTATCGAGGCGTCATGATCACATTCAGGCACATCACGATCGGTAGAACTCCTCTGGAAGAGTGATCAGCCCGTCGCAGAGACCTCTACCTGACAACACATACACTCACTGGAGACAGAGAACCATGCTCCCGGCGGCGATTCGAACGCGCAATCCAAGCAAGCGAGAGCCCGCAGAACCACGCCTTAAACCGCGCGGCCACTGGGAACAGCATATGGGAATACCGACCTTAAATAATGTGGATATAAAATAAGCCAACGTGGTAATTAAATAGAAGACATAGGTGCAATGAAATCGATTAAATTTATGTCATGGACCATATAACAGGAATTTATTATCGGTTAGTATTACCTCTTACGAGGCTGTCTTTCTTGATTAGAATTGTGGTATCAGAACTACCGATGTAACATAACACATTCATAAAAGCAGACAAAACTACCGCGTATATCTCGGAAGACGCTCTATATCAATAAACACGCCCAGCTATATCGCCACTAAACTGAGAGACCGACAACGAAATGTTAACACGTTATTGAACGAACGAACGAATGAATGAATGAATAAATAAATAAATAAATTTCACAGTGAGTTTTCTATACAACATAGCCGTGAAGCTACTGTGTGCGGAATGGATCGGTCCGACTCAAAGGGAGAGGCGTCCGACTCTTTCATCAGTCCGAGATCGCAAAATGGAACTCGCTAACGATTGGTTGTGTTTGAAAATAACGTGTCGAGAAGAAAGTTCGGACGTGCAGGAGGGTGTGGAGTGTTGCATAACGAAGTGTTCCGTAATTTGCTCTCTTCAATAAACATTAACGGAGCGATCAAACAGAGGAAGTGAGCTGGGATTGAAGTGTAGTGCGCAATGGACAGACACGAAATTAATAGGCACGCAGTATTTTAAGTAGTGAACCTGAGGGCCATGAGCAGCTGGAAGGCCTAGGCGCTTTCGGGAGGATAATATTAAAACGTACTGTAAATAAATAGTTTATGACTCGGACCACTGGGGGTATTTTGTGGATACAGTAATGAACCTTCGAGGTTCACAAATGGCAAGAAACTTCCTGACTTGCTAAGCGATTATTAGCTTCTCTGGAAAGGGTCGGCTTCATCGAGTAGGTTATCCCAAAGTGAGTACTCAGAGAAAATTATAACAAAACAATAAATGTTACATTAAAAATAGTAGACAATTAGATATGAAAATATTAACAGTCATACAAGTCAGTTTGGGTGGCTTCAGACCACAAGCCAAGTAACATTCAGTAAGAACACAAGTGTTTCCTGCTGATGACTGTCCAAATAAATACGACTAACTTTTTATTGTTTTGTTACTCAAGAAGAAAGCAAACAACTTCTACTGCTACTTCTAAAACAAAAAGTAAACAAGAGGAAGAAACAAGAGAAAGAGAGGACAAAATAAAAGAGCAGAGATAAAAGGCATGTTGCCACATTGTTGGGAGTAATTTATAGTTCTAAATATTAGGCTAACAAGAATCGTGTAGGTAAATCATGGAGAGTGGGAGCAGGATGGAAGAAGGGGCGGGCGAAACACTGACTACAAGCAAAAGACAGGCACCAAAATGAAAAATTTTTATAATAAACTCCTTTCACTTACGATAAGTGTAGTGGTCCAGTGGGTTCATATTAGCTTTAATATTAGCTTAGATTGACGGTAATGTTCCTGGAGCAGGGATGGGAAACACAGCTTCTGGCAGTACTCATTAATTGTTAACAACAGACCTATGTCTTGTCTGTAGTAGGTCTGGCTTTCCTCTACATACTGCATACAACCTAGGAGTAATAACTCTATATAACAGAACCTCTCAGAAGCTGATAGTCGGTCAGTTGGTCAATAAATCTCGCGTTCCGTTTACACACAAAACGATAATTACGGAGTCCACATGGGCCGGATACACGTAATCCCGAACCAAGAATAATGGGACCTTATCCCCGCCCCTCTCCACTGTACAAACAAGCAAACAAACAACACAAACGTTTTGCGGTAACGTTTGTCGCATTGCCACATTTCCTCCAGTCATAATTGGATATGAAAGGTTATCTCAATTAATACACATTAAAACACTAAAACGCAGCGAAGCACAGAATGCACATCCGTAGCAGGGCACTCTTCGCAACATAACCTTACACATCACGGCATGCTGCCAAAACACCCTATTAGTACAACGAAGTTAATCAGTGACTATTTTTAATGTGACTTTAGCAAGGAAAATATAGTTCGCTGATGATGGTCTTAGGACCGAAACATGTCGGAGCAGTTTTAGTGTTTTAATGTGTAACTGTTATATAAGTGCATTAGTTGGTGTATTAATTGAGATAACTCGACAACATGCACGGTGTAACGATAAAAATGGATATGAAAGGTGTTTATATAAAACATATAGGCCTAAAACGTATATATAACTTGAAATCATTATGTCGGTGACGGTGGTGATACTGTCTCCTTGGATGTGAGGCCTTGTAGTCTAGTAGAAATGAACTGAAGATTTGGAGGATCATGCTACTTCCACCTTCAGGGTAGGTGGGTATGTGGCTTCGAAAGGTCAGTATATATATGACGGGAAAGATACAGTATGTCACACCTCAGAACGCAGTAATATTTCTAGCATTCAAATAAACATGCCTGTCACAGCGTTTAGTAATTACCAAGAAAAATAAGGTGCTGTACACACACATAATTCACAAGGAATGAGGTGTTAGTCGTCAGCGTCGTGGCAAAAAGAGGCCTATTGGGAAATGCTGACTATAAGCCAATGCTGTAGCGCCAGAGATAGGCACGAAGAAAATGACTTTAACATGGTAATTTTGACCAAACAATAAATCCAGCTATCTCCGATTAGGTAACCATGATTTTAGTTTGCCCCTTCATCTGATCAATTATTCAGACCCAAAACACAAACAATGCGTCACGATTTCAAACTCGACAATAAACCTTTTTTTAAAACAACTGTGACCTTTCAGACAAATGGGAGAAGTATGAAGACACAGTAAACAGAGTAATTACGTTCTTCATGGCGCAACAACCCCTAGTGGGCCAGGGCGTCCTTATTATTGCGGCTTCACGATCACACTCAGACACACCACACTCAGTAGGACTCCTCTGGGTAAGTGATCAGCCAGACGCAGAGACCCCTACATGACAACACACAACGCTCACTACAGACAAACATCCATGCCCCCAGCGCGATTGGAACCCGCAATTCCAGAAACCGAGCAGCAGCAATAGACCGCGCGGCCAGTGGAGTCGGCAATTATTGGTTACAATCTTTCGAAACACTGACTGGCTTTGCACATCCTGTAACTTGATGATATTCGGGAAAGGATTGCTCGTGACTACAGACATGAGATCCATTAAAATTCAACGTTAGAGTGATAATCTGAATGGGAGACAAAGGACACTATGTAAACAGAACTTCTTGATTTATGTGTCTTGGATATTCATTTCCAGAAGCTTATTATGGCACACACGTATGCTGGATGGAAGAAACAACGAATTCATACAGATTATTGTTGTGAACCTTCAAGCATACAGAGAGGAAGGCTGAAGATAATATTAAAAACTCAAAGTAGGAATCCGCCTATGTTTCAGCACCGCTGGCAAGGTATATGTGGAGAGTGGAGATAAAATTCCGCGCATTTTTAATCTTGGTACTTAATGAAAGTGCACGGTTAGATTCGTTTTCATTATAAGATTGGCTCCACTGGCAACAGCACAGAAGTGTATAACCTTAAGAATAGGAAGTCCGTCCCAAGAATCAAATTCCAGCCACCTACTTGCTAGACAGTCATTTCGTTGACGTCCTCTTCCATACCAATGCATTTCAAGCAAATGCGTTCCTAAAATACGTTCTATAGTGAAATGCCTCGTATTCTTTCCTGTATCATGTTCCGGCATTACAGGTACTGAACCTTTAAGTTCTAAGTTGCAGTAAAAGAACTAAATGTCAAAATGTTGTGGTGTCGGAGTTAGGTCAGACGAGCTCAAGAGTAAGATCTCGAAATATCGCAGTCTTACAGCTCTGTGTGTGTCTATCTGTGCGTCATTCCGTCAATGGATCGCCGTCATATTTGAATTCTAGAGTAGGACTGTAGATATCACTGCACACACACAAACAAGATGAACGAGTTTGCGAGCCACATTTCATTTCACACGCAACAATGCAGACTGCACTCTCAGAAAGGCGGTTGACTGTGTCCCTCTACCGGACATAGACGCCCGAGATTGTTCCAAATACGTTACGTTCTCCTTGTACTTACATGCGTTCTTAGCATGACGTGCAAAGCATTATCGCTACAGAGACGGTTCGGCCTCTCCGTATGTTTCGTCTGCAGAACCATTGCAGGAATTCTGAAGAAATTTGGTATGAACGTTATACCACTGGAGTCCATAGTCTTAATTCTAATTCACCTAGAATTGATAATACGAGTCACGCGGCGGACGAACGAACTTGTGCTAGCGAGATTTGCGAAAAATATAAAAGGTTTGTTGAGGCTATTTTTTTGGAAATATGAGAATAAAAGACAGGCAATGTAAGTATAACTTATTGATGGGGTTTGCGAGTAACCATTGTTGCCGCGAAAAAGAAGTAACTATTATGTATTCTAAATGTGTTTGTCGCCTCAGGTACCCAGCGTGAAACGCGCATGCGCTATATTGTCATCTGTAGCCTGTCCGGCGCTACCACTTTTTCCATATTGTTTCATAAACGGCACGATTTTCCGAAAAAAAAGTTACTGAACATTATATTTGTGTTTTGATTTTCCCTACAAACTTTGCCAAAAACGTTTCTCATTCTAAAAAAAATCCCGCGAGATATATTAACTGTACCAACGTCTTCAAGTCAAGTACTCGTTATTCTTGTTAGAACTTAATTAAACTTGAATATTCTCGACTGAATCTCGAGAAATTAAAAAAATCAAACTTCACGAAAATCCGCCCATTGGGAGCAGAGTTGTTCCACGCGGATGGACGGACATGACGAAGCTAATAGCCGCTTTTCGCAATTTTAAGAACGCGCCTAAAAGGAGGCTACATAGAAACTATATTTCCTTTAAGATTTCATAAAAATAACCAGGGAAATATTACAGTTAGCAATTGGAATTTAATATGGATAATAGTGAAAGAAGATTAACAACTAATACATCCGAAGGAGTACGTACTACAGTTAAGGTTTTCGTCAATGCTATATAGAATAATTACGTGCATTCACAATGCCAAGGTGTTAGAAACAAGTGTGATAGCTTCTGCGTATTCCGATATGGGTCACTCCATAACAGTTTTGTTAAATGTGAGATTGGCTGGAAGAAACAAGAACTGGCAGCAGACAAAATACGAAGGCTGTACTAATGCTACATAAAACCAATGCAATTAACTGAGTCACCCGAAAATTAACTTTATAAGGATTACGTCAACATATTCCCATTTCATGGTACTGATAAAAATCGTGACGTTGCACCACAGTGCCTAATCAGACGTGCTATATTTACAGCCAGTCGGGCTGTAATGTTAACGTGTCGTGACACAGCAAACGCGGCATATCTCACTGGTTCAATTTATCCCGGGTTGGAAAGTGCTTGAAAATGCAGAGTTGCTCAACTGATCAAGAAATTCTTCCTGATTATGTCCGAAGATTCATTACAATGTCAACATCGGTTTGTCAACAGAGCCTACACTTAGTTGGCTATAACCATTTCATAAATCACACAGGATTTCTGAAAGTTACAACTTAAAATAATATGCCCCTTTATCCCAACAGCTTCAAAGTGTGCCTTCCACTTGAAGTCTTCGGACAAGTATTTCGCACAACATCTCGAAGCGTTTGCTAAATGCCTTGCTTATCTCATAGGCTTCTAAATAGGTTTGACAATGTTAGGTGCGAATTCAAGTTGACTTCCACATATTTTCTTAAAAAATAACAAAGGATAGAATCATGAAGGCATACAACGTTAAGAAGCTTAGAAGTACATTTCCATGAATTTCAAATTTTGGCATGACATAGGCATGACAGGCTACGTTCATCATAAACTCACAGCTCATTAACTTCAAATTAGAAATCTATGATTCCGGCACCCTTATAGACTGTTCTGAAAGATCCCGTATCCACTGGCATAAAGCCAAGTACCACTGCTAAGAGAAGGAATGTGGAGTCCATTTACCTGCAAGCACCCCCTCAAAGTGTCAGTGCGCAAAATTCAGTCTTGGTATTTTGTCATTATGAATAATAATTGATGAATATGAGCAGAATGTAGTAGCAATAAACGGCAGAGTAATGTGACCTTAAAGTTTGTACGGCCCTACCTTTGATATAAAGCTTTAGATCGTACCTCTAGGTAGCAGCACCAAAGAAAGCACGTGGATTTCTATCAACAGTATAAAGTAGTTGTGTTTGTAGAAAATTCCAAACATCCATCGTGCATTATTAGTAGAATCTCAACTTCAAGTGTCCTTCAAAGGAAGTACCAGACACGGACTTAAAGCTACACTAAGAACCTTCCTCGTGATGGCAGGCAGCGCAGCAACCGCTGCTGTCCCATTCTGCCGTGAGTGGGGGTCCAGGCGTTTTTGTTCAATACAACGAAGTTGTTATTACATCTTGTCCTCACCATATTTCAAGGTACGTTGAAAATGGTTTAGTTCGGCTTGCAGGAAGGCGTCACTTCTAACAAACACATCGTTCATTACACACATTCTGCTGACGCAATTGAAAACACTGTACTTGGTATACTGAACGCTTTCTTTCAAATCATCTTCAGTGAGGGGATTATTGTTGTAAAACTTTTCCTTTAATATTTTTCACAAATAATGAATCTTTGACTTCATATCCGGCGAAAGCGACCTCAGGCCGCTCCTTATTATCGTAGCCAAAAACACTCCATAAATCACATATGTAAGTGCTTGTAGGGTGAGCTGTTGCACCGTCTTTCTCAAAGACGAAAAAAAAAACAGAGTCTTTCACGTAATCGGACAGGTGTTGAAAAACTCTACCACACTTTGTATCACATATCGGTGTGAACTCACTCAGTAAATGAGCTGAATGATCCAGTCCTACTCACAGCATCCCCACACTTTTATATCAAGGGCGTACACAACTTTCATGGCAAAAAAACCACATCCGTTAATTTGGACTGGTGAGAGGGGCACAAGTGAAAATAAAAAAAGGGGGCATGCCTGACCGTTTAAACTATTGTGTAATTATTATCGTATACACAATTTACAAACGTGACCGCGGGTCGCATAATACAACGTGGTGTGCCGCGGGTGGAAACCCTTGCTTTATGTTACGTAATGGCATTTTGTGAAGTAGCATGGGGAAAATGTTCCGGAAGATTACGTATCTGCTGAGATAACATCAATTTCACCGCTACGAGAAAGGGTTCGGGGTCTATCTGTATCTGATTAAGTTCAGTTACTGTACCGGACACTTCAAAATTCAGTCTCACGCATTACCGCTTTAGCCCAAATTTCTCGGCTGACTGGCAATGCCTCTAGAGTAAAGTGTGCTACTGAATGACGCTATCAGTTCCTACGATTATATACAATCTGCAATAGATAAATTAATAATTATGGAACATTGGTGGAATGATAATGACGGGAGAGACCGGGGTACTTTAAGAAAAACCTGTCCCAATTCCACTTTCTCCAACACAAATCCCACATGGACCGGCTTGGGACAGAACCCGGACCTCCACGGTGAAAGGCCGCGATTAAACGCTAAAGTTATGGCATAGTATCCTTTCCATTATATGCAGGTACTCTGCCAATTACTACATTACGTCTTAGATTGGGCCAATGGCCCGTATCGAATACACAATATCCATCATCTTCTTAGCAGCCCTAGAAATCTTCTGCCCACTTTAGACGTTTCCGTTCCACAAAATTCCGAGACTCATCAGAAAACGTATTTTATGCGAAAAGGTTATGAACTCAATGTAGAACTTGCACGGCCAGTAAGTTTTATCGGGATGTTTCCTCTCCTACTTGGACTGCCTTCAATGCAGTGGAGAATGCTATAAAACATTAATTTTTTTGACGCAGTATCAGCCCACAATTTAAAAGAAAACTGACATCACATTATGAAGCCAATTAGGATTAACTGATTTAAGGACTTGTTTTTATATTCCATGTTTTGAAAACTCTACAAACGAAGCCTTGTTTATGAGCCTACATTACTGTTATTTAACAAATGCTCTATTGCTGCGAATTACTGTTTCCATTAAAGCAGTGCATTTAAATCAGTCGGTTCTAAATATATTGCCGCTGTTTGTAACTTTTAAAAATTATTTGTTTATTTTATACACCTGACCTACACAGAAACGTCACAGCTAGAAGAGGCAGACTAGTAATTTTATGATTTATATTTTGCTATACCAAAGTACCATACATCTAACGACCACAAACATAAGCCTATCACCGTAAATCTGTGGACTGGCCATGGAAAAATAATGCAACCTGGTTTCTCTGAGACATACATTTCTTCAATAATACTATGCAGTGGGTGTAAAATTGAACTAAATGAACTTTGGAGTTGACGCACAAGACCACAGCAATTAAAGCTGTCACGGACTTCACCTGTATCCAGATACCTTAATTTAAAAAAAGTTAGAAATGTTACACATGGGCCGGGATAGCGACTCGCTAGGGGCCGGACGGTCCGGGGATCGAATACCAGTAGGGGTTGAGATTTTGCACACCCATCCAGCCTGGCAATGGGGCCCACCCAACCTCCTATACTATAGATACCGGGTAATTGCCGGGGATAAAGCGAACGCGGCGTGGCGTTAACCTCCCAGTCATTTTGCAGCAAATTTAAAGAAAGAGTAGAGTTATAATGTACACGCCCTCTGTGCCTTCATGGCATGTTGTAGAACTTTACCTTTAACTTTTAGAAATGTTACACGCACTGACCTCCGACAGTCCTACTGTCCAAGTTATCAGTCTGTTTATCTCCGTATTTAACCAACTTGATGCACAAAATTTGTTTCACAATAAGTTTTATTTCATGTCTCTACATGTTTCGAGCACATGTGCTCGAAACATGTAGAGACATGAAATAAA
>Ga0123353_10018313_pt1 | contig 10351 bp, 9 predicted proteins | sample TergutLab28metaG_3_FD_92763 | JGI IMG/M metagenome (GOLD analysis project Ga0123353, IMG submission 92763) | Labiotermes labralis P3 segment gut microbial communities from Petit-Saut dam, French Guiana - Lab288 P3 | ecosystem: Host-associated > Arthropoda: Insects > Digestive system > Gut ...
CTTTTGACAAACCGTATCGCGTTATGGGATGTGCTTGCATCATGTGAAATTTCGGGCTCCGACGATTCGTCCATACGCGAGCCGATTTATAATGATATCGCTTTATTTATAAGCGACAAACCTTTTAAAAAGGTGTTATGCAATGGCACGAAAGCGTACAAACTTTGTCTTAATCTAAGGCTTTCTTTGCCTGTTCTGTGTATGCCGTCCACCAGTCCCGCCAACGCCGCGTGGAATTTAGAGCGGCTAAACGCGGCATGGAAACCCGAATTAACGAGACGTTGAAATGTGAACAGATATTTAACTCATGTAATAATAATATGAAAACCCTATTTTTTGAACAAGTATATGCCGTCGTAAAACGAATACCTTATGGAGAAGTAATCTCCTACAGCCAAATCGCTCGAATGTTAGGACGGCCGAGAGCGGCGCGGGAGGTCGGCCGGGCTATGCGGTACTGCCCGGAGGAATTGCCATGGCAACGGGTTGTTATGGCCGATGGTTCTGTCACAGGCGGAATATACGCCGAAATTCGGATAGCATTATTAAAAGATGAGGGCGTGGCGTTTTTGCCGGACGGTCGTGTGGACATGGATTTATGCAACCGGCATAATGGATATGTTTAATAATTAAATCTGACCTTCATTGAGCATTGTGCATTGACAACGGTCATATTCGTTTGATTTTCCCTTACGAATTTGTTATACTAAAAATTAAATAAAAAGAGAGTAGGGGCGAAAGGCGTTGAAATTTAAGGAATTAGAGGTTTTCGGGTTTAAATCGTTCGCGGACAAGCTGGATGTTAAGTTTGGCGAGGGGATTACCGCCATAGTGGGGCCCAATGGCTGCGGCAAAAGCAACGTCGCGGACGCAATACGCTGGGTGCTGGGTGAGCAGTCGGCAAAGCTCTTGCGCGGCAAAAACATGATGGACGTGATTTTCAGCGGCACGGAGAAACGTAAGTCGCTGTCTTTTTGCGAGGTTTTGCTGCATTTCGATAATACGGGGCGGCTTTTTCCGTCGCTCGACTACAACGAGGTTATAATTTCGCGCAAATTGTACCGCAGCGGCGAAAGCAGTTACTTTATAAACGGGAATAACTGCAAATTACGCGACATAGCCGACTTGTTGCATGACGGCGGCATGGGGCGGGAGGGCTACTCCATTATCGGGCAGGGGCGTATCGACGAGTTATTGTCCGCCAAGCCCGAAAATCGCCGCGCAATCTTTGAGGAAGCGGCGGGAATTTCTAAGTATAAGGCGCGCAAGGCGGAATCGGAGCGGAAATTGGTGCGGACGCGAGAAAATTTGGTGCGTATCGACGATATATTGGCAGAGAAAGGACGGACTTTAGAGCCTTTGACCCTGCAGTCCGAAAAAGCGCGCAAGTGCCTTGACCTTCGCGATAAGCTGCGGCATCACGAAATCAATACATACATTTATCAAAGGGAAACGTCGCAGGAAGCGAAGGACCAGATTGCGACCCGCCTTGCCGCCACATCGGAGGAACACGATTTGCGCGAAAAGGAATTTGACGGGCTTTTGCGCGAATACCGCGGGACCCGCGACAATTATGAGTCGAGCGACGCGAATATGGCGGCTTTGCACGAGGAATTGACGCTTTTGAACGTCGGTTTGGAAAAACAGGCGGGCGAAATCAGTAATTTGCGGCAAAGAAAGGAGTTTTTGTCAGAGAATAATAGGGCGTTAAGTGAGCAGATAAGCGTTTTGGAAAAGGAAATCGCGGCGGCTGATTTGGCTTTGAGTAAGTTAGGGTGCGAGGAAGGGGATTGTCTGAAAAGACTTTATGTTTTACGACAGGACTACGACAAAACCGACACCGCGTACTTAACCGCGATTGATACCCTTACCGAAAGGACGGGTCGGGCGGAGGAGGAGCGCCGCGCCGAACTCGACGCGATGGACAAGCTTGCTGAAATCAAGTCAAACATGGCGGGGCTTAAGGCTGAGAGACAAATGCTGAGTGAGCGCGTCGGAAGCCTGCAAGAATTATTGACCGAAAATATAGGTAAGGCAAAGGCGGCGCAGGCTCTTTTGGAGGAGATGGGTGGCGAGGTTGACGGACTTATAACTCAAAAGAATGAGGAAACGGAGGAGTTATATAAGCAGGGCGCGCGGCAGGACGAACTGTCCAAAAAAATTGCCGAACTGTCCGACAAACTGTCAAAGTACGACCGCGACTTTTATTCCGCATCTGCGCGTTTCAAGCTTTTAAGGGACATGAAGGAGTCATACGACGGCTTTGGGGCAGGGGTGAAGAATCTTTTGACCGCCGCAAAAACCAACAAGGAATTATCCCGCCGTATAGAAGGGACACTTGCCGAATTGATAAGGGTGGAGCCTCGCTTAGAAATAGCCATGGAAATCGCGCTTGCGGCGGGATATCAAAACATTGTGGTAAGGACCGAGGACGACGCCAATTATTTGGTGGATTATCTAAAACAAAACAGGTTGGGGCGCGTTACTTTCATGCCTGTTTCTACCGCAAAACCGCGTGATATTGACGGTCGGTATGCCGCACTCCTGAAAACAAAAGGGTGTCTGGGGCGGGCTTCCGACCTTGTCGGGTTTGATTCAAAATACAAAAACGTGGTGGAAAGCTACCTTGGCGGCACGGTGATAGCCGAAAACAAGGACGCCGCCACGCGCATGGCGCAGCAAAGCGGGTTCGCATTTAAGATTGTGACGCTTGAGGGTGAGGTGTACGCGACAAACGGCTCGATTACGGGCGGGAGCCTGAAAGCCGACCGTAGCGTGGCAAATATTTTCACTCACGAACGGGAATTACGGGAATTAGAACCGCAGCTATCAAACCTTAAAAGGAATATGGATGATGCGGTTTCTTTACATACAAAAACCGCCGCCGACTTTGACAAAGTGCAAAAAAGAGTCAAAACGACGGAACAAAATTTGCACGCGTTAGAACTTGTAATCGCCGCAAAAATGGAAAGTTTGACCCAAATTAGCGCGGAATGCGACGCGGCGGAGTTATCTAAAAACGAATTAACACGGCAAGTCAAGCAAGACGGCGACAGGCTTAAAGGAATCGACGACGACTTGGGCAGCGTTGTCAAGCTTGAGGAGTTTTTGGCGAACGCGCGCAAGACGGCGGGCGAACAGGGGCAGGAAGCGGCGCAATTTATCGACAAGTTAAGATCCGAGGCGGACGAGTTACGAAACAAATTAGCCGCCCTTAATTTAGAGATAAACACCCTTGAAAACGCCTTAAAATACGCGCAAACCAATACCGCGCGCGAAAAAGCCGAAAAAGAGGAGTTATTGATTAAACTAAATTCCACAAACCTTTTAACCGACAAAAACCGCGAACAGATTGAAACAATCGAAAACGCCCTGATAGAATTAAGCAAAAAAAGCGGCGAAAAGGACACGGAAAGGATTAAGCAGATAAGGGCGAACATCGCGGGCATAGACGAAAGCAAAAAGGCTATGGCGACGAGGATTGCCGAAATTGACTTGAGCCGCGAACAACTCACAAACCGCCTGCAACTTTTGCGGGATAAGAAAACGGAATACGCCTTTCAACTCCAAAGTGTGGACTCGGACATCGAAGCCAAGGAACAAAGGATATATGAGGATTATAATTTAGACCACGACCAGTGCCTGCCCTTTAGGGAGGACGAGTACGACATAAACAAGGGCATTGCCGAAACGGGACGCCTCAAACGCGCCATAATCAATCTTGGCGACGTTAATATCGGAGCGATAGAGCAGTGCAAGGAAGCGTACAGCGAGTACCAAAAATACGCCGCCGACCGCGAGGACTTGGTCAAGGCGGAGGGCGATTTAATCAAGATTATCAAAAATCTGTCCGCCGATATGCTGCGGTTGTTCAACGACAGCTTTGTCAAAATCCGCGCGAACTTTGTCCGTATTTTTAAAGAGTTATTTGACGGGGGGAGCGCCGATTTGTACTTGACCGAGGATGAAAGCGGCGACCCGCTTTTGGCGGGGATTGAGATAGAGGCGCAGCCGCCGCAGAAAAAATTGCAGTCCATTTCATTATTGTCGGGTGGGGAGAGGGCTTTGACCGCCATCGCCATTTTGTTCGCCATTTTGCGGCTTAAGCCCATGCCGTTTTGCGTTTTGGACGAAATCGAAGCCGCGCTTGACGACGCCAACGCGGGGAGATTTGCCAAGTATTTGCGCAGATTTAGCGAGGAAACGCAGTTTATCGTGATTACCCACCGCAAGCCCACTATGGAATTGTCCGACAGCCTGTACGGGGTGACGATGGAGGAGAAGGGGGTCAGCAAGATTGTGTCGGTCAAATTGTCGGACGCGGTGCGGGTGGCGGAGGAGAGCGTGGCGGTGTAGGTTCACCCCTTTTAGTTTTGCTTCATATATAACTTCATATTGTGGGGTAGAAAATGCTAAAAGATTTAAGCGCGGAGGAATTGGTGCTTTTGCCCGCCACGCTTGCAATAAAAATGGGGGCAAAAAACAGTCAGGACGAGCTTTTGATTATGGCGAATTTTTTTACGTCATTGGGGCAGCTGCTGCTTACGATTTATGACCGCAGGAGCTTAGACGTTAATAATTCATCAGCCGACAATTCATCAGCCGGCAATTCATCAGCCGGCGGCAGCGGTGGCGGCAATGTGGAGAGTTGAATTGTAGGGCGGGCGGGCACCAACGAGGAGTGAAGCGACGTGGCAATTCAGCTTAAATAAAAACCGCGTCATGATTGAAACGAAAAAAGGTTGGCTTTTTAATCTGGATTACCACGTCGCTTCGCTCCTCGTAATGACGACTGTGAAAATACCTCTTACTCGGAGGGTTATCCACGAAAGCTTATTCGGCGTGGGGCGAGATGGTTCTGAGTGGGGTGAAAGGGGATGATTGAATGCAAAAGGATAATTCAGCACACATTTATGAAAATTGCGAGGTGATTGCAAAGAAAAGAAAGTGGACGTATTCGCTCATTTTTTTATACTTGGCATTTGGTCTTTTGCTTATTATCGCGGCAATTTTTAACTTCACCTCTAAAAGAGAGGAAACTCCCGTTGAAGTGTTTTTAATTATTTTATCGATAGGAATGGAATACTTTGTTTTGGTCTTTCGCTTTTATTTTTCGTCCAAAAAATTATGACCCCGACCGATATGATTTTGTACGACAAAGGACAAAAAAAATTGCTTATTTTCACATGGCAGGGAAAAAGAGAGGTTTTTATTAATGAAATTAAGACGGTTTGGACTGCGAATAGAGACACAGGAATAATAATATACTTTAAAGAAAAAAGAAGGAATTTAATAATTTGGGGTATTTCGAGACCAAGCAAAGCATACAGAAGTATATTGACTATTATATTGCCGAAAGCTCGGCGATAATTGACTTAATACCAACCTTTACTGACCACTGGTCACTGACCACTGGCCACTAATTACGGAGTAATTATGGGACTTTTTTCTAAAATCAAAAACGGCCTTAAAAAGACGAAAGAGGCGCTCGGGTACAGGCTGAATAAGCTGTTCACCGGCGGGGTGCTGAACGACGAATTCTACCAAGAATTAGAGGATATTTTGCTTTCCGCCGACATAGGGGCGACGGCGACCGAGGAGATTTTGGACTCCTTAAAGGATGTGGTGGACAAAAAGCATATCCGCACGTCCGACAAGGTGCGCGGGGAGCTTCGCGACCTTATGATTGACATTTTGGAGGCGAATTTGCCCGACGAGTACGAATACCCCCTCGTCATAATGCTGACGGGGGTCAACGGCGTGGGCAAGACGACGGCGATTGGGAAGCTGGCGCACAAGTTCAAAAAAGCGGGCAAAAGCGTCACGATTGCCGCCGCGGACACCTTTCGCGCCGCCGCTTCCGACCAGTTGACGGTTTGGGCGGAGCGCGCCGGGGTACGCATAATCAAGCACGCGGAGGGCGCGGACCCCGGCGCAGTGGTGTACGACGCGGTCGCCTCGATGAAGTCCAAAAACACCGACGTTTTGCTTATCGACACGGCGGGGCGGCTGCATAATAAGAAAAATCTGATGAACGAATTAGAGAAGATTTCGCGCATTGTAGGCCGCGAATTCCCTTTGGCTATGCGGCAAAACTATATCGTTTTGGACGCGACGACGGGGCAGAACGCCGTGGCGCAGGTCGAGATTTTTGACGAGGCTATCGCGGTGGACGGGATTATTTTGACAAAGCTTGACGGCACGGCTAAGGGCGGCGTGGTGCTTGCCATCAGCAGTGTATTGCAGGTGCCCGTGGTGTACGTCGGGGTGGGCGAGGGGATAGAGGACCTCGAGGACTTTGACGCGGAGGAGTTTGTCGCGGGGATTATGGATTAACCGTAGGGCGCGGCGGGCGCGGCGCCCCCGACGCGCCGTTTTAATGCACAATGCATAGTGCATAGCGCACAGTGAAGGTCAGATTTAATAGCAATACCCTCAAAAACCCCCTGCCTATGTCAGACATAGTACCTATTTAACCTCAAAAAACCCGCTGTTTATGTCAGACATAGTCATAGAAATGGTCGAATTATTACCGGATTATCGTTCCTCGTTAGTGACAAAAAGCAAGGGAATTTGTTTTGATGTTATCTTTCTTTGTCATTCCTAACGCGAAGCGAAGGATCTATTCCGCTTTATAATAAGACCATGACGAGAAGCATTCGCGGTCTTGCTCCCTACGGTCGTAGAAGGTTGAGATCCTTCGCTTCGCTCAGGATGACAAATATAGAACAAACAATCGCTTCGAGTTAGGACTAACAAGGTGGCGCAAATAAGAGAAAAAAAGAGAGAAGTAAAAGTATTGTTGTAGATAGAAATAAACTCAATTCAAAGCTGAAAAGAATCCTATTATACTTGATACATACACAAAACAGTTCTTTACGAGTAGTATAAAATCTGACATCAATATAAAAAAACTTTTAAAAAATCCCAAAACGATACTTATAATACTTGACAAGATAACAATAATAACTTATAATATAAATATCAAATAACTAAATTTGAAATAAAAAAAGGAGGGATAAACGCAACATGAACATAAAAGACATATTAAAAGGAGCAACATCGGCAGAGAATAATGGGCAAAGAAGAAGCAGAGACGAAATACGCATAACGCTTATGTGTAATACCGATAAAAAGATGTATCGCACAATGCTTTCAAATGCACTTTATGAAAAGTTGGGCAAGCCAACAGAAGTGCAGTTTGCATTTCGTAAAGACCTTGGTAAAGCTATTTTAGCAAGTAAGTTGCAGAACTGTAAGGATTCTTTTAAAGTTGCAAACGTGGACGGGAAGTATCCTCATCCAACAGTTAATAGCAATAGTCTAATTAACGGCTTTATATCAAACTTTGGCCTTAACTTCTCACAAAAGCATAGCCATACGTTCAACGATATTGCATTTGACGCAGCTGATGGTGTACCAGTGGCAATAATAAATATACTTAGAGATTAAGTAATATTAAATGATAAAATAGCCGAGAAATTAACTCTCGGCTATTTTGCATTCTATGGATTTACCGTGACTTTTTTTGCGATTTTTTTGTTTTGGGCGCATTATCGCTTGACAAAGGGGGCGGATTTGGTTATACTATGGGTGTAAAGGAAAAAGGCTTTACACCTTTTTTTGCGGCTTAAATTTGTTTTCTTTTATGGCGGCATAGTTTCGGGAATAATAATTATTGGCTGTCGGCAAGGCGCGGCGTTGGGCGGGGGCTGTATGGAAAAAAAGTTTGAAATAACACAGCTTTTGGACACTTACGGCGGGCTTTTGTCCGAGCGGCAAAGGCAGGCAGCGGAGGATTTTTATAATTTTGACCTTTCCTTATCCGAGATTGCCGAAAATTACGCGATTACCCGCCAGGCCGTCAATGACGCCCTCAAAACCGCCGAAAAATTGCTTGTTAAGTACGAGGAAATTTTGGGGCTGAGTGGGATACGCAAAAGGTTGGTCGAGGCTTTGGCGGCGGACGAAGGGGAGAGGGTGAGGATAATAGAGGAAATAATGCTTAATGCTTAATGCGCAATGCGCAATTACGTTGTTGTATTTTGAATTATTATCGCCCATGATTGATTGTTAATAGAGCCGCCTCGTGCAAAAGTTCAGCCACCCCGCCCCTGTCAGAGAGGTCTTCGTGGGCACCCCTCAAGAGGGGAATTTAAGCGGTCAGATTTTAAACCGGATTACCACGGAGCTAACTCGCCTCTCTGCGATTTGTCGGCTCGCTCGTTCCCTACTCCTTGTAATGACGACTACTATTCTCTAAAATTACCTTCATTGAGCATTGTGCATTGAGCATTGTGCATTAAAAGAATCACCCCGGCGCTGCGCGCCACCCCTCCGAGGGAGGGGAATTATAAGAGGAGACCCAACATGGCTTCTTTCGGGACGTTAAGCGAAAAGTTAAACCATGTGTTTAACAAAATAAAGGCGCGGGGGAGATTGACCGAGCTTGAAATCAAGATGGCGATGCGCGAAATCCGCATAGCCCTTTTAGAGGCGGATGTCAATTTCACCGTCGTCAAGGACTTTGTTTCCACCGTCGCCGAAAAATCGGTGGGCGAAAAGGTGCTCAAAAGCCTCACCCCCGGTCAGCAGGTAATCAAAATCGTCCAAGAGGAATTGATACAGCTTTTGGGCGGCACGGCGGCGAAATTAGAGGTCGCGTCAAAGCCCCCCACCGTGTATATGATGGTGGGCTTGCAGGGCGCGGGCAAGACCACAATGTGCGGGAAACTCGCGTTAATGCTGAAAAATCAAGGCAAAAAGCCGCTCCTTGCCGCCTGCGACATCTACCGTCCCGCCGCCATAAACCAGCTGAAGGTCGTGGGCAAGACGGTGGGCGCGGAGGTTTTCGAGAACGGTACCGCAAAGCCGCACAAGACCGCCGCCGAGGCAGTTAAGCATGCCGCCAAAAACGGGTTTGATACCGTGATTATCGACACGGCGGGGCGGTTGCATATTAACTTTGAGTTGATGGATGAGCTGTCCGACATCAAGTGCGCCACTGCTCCGGACGAAATTTTGCTGACCGTGGACGCGATGACCGGGCAGGACGCGGTGATCGTCGCCAAGAGCTTTAACGATAAAATAGGTATTACGGGCGTGATTTTGACCAAATTGGACGGCGACACAAGAGGAGGGGCGGCGTTATCCATTCGCGCCGTGACGGGAAAGCCCATAAAGCTGTCCGGTATTGGGGAGAAAATGGGGGACTTAGAACCCTTCCACCCCGACCGTATCGCTTCGCGGATTTTGGGCATGGGCGACGTTTTGACGCTTATCGAAAAGGCCGAACACGCCGTGACCGAGGAAGAAGCCATCAAAATGGAGAAAAAGCTGCGCGAAAACAATTTCACGTTGAGCGACTTTTTAAAGCAGTTCGAGCAGCTTAAAAAAATGGGGAACATGGCGGACATTTTGGGCATGATTCCGGGGGCGAACAAGCTGAAACTGTCGGAGCGGGACTTGGACGAGGGGCGGATAAAGCGGTACAAGGCGATAATCCAGTCCATGACGCCGGAGGAACGTGAAAAACCGGAGATTATCAAGGGGTCGCGACGGAAGCGGATTTCTTTGGGGAGCGGGACAACCATTCAGGAAGTCAATCAGTTGTTGAACCAGTTCGAGCAGACCAAATTAGTGATGAAGAATATGAAGAACAACAAGTTTGGGAAGAGAATGCCGTTTTAGAATGCTCAATGCGTAATGCGTGGTGAAGGATAGAGAATAGAGAAAAGAGGTTAGAGAGGCGGTCGGATTTTAGAATAACAACAATTTTATGCGTTTTCTGATACTATGTCAGACATAAACAGTATGTTTTAGATACTATATCAGATATAAACGGCGCTTAGCAACGCAAAATAAAACAACGCATAACGCACAATGACGGAGAAAATTTATGGATAGAAAATATGACAACAACATAGAAATTGTCGGAAAAAAAGCGGCGGGCTCATCGGCTTTTTATTTTGTCGGCGGCGTGATATGCGCGGTCCTAGGCGTCGGTTGCGTGGTTGGCTTTGTTTATATGGCAAGTAATATCGGCGACACGGCGCAGCTTTTGCCGATGTTCATTGTGGGCGTTTTTATTCTTTTGTGTGGAATCGGCTTGTTGTGTTGGGGAATTTGTATTGTAGCAATGCCAAACGACCTTGTCGCGGTGAAGGGAACTACGATTATTTTATTGAAAAAAAACATAGAAATCAAATTTTTCGATATACAAAGCATTTTGCCAAGACGCGCGCACGCAAGGGGAATCAGTTATTCTTTCGGAACTATTGTTATCAGCTTAAAGGGCGGGGGAGTACATAAGCAATACTGGGTGGCAAACGTTGAAAATGTTGCGAATATC
>Ga0123353_10018315_pt1 | contig 10350 bp, 7 predicted proteins | sample TergutLab28metaG_3_FD_92763 | JGI IMG/M metagenome (GOLD analysis project Ga0123353, IMG submission 92763) | Labiotermes labralis P3 segment gut microbial communities from Petit-Saut dam, French Guiana - Lab288 P3 | ecosystem: Host-associated > Arthropoda: Insects > Digestive system > Gut ...
ATTAGTCGAAGCATTACCGGAAAAGTTCAAAATTCCGATAGTTATGTTCTACACCCTTGAGATGAGCGTTTCCGACATCGCGCTGGCTTTGAAGATTCCCGACGGCACCGTCAAGAGCCGTCTATTCAATGCGCGCAAAATTATTGAGAAAGGATTGATGAAGTATGAAATATAGCGCAGATTATTTGTTAAAGAACGCATTAAAAACCAACGAAACCCCCGATAAAAGCATGGTGGAAAGAGTGAAGCACGGAACGTTCGGCAGGGAATTCGTCCCCAAGCGGAGATATCACTTCCGCGTGTTGACTGCCCTAGCTACTACGTTCCTGCTCGTCGCGACGATATTCGCGTCGGTATACCTGACCTCGCTCCTGCCGCTGGATGATATAACGCCGGGAAATAACACTCCGGGCATATGGGCGGAGATATTCGCGTCCGCGAACCCCACGCTGGGCGCGGCGTTCGACAGCAGCAGAGCGATTATAATTAATGAATCCGTCATAGAAGGCGATTATATCTATACATTGCACGCGATTTTACATCACGTAGGAAAAGAATTCACGCCCTATCCTGATTCCCAAACCGTTACATCCGACGACCGGACTTATTATCTCGCGAGCGTTAAGAGAATCGACGGAACTCCCGAAGAGATAAGATTCGGCGCGGGATTAATTTTTAAAGATACATTTCCAAAGTTAGAAGGGTATCAAGCTCCGATGGCTTATGAAGCATATGCGGACGGTATAAACTACGAAATATTTGAAGGCGAATATACAGAAGAATTATACGAAAATAAACTTTATTTTGGTTTGCGTATCGTCACCGAAGATATTAAAATGTGGGCGGAATATGTTTATGATCCTGATAATCCGTATATTATGATGGATTTAAACATTATCAAAAACATTCCCGATCCGACGAAACTTACAAAATTATCAGCCGAACTCGTTTCGAAAGTTATCCAAGACGAAAGACTGCGCGACGCGTTTATGAGCGACGACGTGATCGTTATCAATAAATCCGTCACCGCAGGCGAGTATATCTTCACACTGCACGCGCTTGTACTCGATTTGGATTTTTCCCGTCCCTCGGATTTTAACTCATTCCATTCTATTAAATACAGTTACGTTTTAGCCAGTGCGCAAAGAGTTGACGGCAGCCCTGGATTAATCGAATTCGGTACCTTAGTCAGAGGAAAAAGTTTGGTCGAACTCGAACAATATCCGAACGACACAATCAGATTAAGCGGCGCGGAAAGATTCGTGGAAGTTGACGGTATAACTTACACCCTGCTTGAATGTGTTAACATCGACCAAAATTATTATGACAACCTTTATTTTTTAGTTCACGTCGGCTCGCCGTTTTTCGATATGAATACGGTTATCTACGATTCGTTGGCAGGTGAATTTATGGTTAAACCGGAGTATTCCGATAACAGTGTTGTGATTACATTCTCCATTTTTGAACCGATAGATACAAACACGTATTCGGGAATTGTCCGGTATATAATATCAAACTATGAAAACTTCCCGGCGTTGGGTGCGGCTTTTGACAGCAACAGAGCAGTCGTTGTCGAAAAATCCGTCACTTACGGCGATTATAAATTCACATTGCACGCAGCCGTGAGTGGGGGTAAAGAAATTTCACTCGGCGATCCTGATATGCCTTACTTCAAAAGCGATGAACGGACTTTTGTTCTCGGCAGTATCGAAAAAATTAACGGAAGCAAAGATTTTTCGTTTGGCAATTTCGTTTTTGTAAAAGGGTCAGACGGGCAGGTAGTGCATCTTGACAAAAGGGGCGTTGTTTCGCCGGAATACGATGGTGTAAGATATTTTGTTTGGGAAAGTGACTCCGTAGAAATATTCGCCGATTGGGAAATTTATGTCGGTATGCAAATTTATAAATTCGACGAAAAAACCATGGTGCTAAATAATCACCCTGATTACCCGTTAGTTACGATTGAGCTACCCCTTGACCCCTCGCTCGCCGACCCTGTGGAAGCAAACGCATATTTGAAGAAAATGGCAGATTTTAATGACAAACTTTATAATCAAACCATTCCTGAAGGCGCATTTATATTCCCCGCAGATGAATTTTCTTGGTATTCGATGACCGCTGATGACCAGCAAAGAGTTTATGACTTCTTAGCAGCAACCCAAAATTGGACTCCCGATGAATCCACACGTAAAGTTTTAACCGTTGAAAACGGCATGGTAGAATTCGATTATTTCCGCGAAGGAATAATAAGACAATACGTTTATAATATTTCCCCCGGAATCGAATACGTAGGATTACTTTGGAACGTACCGGGCGATGGATTCGTTGCCCGCGGAATACAATTTGTGGTTGATAACGGTGTGATAACCGTTGTCGAAGTCTACACCGATATTATTTATACACAAGAAGGGATTAACCCCGAATGGGACTTCTTGAACGGTGAAGATTTCAGAATAGTTCGGGATAGAATTCGTGAATTTTTGGATGAAACCCAAAACTGGATTCCCATTGATTCCAAAATATTTCCCGTAGTGAACGATATGGTGGAAGGTATTGATTCTTCCGGTAATAAATATAAAACAAACATCAATTTTATAGTGCCGGGAATCAATTTAAGCGGTTGGGCAATAAACGGAGAAACTAATGAAATCGAAGCCAACGCGAGACAGATTACACTCAACGATGACGGCACGGTAACCGCTGTCGAGTACTACTGCACAGAACCGCTTTCGACGTTTATCTCTCCGGCGGTGATTTCACCGTAGACCTCGCCCGTAACGCAAGCCGCATTCGCTTCGTCTGTGTCGATGTGCATAGCCGGAGCGAATTTCGCGCTTATCCGCACGACGACGTCTCCGTAAACCGTGCTGCGCTTGTCGTTCGTAATCTTCACGGCAACGATCTGCTTGTCTTCAACATTACACGCTTCAGCGGTTTCAGGCGTGAGATGGATGTGCCGCTTGGCTACGATAACGCCTTCGCTCAATTGCAATTCGCCTTTCGGTCCGACGATTTTGCAAGCGGCACTGCCATTTACGTCGCCGCTTTCGCGTATCGGCGGGGTGATGCCGATGTTAAACCCGTCTGTCATTGAGATTTCAACCTGCGTCGCCGGACGAACCGGTCCAATAATGACGACGTTGGCGATTTCGCGTTTCGGTCCGACGATAGTCACGCGCTCCTCGCAGACGAATTGCCCGGGCTGGCTCAACGCCTTCTTGAAGGTGAGTTCAGCGCCCGCGCCGAACAGGATTTCGAGGTGTTCTTGAGTTAAATGCACGTGGCGTGCCGATACTTCGATTAAAATTTTGTTTTCCATAAATTAAATTATCTCCTTGAATATTTTTATTATAATAATATTATAATATATATTAACAAAAAAGTAAAGATTTTTTAGGGAGAGAAATTAAAAAAATAAAGGGTACTGTACGGTACCCTTTATTTACGTGTAAAAATCTAATCTTATTTGCGGGATTTCTTAACGAGCAATACTGCGCCTGCAAGTGAGATCAATCCGATTGCGATGAACATAGCGAATTCAACGTCACTCGTTTGTGCCGCGCCGCCGCTTGGCGGTGTAACTGACGGAGTTCCGACTTCCGCAGCGGGTTCTTCCACTTCTTCAACTATTACTACCGGTTCGGGAATCAATGCGCCAACAGTTGCGAAATCATAGAGTTCCGGTGTCCAGCTCCTTGAGCTTGCTGAGCTTGGCGACATAACCTGAACTTGTGAACCGAGATCCGACGGGTCGTTGATCTGGAATTGGAATCCGAATTTGTAGCCTTCGGTTTTGCCGTTTTCAATCGGAATAGCGTACTCTACCCAATACTCCTGAGTGCCTACTCTTCTGTGGGCATACTGGAATTTGTCGCCTACAGCTTCCGGACCGTACAGAGCTATGTTGTCTGCGCCGCCGCCATGAACGGTATAATAGCACGGCCAGCCGGTTACGTCAATACGGTATTGAATAACTTCTGTCGTTACATCGGTGTTGTTCGGAGCGATGAATACTTCGACGCTGTCGCAGTTCCACGGGTTACCGGATTGCTGCTCCGGCGTCGGTTCAACGATGCTGAGGTCGATGACCTGAACGATTATGTAGAGTATACCGTCTTTGAATATACTCCATGCCGTGCCGTGGGTGCCGTAGTCATTCTGACCTTCTTCTAACGGACGTGTGAGCGGAAGTATCAAACCTTGGTCGTAGAAGTCATCTTTTACGCCGTCAATGACGATGTTTGCCGCACTGTACAACTGTGGGATTGCGCCGAGCGTTGCGCCTTCTGAACCGGCAAATGAACTAATGCTGAGAATGAATATTAACGCGAGGATGATTACAAGTGCCTTTTTCATTTTTTTGTGCCTCCTAATTTAAAATAATTTATGATATACGGAAAAATTTCCGTTTATCTCAAGAATTTAAACGCTTTACTCTCCGAGCCCGTGAAATCTGTGATATTGAGAGCAGGACTGGGGTCGGTTTCGAAGTAGTTGATCGTGTCGAGATAGAACTGGCGCGTTATCGTGTGGTTGCGCAGATACAGATACTGATTACCTTTGATGCGCGTATTTTCAATTTGCAGCATGAACGCTTCGTGCTGCGCGAGCAAACGTTTCAGTTCCGCGATGATTTCACACTTTCCGGCGTTGGACTCGTGGAGTTTGACGATGGAAATGTATTCGTCGGCGTATGTGTAATAGTGCATCGCGCTTGCGAGCCAGACGTTATTGATAAACTGCGGCGAATCTGTATTATTCTTGAAGAACTCGATAGCCGCGCCGGATTCGGCTTTGATCATGTTGAAATAATCGATGTTGGAATTACGGTTTGCGAGTATCCTGGCAAACAATCCGCCGGGAAAATTACGCGGATACGGATCTGCCGGATACGAAAACCAATAATATTCAAACGAATTCATGTTTGCGTTGGTCATGATATTGTTCATGCGCTTCAAAACATCTTTCGCGGCTTCAAAATTATCTGGGCAGAACACATATGCGTACCGGTCGTAGAAATCGTCCGCTTTTTCAAGCATGGAAATATTCCAAGATAATTCCGCCTGATAATTGAATGTGCGGTCGAAACAGTAATCGAATGCGCTGTATGATTCGATTCCCTCCATGTTGTGGTCGCGCGCGAGTTCCGCGCACAGATAAATGTTGGGGTTGTATTCCATAGGGATGACCCAGTGATAATATCCGGTGAACGGTTTCGTAATCGCGCGGAACAAACCGTTTATCGGTTTGCCGCCGAAGATGTGTTCTTTAGTATTACTGTAACTCCACCAGTCAATGACGACAACGTCGTAAATATCCTCAGCTTTGAGGCGTGCCACAAGCGCTTCATTGAGAACGTCGAAATGGAAAAGCATATCGTGATAGATGTAAACGTCCTTCATACCTTTGCCTTTGAGATACTTAACCATCTTGATGATATACTCAAGCATGAGTTCGGAACGTTCCGTTCCGGCGCACGCGGAACATTGGCAGAAATATTCCAGCGGAACTTCGTCAAGTCCGAGCTGTAACGCGTAAACGTCATTCGGTAACAAGTAACGGTCGATGATTTCATCGTAAATGCCGAACATAATTTCGTAAGTTTTTTCGTTGCGCGTACAGAACCCGTTGCCGGTATCATTGTTATTCGCATCTTTGGCGGAAATTTCCGGAAAAACGCGCGGAATTAACGTGTTGTGTCCGAGACTGTTGAAGAGGGGCTTAACTTTTATATTCTTGCGTTTGCCGTATTTTATCAGGTCGCCGAAGTAATCGTCCGCGAACATGCGCGGCATAATATCCTTTTTGTAAATCCATTTCCGCTCGGCAACGGAATAATACTTAATGTTGCGCGGAGTGTTGAGTTCCGGATATTTTTCAAAAGGTATGTATAGATATTCAGAAATAATGTTGTCGTACTGCACGCACCAACAGCCGTAAACGCCGATTGTGAGTTGGTTGTATTTCATCAGCGACAGATAATCGACCGCGTCTTTGTATTCGTCGAGCGACATGAAATCGCTGCCGAACCTGTCTTCTAAGAATAATCCGCGGTCAATAAAATCCGGCCAGTCACGGATTGTGCAGATCGGCAGATAGATTTTGCCATTCTCTGTATGGAGCAGTTTAATGAACGTCACGGCGGCGTAGTATGCTCCGCCCGCATCGTAACCGATGAGTTCGGCTTTATCTTCAGTGATGGTTATCGTGTAAGAATCCGCACGGTCGCCTGCGCATGTACAGATTTTCAAGTAAATCGGGTAACCGCAATCACAATTTAACTTATCTGTTATTAATTTGGCGGCTTCACAAAATACGTCTGAACAACAACATTCTGTAACCAATTTATAACATGCTTCCGCTTCAGCGCCCAATAGTTTGCGCTTGTCGGTATCTTCGATACATTGAGGATAGGGAATTAACGCTTTTTTAAAATCGTACATTCAAATTACCTCTTTCAATAACTTAATTGCGGTTTTTTCAACCAATTTATCTGTGTCTTCGCTCATGTAAGTATACTCCGACAAACCTACCTCGTATCCGCCCTCAGCAAATGCTTTCTCAGTCGCGACATATCCGCAGCAGCCGTTTGCGAGTTCTATCGTGAAATTGTTCTTGAACGGTGAGTCCGCTTTGATTGCAAGTCCGATTTCGACAAACGTTTCGCTTGGGAAGGCCGATATTCCGATGTCGCCAATCCGCAGTGTTTGGATTTCGATATCCCGCGTTAATAACGGATTTTCTGTCAAATTTACATGCGCTTGTGCGATAATTTTCAAATCAACTGCCGGTGCGCCGGAAGCTAAATATTCTTTCGCCGCCTCATATTGTTTTACCGAAGGCTGACGGCGTTTGCCTGTGACGATTTCACTCGCCGCATCTACCGTAATATCGTGTGAACATGTGATTTTTTCTCTTATGGCGATAACATCGCCGGCTAAAATGCGCCCCATTTTTTTGTAATGTTCCGGTCCGATGTTGCGTTCTTTCGTGAAATCAAGATGGTTTATATCGCCGCAACAACCGTTGAAGAACAGCACCACGACGTTTTCACCGAGCGCTTTTTTGATAACTCTGCTCATCTCGCCCGGATAATCCGCGGAATATTCGTTACCGCCGACAACGTCAAGATGGCACGCGAAATTAACCATAACGGCTATTGGTTCGCCGCACTCATTGTCAACGCGGATAACGTTGACGGAAGGATCGACAGGTCCCGCTTGCTTAACGATGTCCGGATTCAAGAACCCGGGGTTAGTCCGCGCCGTACCGTCTTTCATATAGAACCGGCGGTTGAATCCAACGTCCCATTCGTCGGCAACTCCATACCCAACCGCGGCGTTCTGTAGATTCTTGTTCGCCAATACGGCTGCGTCCGCCGCTTTATTGCAAATATTTTTAACTGTAGCGTTATCGGGAAGGTTTGAATAAAGCACTAATCCGGTAGGTGAACCGGTATGCGTATGCGTTACGGCGACCATGATATTTTTCTGTGGGATTCCGGTCATATCGTTGATACGGTTACGAATATCGACCGTCATTGCTTCGGTAACCCCGATTATATCCATCGAAATCATAACAATCTTATTTTCGTCGTCATCAAAAATTATCGCTTTGACGAAAAGGTCGTCCTTTACGCCGCCCGCTATTGTCGGCGCGAATTGCCCCGGTATCATCAATCCCAAAGCCGGAGTTATAACTAATTCCGCGGCTCCGCATTTTATAATATTCGACATTTATTTCAACTCCAAATCTTTAAATAAATCTATGGTCTTTTCCATTGATGTGGCGCAGGCAAAAAGAAATGCGGATATAAGCATTAAAATTAAATATCTCATACATCTAAAAAGATTCCTTTTTCCGAGGATTCATAAGCGGCGGTAATGATTTTCTGCACGTGTACCGAATCGGACATCGGCACTTCAACGGGCGCGCCGGTTAAAATTGAATTGGAGAAAGACGAGATTTCTTTGGCGTACATGTTTCCGAGTTCAACGTCGAGCGTTGTTTCAGCAGTTCTCTCCCGGTCCTGAGCGGCGTTATAACTTATACTGTCGCCCGGCAGCACGACTCTGACGGTTCCGGTTTCGACTTGTCCGATAGTGCCTTCCGCGACGATACTGCCTTTTGTGCCGTAAATTTCCAGACGGCAGAACGCCGCGTCATCGGGTATGTTGAAGTTGGAGTCTACGGATGCAGTAAGCCCGTTCGCGAGCTTTATAATAACGAGCGATGAATCTTCTACGCTATATTTAAACGTTTTTGTGTCGTTGAACGCGCCGACTTTAACGGTTTTCGAGCCGGTGATATATTCTATAAGGTCGATGCAGTGTATGCCCATATCCATGAGCGCGCCGCCTCCGGCTTGCGCTTTATCCTGCCGCCATGAGCCTTCGATGTCGGGATACCAGCACGTTAGTTGCGCGCGCGCGGATACTACCTGACCCAAAGCGCCGTCCGCAACCATTTCTTTGATTTTCCGGTGATAACCGTGATAACGCATCATGAATCCCGTCGCCGCCAATACTCCGGCGTTTTCGCACGCGCTGATGACTTCATCGCAGTCCGCGATCGTCATCGCTATCGGCTTTTCGCACAAAATGTGTTTACCCGCGACCGCGGCAGCTATTATCTGCGCTTTGTGGTACGCGACCGGAGAGGATATATAAACCGCGTCGATTTCCGGATTCGCGAGCAATTCCAAATGATCGGTATAAGCGTATTTAACGTTGTATTTTTGTTTGAGTTTTTCAGTAAGCGCGGTATTGACTTCCATAATCGCTGTCAGTTCGGCGTTATCCGCAAGCAGCATCCCGGGTATGGTCCGGCGGTCGGCGATGCCGCCTGCGCCTATAACTCCCCATTTTACTTTGTTCATTCTTTTAAATCAACTCCATCATTTCAGATGTTTTTGCAGAATTTCTTTTAATCCGGCGATACAGGCGTTGATGTGGATTTCTTCCCACGACGGATGCAGGAATAAACATAATGTTTCAAAACGTAACTCTTTCGCTACGGGGCATAATACATTTTTATAATCAACGGAATTTGCGTCCGTGTATTCGCTTGATTCAAACGGGAAATGGTTTGAACCGAATCCCTGATGTTCTTTATACGCGCGCTCCTCGTATGCTTCCGGCCATTGTATGCCGTAACACGGGACTTTCAGCGCGCTGAGTTCCTTGACGATATGCGGCGCGTCTATGTCTAATTTATCCAAATCGAGCAGTATCGGATACCACCAGTAGGAATTTTTGCGTTCCTCAGTGTTATATGGGAGTTTTTTGATTCCGGGCAAACCGCCGAAAGCGTCGTCATACATTTTCGCGTATTTGTAACGCAGCGGGAGATTCCATGTGTCAAAACGTTTCAATTCGTTTATGCCGATGATCGACTGGATTTCGGTCATGCGGTAATTGAAACCGACGCGGTTGTGGATATACGGCAGCTTCTCCTCCAGCGCGAGCATGTTCATGCGTGTGCGCACGTCGTAGCCGTGGTCGCGGAACGATCTGCACTCCCAGCCGAGGTCTTCGCAGTTGGTGATAACCATACCGCCTTCGCCGCCGGTAGTGAAATGCTTCGACTGGCAGAAACTGAAACAGCCCACGTCGCCGATCAAACCTGCCATAATGCCGTTGAAACGGCCGCCGATACATTGCGCTACGTCCTCGATAACTTTCAGATTGTGCTTCTTAGCGATTGCTAAAATCGGACCCATGTCGGCAACCACGCCGTACAGATGCACGACGACAATGCCTTTGGTGCGTTTTGTTATCAACGCTTCTATCTTCGCCGGATCGATTGTATGCTCGTCCGTAACGTCGCAGAACACGGGGATCGCGCCCGCCTGCACGACGGAGAACGACGAAGCGATGAACGAGTACGACGGAACGATAACTTCATCCCCCGGACCTATGCCGAGCGAAGCGATGGCGATATGCAGTGCTGCTGTGCCGTTCGTACACGAAACGGCTATCTTAGCGCCCGACCATGCGGCGAACGCCGCTTCAAATTCCATTCCTTTTTTACCTGTCCAATAATTGACCTTGCCGTTTTTGATCGGTTCCTGTATATCGTTTAACGTTTCCGGCGCGAACTGCGGCCACATCGGGAATCCTATCTCAGCTATACCTGCGCCGTTCATTACAACTTTGTTTTCGTTTTTATCCATAATTATACAAATCCTTTACTTTAATTAAATATTTATATTATTATAAACTATTATAATACAAAAAAGAATTTTTGTCAATAGATAAATGAATAAAAAAAGAACGGAATCCCCCACCGTCAGGATACGGAATCCCCCCTGTCAAACGCCAACGTTGTTGGCGCTGACATCCCCCTTTA
>Ga0123353_10018316_pt1 | contig 10350 bp, 9 predicted proteins | sample TergutLab28metaG_3_FD_92763 | JGI IMG/M metagenome (GOLD analysis project Ga0123353, IMG submission 92763) | Labiotermes labralis P3 segment gut microbial communities from Petit-Saut dam, French Guiana - Lab288 P3 | ecosystem: Host-associated > Arthropoda: Insects > Digestive system > Gut ...
TGCAGCGTTATGAGATGGCGCGTTATCGTGAAGAAGGAACCACTCACTGTATTGGAATATGGTCGTTCTAACTCTTCGAATTCTCTTCAGTAGCCGATCCAAAACACCAACGCAGAAATCTGCGTTTACTTTCTGCCCTTCAGGGACAAACTCTCGATGAATTACACCTTCTGCGTCGAAAAAAAAACAATTAACATCGTCTTCACTCGCGATTTTTGAAATCGCAGTTTCTTTGGTTTTGGAGAGTTTTGCCTCACCCACTCTGCACTCTGTCGTTTGGTGGCCAGATAGTAGGTGAAACACCATGTTTCGTCACCGGTAATGATATTTTCCCAAAAAGTTCATCTTGTCCCATTAAAAGAAGATCCTGGCAGTAAACAACGCGTTCTTGTTTCTGCTCTGTGGTCAAGGCATGAGGAACAAATCTCGCGTAAATCTTTCTTTTTTCCAAGCCTTCGGTTACAATCCGGCGAACTGTCTCCTTACCAATATTCAAACGATCTGCAATCACTTGTAGTGGTACGAAGGTCTTCTGTCAGCAGACGACGAAGAGATTCTACGTTTTCGTCTGTTCTGGCAGTCGAAGGACGACCACTTCTGGCATCGACCTTCACATCCTCCCTTCCGTCTCGAAAGCGAACATACTACCAATACACATTAGCACGACTCATGGCAGCGCTACCATAAACCTTATTAATCGGTTCGATCATTTCCACAGCACTTTTACCGGCTTTAACACAAAATTTAATTGCCACTCTCTGTTCCTTCATGACACCGATGAAAAGGCAAAAAATCTTCACTTGCAAAACAAGTTCGTACTCACAGACCACTGAACGAAAGCCGTTGAAGCCTGGTCACGTGTTACATGAAGCATAGTACTACGTAGTTACGGTGTCGGCCGCTATATGTAACGTACAGTACTCTCTTAAAACAACTCGTCTAAAAACTTTTGGGTCGCACCTTGTATGTACATATCTATGTATGTATGTATGTACGTGTGTATGTATGTATGTATGTACGTGTGTATGTATGTATCTATGTATGTATGTTTGTATCTATGCATGTATGTACGTGTGTATGGATGTATGAATCGATGTATGAGTGTATGTATAAGTGTGTGTATGTATGTATTATGTATGCATGTATGTACGTACGTATGTATTATGTATGTGTATGTATGTATGTACGTACGTGTGTGTGTATGGACATATGTATGTATGTGTGTGTGTACGTATGAATGTATGTGTTTATATTTGTGTGTGCATATGTATGTATCTATGTATGTATGTACGTGTGTATGGATGTATGTATGGATGTATGTGTGTATGTATGCGTGTATGTATGTATGTATTATTTATGCATACATGTACGTACGTACGTATGTATGTGTGTATGTATTATTTATATGTACATATGTATGTATGTATGGATGGATGTAGGTATGTGTGTGTGTATGTATGTATGTATGTGTGTGTACGTATGTATGTACGTATGTATGTGTGTGTATATTATGTACGTGTAGTGTCCACTGTCTGGCGATAAGGGTAGGTCTATATAGATCGCTTGTCTGTCACTATGTTTAAGGAAAATTCTATAATCGCCGTCGGCCTGATCGGGATATGTAGGAGGTATTTGCCACCAGAATCAGTGAATCGTGATTTAATCTAGGTAGGCTCAAGGACTATACGGTACAGTCGGAAAATGACAGTTAATGCTAAATAACAAACTGTGTTCTAATACTCTAACATTCTATAAATTATATATATATATATATATATATATATATATTTATTTATTTATATGCGTATATCGATCACTATACAAGTGACAGTATAATTTCCTGTTATAAACAAGGGTTTTCTACAAGCTTAGCATCCGAAATTAACTCTCTCGCCTTTATGAAATCCAGTATAGTTTCGTAAATTCTGAAAAAGAAAAGTTTAGTTATTTTGTCAAAATTACTCACTTTAAGTAATTTGGTTTGGTCAGTGCGACTTACCTTTAAGTAGCAGAAAGTGCACAACGTTGAGTATCATCTCAGTAACGGCCTAGTTTCTAAATCTCCACTTTATAATATTCGGCTCTGAACTTGACACTGAATCGTCGGCAACCAATTTTCCAGAATACGTCGGTCGAACAGAAAGCCAGTGAGTCTCGCTATGTCAAACCATCTCTGGATTTTATAGAGTCGATCTGCGTAAGTCACGCATTCTTTCCTTATTTACAAACTCTTACATCATTTGTGCCGAGTTACGCGTATCTTAGAGTGTAGCCACTGTTGTACTTTATAAATGTGGCGTGCATAGGCAACGCATTCCTTCGGATATTAACAAACCTTTAGGTCACTTGGCCCGGTTACGCATGTCTCACTATGTAGCAACTGTTATGCCTAGCTCAACAAACTACTGCAAAACGAGCGTTATTTCCTGGTTAACAATTTTTGTACATGTTTGGATTTAATTGCAACAAAATTATGAAACTACAAAAGCTACATGATCTTGCAAAAGTGTGGCATTCGTTACATGTGTATGTAGGTGTGTCCATCTGTAATAATTTTGGAAAGAGGCTAATTTGAATAGTGAATTAACATGACTGCACGTCCCACCAGTCACATTCTACACCGAACAACACCATTTATGACCGAATACTTGCTGAGGAAGTAACTATCCATGGCGGTCATCGGCTATCCTGACTGAGGATTGTTGTGGTTTTCCTCAAGTCGCCTGTCAAGGACCGCTTAGAGTATTTCGTTTATGACATTTCCGCTTCCTTCCAAATACTTTCCTATTCATTGTTCAACAACCATCCTACCATTTGACGCTGACATCATCGTGAAAGGAACCACAGAAAGGATAAGAACTTGGAGACCGAAGGCAGCTACGAAAGGCGAAGTCATCAGACAAGCCCTGAAACAGGACTTGTATGAAGCTCCTGTGACTTCCACAGCACAATCTGTATATGGTTTCGAAACATGTTTGTTGTAACTGCCAGATGAAGAATGACAAAAAATTCTAACAAGCACATCCCAATTTTTTACTGCATTATGTGTGTTTCTATGCGAGATTAATTTGTTTAGATTGTCAGCACTAACACGAAATTTAAATTAAGATATTACTTAAATGAGAATAATCTTTTCACAATTACACATCACATTCACAATCTAACATTGACAAAAATTACCAATACGTAGTAATAATAATAATACTACAAAGGTGAAAAAGAGTGCTGTTTTGTCTCAAAATTCAGTACACATAACGCACAACTGTGAAGAGATGCAAAATCGTCGTATCCAGATTTAAAATTAGAAAATAAGAAGTAGCTGTAAATTTTACCGTGCCCTCCTTGCCCTTTATATAAATGATCAGTTGGCGCTGTGTTTTACGCTCAGATGAGACAGAAACTAATAAAGAATAATATGTGCCTGTAAAAGAGTTACATAAAGTACCGTGCCCTTCTGTGGCGTTACTTCTTCAAGAAATATACCGCAGTTATGATCTCGAGGGATCCGACACCATGTGATTCTGTAGAAAATACAAGTTTACACGGCGTCATAACCCAGAAGACCTTAATTTTCACACGTATAGTCGTGAGAGTTTCAAGTCTCATGTGTTTCATTTAGACTATCAAGAAAATAGGGAATTACATTTGACTGACGTGACCCAAACTAACACTTCCGTTATCGTGATAAATTTTACTGATCCAAGATTATCTATACGATACAGACGTAAACACTTCCTTCGCCAAAAAGACAGGAAATTTGGGCAGCATTATCGTTCAATTTTGTGCGTACCCAAATTTGACAAAATATGCAACTTTTCACGTTTGATTCACAAAATTAAGTTCAGAACCTGCCTGTTTACTGCTGAAGGTCTGAAAAAAAGCTTTTAAGTTCTTCAGACGTTTAAGTATTATTCACTCGAAACTTTTTTTGTATAATCACAACTTTTCGCAGAGCTTAACCAGTTTTGCCTTCACAAATTCTAGAAGACAAGGCAAAATTTATTATATTGTCTTTCACATTTTTAAATTATTTTCTCTTGTCCGTCATTTTAAATCACTCTTGGACCCCTAGAACTGAAATATTTTAAAAAACAGCTTGACGGGAAAGATCTGTGACACAGATTCTTTTCTGTATGACTTCAAATGAATTTTGAAACAAAAAATTATGGATGTCTCTCTGAAGGCAAATGTCTTACTGCTGTGAAGACGACCCTGTCATGGTGTGATGTTTGTGTCTGCTGCAGCTGCCAATTTGAAGCTTTCATTCTCCATTCTCTAAATGACTCCTAGATTATCGTTGCCTTCAGTGAGGAGTTCTTTACAATTTCCGGTGACGCATTAGATTCACTTAACTCCTCTCATCGTCTTTTTGAAGGACTGGCATATCTCAGTCCGTCCAGTGACTGCGCTGAAAAGACCGAGGATTGTTGGTTCAGTACCCGGCATTCGTAACAGTTTATTCTCTTGTCCAAAGCGTCCAAACTTGTCCTGGTGCCCGCCCAGATTTATATTCCGTGGGTTCCACAGTCTCTTTCACCGGACGTAAAACGGCCGAAACATGGTGCTCGACACTTGAAACTCTTATCGGGCGCGTTTTCAAAACTGTGAAAAGCGGCTAATAACTTCATGTCTGGTCTGTCCGTCTATCTGTCCGCATGGCACAACTCGGCTCCCACTGGACAGATTTTCGTGAAAATTGGTGTTTGAGAAATATTTTTTAAAATCTATCGAGGACATTCAAGTTTTATTGAAACCTGACAAGAATACCGGGTACACTACATGAAGACCTATGTCCATTTACGTCAGCATTTCGCTGAATTCTTGTCAGAATGAAAAATATTTCGGACAAAATTTGTAGAGAAAATCAAAACACATTTTCTATTCCATAACTTCTCCGAAACTCATGCCATTTATGAGATAATGCAGAAAAATTATGTACAGCCGGGCAGGCCACAGACGACAATATAACAAGGCTCATGCGCTTTGCATGTTGGATAAATAAGACTACGAATAATTTAGTATCGCTGGATATGTGATTAGATACTTTTGATGGACTGATGTTAGTAAATGCAAAGTGAATGAAACAAACGTGAGGATTTTTCCTTTCCTTTACATATATATATATATATATATATATATATATATATATATATATAAAACACAGCTGTCGCAGCTAATAAAAATGTCTGAAGTGAATCTACAACCAACAAAACACCAACCGCTTTCTTATCAACCCACATCAATTTCCGTGTCTCATTTAGCCTATTGTACTAATACACGTGCAAATGAAAAGTGCACAGATAAATATTTGCACTAAGCAGATAAGAAATATAGAATGAAATGATAAACTGTGTTCCTATGCGACATCGTCGTCACATAATGAACTTGCAAATTCTATGCGGGAAGATAGTGCAGCAGATCCAAAATGGAATATTTCAGTTGTTGAAGGAAGTCTCCCACTTTTATGAAACTCAAAGAATTTTTTCCCTTTATTTACAAATCCGATCGAATCGATGCTCACAAATACAATTTCTGTTAGTCCAATATATTCTTTGCTTTCCATCTATGGCTATGTCTTCAGAGTTTTCTCTTCCCTTAAATTTTTCCGGCAAAATATCTGTGCACATCTCACCTCCCAATTATATGCTAGGTCCCCGCCTATCTTAAAATTCTTCATTTAGTCATTTATTATTATTATTATTATTATTAACTTCAAGGAGCTGAGTCGTCCTTTAGAAACTGATAGTTTCTCTACTAGTCAAGAAATTTCCCTAATTTCATAGAACCTTAAAGTTTATTACATCATTCACAAGAGACAGCCACTTGTCTTTGTACTGAGCCAGATCAACCTAGTCCATATGCTCCATCCTACTTCTTGCAGAAACATTTTAATATTATTTTCCTATCTACGCTTCTATATTCATTATTATTATTATTATTACCGATCACGGTGGCCGTGCAGTCTAAGGCGTAAGGCCTGCAGCAACTTGTTGGGATGACTGGTTCGAATCCCACTGAGGGCAAGGGTGTTCGTCTCTTGTGTTTGTTGTGTGTTTTGTCGGTAGCTGTCTCCGCGGCGAGTTCGGGGAAGTTCTACCGTGTGTGTGTGTGTGTGTGCGTGTGCGATCTAGAAACATCAACAACGAGGCGTCCCGCTGAGGGCAAGGGTGTTCGTCTTTTGTGTTTGTTGTGTGTTTTGTCGGTAGCTGTCTCCGCGGCGAGTTCGGGGAAGTTCTACCTTGTGTGTGTGTGTGTGTGCGTGTGTGTGCGTGTGTGATCTAGAAACATCAACAACGAGGCGACCTAGACCCGCGTTGGGCTGTTGCGCCACAGAAAAAAAATACTGAATTAATACGGCTCATGACAGGAAGCAGTGGCGGGCTCTTGCGCACACTGTAATGATTTTGCGGTTTTATAAAATCCAGTTAATTTATTGACTTTCCTACGAAATATGATCTTCTTAGGGAGAAATCTTCTTCATTGACCTTTTCATCGTTATGAAATCAGATTTAATATGAAACATTACAAATAGAATTAGTATTTATTGGCGGAACTAAAACAACGAAATTCAGATTTTTATGTTTTGCTGACCGTGCATCTCAGTGTAATCTTAGTAATTAGCCAACTTGACGCACAAATTCTTGTTTTACAATAAGTTTATTATACTCCTCTACATGTTTCGAGAACTATGTGCTCATCATCAGAAGGTCAAAATTGTATTATACAGCATCTGGTATCATCACACCTGTAGGTGGCTGTCCCGTAAACGGGACGGCTGTATAATACAATTTTGAGCTCCTGATGATGAGCAAATAGTGCTCGAAACATGTAGAAGCATATAAAAAACTTATTATAAAACAAGAATTTGTATATCAAGTTGGTTAATTACTAAGATTAAAAAGAACCAAATTCATGTCACCCATTGCATAACGGTCCCGAGAATAAAGGAGCAGTTAGGCTATCTCTTTGGGTCCAACAGGGCGGTACTGACCAAGTGAGTATGGCTTGCACAACTCTGCCGGGTATGTTGTAATATTGACCATACGTTTAATATCAATCAGCGATGAACTTTGCCATCCGAACCGAACAACAATTAAATTTGTTAATTGTAGTCAATTTTCAAGAGACCGGGACAGCGTAGTTGGTTCAGCGACTAGGTTATAGCCTGGCCGATCCGGGGTTCGAATCTCGGCAAGGTTAAGAAATGTTTCCCTTCTCCTGATCGTTAAGACCGGCTCTAAGGCTCACGCAGCCTTATGGGTAAAGGGGGCTTTTTCCAGGGGGGGGGGGTTAAGCAGCAGGAGCCTGAAATATACCCCGCCTCCACCTAGTGCCGAGGTTCAGAATGTGTGGAGTTATACCTTTGCTTCCCCTGTACGCCTTCATGGCATGGAAAGATGCAGCTTTAACTTTTTACTGCTTTCAGATAGAAGTCAGCTGGAATAGTGCCTTAACTACACCACTGTCGCTTCATTATATCTACATCATTAAACTTTATAATTATGCTGCAAGTTTCATTTTAAGCCAAGCAGCACATACCTTTGCTACAACATTAACAAATGTGAGAAACACTAACAACCACATTATTCAGTTTTAGGCGATAATTATGAACTAACGAGTCGTTATGGCAGAGTTCGATCCAACTGCCACATGCATAAGGAACTCTGTACAGGCTGTTAAGACCTTTATCTTACTTCTCTGTTCCAAGCGTCGTAAAATTTGTCAATGCCAATTCCTTGGCAGTCTCTGCTCTGTGTTTATTAGTTCAGAGTCCTATAGGATGCTGTAGGGACATATATATAAAGTACATATAATTTTGTGTGGGCCCGGTAGCTCAGTCGGTATAGTGATTGACTACGGGGTGGACGGTCCGGGATCGAATCCCGGTGGGGACGAGATTTTCCGCCCGTCCAGACCGGCCCTTGGGCCCACCCAGCCTTCTGTAAAATGCGAACCGGGTCTTTCCCGGGGGTAAAGTGCGGCCGGTGTGTGCTGCTGACCACTCACCCCCCTCTAGTGCCGCGGTCATGGAAGAGTAAAGCTATAACTCTACCCACCGTCTGGGCCACACCGGGCCTGTAACGGGATCATTTTACCTTTTTACGTAAGATTTTGTAATATATATATATATATATATATAATAGAGTGAAGAAAAATTTTGTAATATGTATAAAGCTAACGTGTTCTAATTAGAGAAGAAAGCAGAAAAGTTTCATTGCACTACTGTGTCAACTGCTAACATTATATCGCAATGCTGTTGGATAAGTGAAACACGAATATGGAGCAATGGTGGAATAAAAACGACAGGGGAAAATCAGAGTACTCGAAAAAACGCCTGCCTCAAGTTACACACGGACTGACCTGTGATCGAAAATGTGTCTTCGCTAACGTGAAAAGTTGTGTTGATTTATTCTATCAACTATTATTATTGTCAAATGAAGCAAGCATTAATTGTGAACAAGTTACGACAAGGCTGTTACAACAATGGGCCATGCAAGCTGCATTCAAATTCATCTTCATGATTGTACACCATCAAAAACAATAGCCGATAAACAACTGGAATTGACTGGTGCAAGAAATAGGTTGGCATTACTTACTTACTTACTCCATGGAGCAGAGTCCTTCTTGAGAAGCTAACAGGTTTGCAGCTAGTCAAGAAATTTCCCACATTTTATGAAACCCGAAGGTTTATAACCGCAGTCACAAGGGCCCGCCACCTGTCCAGATCCTGAGCCAGCTCGATCCAGTCCGCACCCTCACATCCCACTTCCTGAAGATCCATCTTAATATTATCCTCCCATCTACGCCTGGCTCTATCAAAGGGTATCACTTGGTATAGAGTAACAAAAAAAAAATATTACTTTGTAATGATCATCCTACTCTCCTAGCAGGTAGAAAAGAGCCATCATGTTGTATTTGGTGTAAATATGTTTTGTATAGTCAGTAAAAGTAAATACATTAGCCCACTGTCCTCACGGTATTTGAATATTATATTTGCACGGTAAACCAGCCGAGAAATAATATAAAGGAAGATGATACCGGTCTTGAAGCTTTCACGGCAACAAAGTTCAATACAATCTTCTCGGGCAGACAACCGCGTCAAGGAGTGAAAGTTCTCCAGCGCTTCAGGGATTGATTCCGTCCCTAAAACGATGGAAAACTTTCAGTCTGCCCGAGAAGATGTTATTGAATGTAAAGGAATATACCCGACTACGCGCGAACCCGTATTCTTTGGAATGGAAATCGCATCCTTTAACCCCTACACTAACGACGATTGCAATGTGAACGAAGAATCTACACTGATCAGATAGATATCAAATTTCCCTGTGGATTTTCGCTGCAGTTTCTAAATATGGAGTCGTAGGCCTATTGCTTGATAATTTGCTTCCGACAGGATGTCTTTTCCACATAAAGTTCAAAAAGAATTTTGAGTTCCCGATTCCCCCCCACTCTCCTTGCTAAGATTTGGATCAAACATACGCCAACAGTAAGTCAGAAGCTTTACCTCTTGCAACAACTTCCTATACAAGCTGTGTTTGTGTTTTCTTAGAAGAACTGAGAAAAAAAAATCCAAGGGGCGTGCGTGAACTCAGGCTCCCGCCGCGATGTAGATGAGATCGGCGTTCTTCCGGTATATTACGCATCGTAGAGTTGTAACTCCTTTCCCACAGTCCAAGCAGTCCAAGTCTTAGACTAACTGACTCTCGAAGATAGGGTTGATATTTTGTCCCGAAACGTCAGTACGAGACTACCATTCTACACTGCGTAAAATCCTAACAGAGGGCAGATCTCAAGTGCGTCTACATTGGCCATGCGTCAAAAGACCACAGATGGGCAGACAGCAAACCGAAACCTATATAATTACAGATATACCGATGAACTTATCTTGTATTTAGCAGTACGATAACGGGTTTAAATATTCCTTTGTACACGAGTGTGGGGTTTGTGATTTACATGACTTTAGGCCTACAACAAGTGTTCTGTTTGGACGTCGTATGGATCAGCGTAGCCAAAGGTAATCGATGGAATTTTTTTTTGTAAAAATCAGCGTGAGGTTTAAACTAAAACTCTGGAATCACTCCTATTTTGACTCTTCTTCAGCAACTAGCCGTTCTGCTTATGTAAAGTACATCTTAACTTTTTATGCTTCATTTATACATTGTGGACGAAATGAATACCTAATTGATAGGAAAATATTCACGAATCGTGATCTTTGGGCGGACGTGGCTTACGAGGTGCTTCACCCGCCAGTCCAAATCATATTGCAATATGGGCGGCTGGTGGCTGGGGGGGGGGGGGGGGATTTTAGACCTTCCCCCCCCGGGCTCGCGTTTCTTAAAACGACATACA
>Ga0123353_10018317_pt1 | contig 10350 bp, 8 predicted proteins | sample TergutLab28metaG_3_FD_92763 | JGI IMG/M metagenome (GOLD analysis project Ga0123353, IMG submission 92763) | Labiotermes labralis P3 segment gut microbial communities from Petit-Saut dam, French Guiana - Lab288 P3 | ecosystem: Host-associated > Arthropoda: Insects > Digestive system > Gut ...
GCCTTGATAACGTTCTTCGGTTGCCCAAAAGTACCAGTTACGGAGTTCTTCGTAAAACTTGTCGGAGAGTTCCTGTCGTTTGTCCTCATTGATGTATTTTTGTTTTAGAGAAGCGAGGGCAGCTTGAACATCTTCGGGCCCGCACCGAAACCATTCTCCTTCGACCCGTTCGAATCCTCTTTCGGTGAGGAGCCTGTGGACATCGTGGTCGGAAACATCGCGTTTTCCGGCGGTAGCCGATTGATCGAAAACCTTTTCGTAGTGCTGTCGTGTTGCTCCGATTTGGTCTTTAATTCGCTTATCCGAATCGCTGGCCTGTCCGATTTTTATCAAGCCGGCTTTCGTAACATCGTTGGGCAAGATATATGCGTAAATGTTCATGCGGAGTATTGTACCACAAGAGCGGCAAGAACTGTCAGGAAATTTCCTGACGGTTCTTGACACCACGTCGAGTACAATCGCATGAATTTGTACTTTCCTGCTTAAACACCATGCCGATATTTACATCGCACAAAATTGCTCGCACTCCTTATTTTACAGCACGAAACGCCAGTTTTTCGGAGGCATTTTTACGATTCGACCCTCGGAATTTTGCTAGAAATCCCCATTTCGCATTGGAAATACAGGACTCCCAGCGACTTTCATGGGGTCTTATATGGAGTCACATTTCGGGGCAAAAAGCCGCATTTCGCATTGGAAATTCCGGGGCGAAACGAATCGCAGGCATGGTAAAAAACTCGCCAAATCCGGTCGCTCCACGTGTTTTGCTCCCGGCTTTCACCATCGTCGGGGCAGCGCAATCTAGGAAAAAGTGTATAATAGTGCCATGACCAAGCGAGTGTACGTGGAAACGTCCGTCATTAGCGGGATGTTCGACAGCAACGATCATCCTGTGAAGGCGCAACCCTTTTGGGATGTCGTCAAAAGAGGCGAAATCTGTGTAGTCCTGTCCGATGTACTTGATGCGGAAATCAAAAGCGCTCCACAGCATATTCGCGATTATTATAACAAGATGCAGGAATCCCAAATTGAGCGGATTGAAGAAACGGAGGAATCTGACAGATTAGCGGCAGTGTACATTGCCGCCCGTATTGTCAGTCCAAGGCACTTGACTGATAGCAAACACGTTGCTCTTGCGACAGTTGCTCGTGCAGATGCGATTGTGAGTTGGAATTGTACACATATCGTCAACGATAACCGGATTGACATATACAATGACATCAATGAAGCACTTGGTTATCCCAAAATTGAAATTCTAACCCCAGACAAGGTAAAATAGGAGGCAAACCATGACGAAATTTGACCTATCCCACCCCCAACCGATACCCGGTTTTGATTCCATGAAATGGCTCCGCAAAGTGCGAGCGCAAATTTACAAGGAAACCAAAGACATGACTCCCGAACAACGACGGGAACGCACTCGACGGGCAAGCGAGGAATTCCAAGCAGAAATGGAACACCGAAGAGCCGAACTAGCAGCGGAAAACCAGACATAGAACGTTCGTCGCCGGCGAAAGTGATGGATCATTCATTTGCGCTCCTAGCGTACTTTGCAGTTGAAAATCTACCGCAAGGTTCGCAAAGGGCGCAAAGAAAAAAGACCATTTTGTCCCCGTTTATGGTACAATACCTCCAAGTTACTTCTGACCCCTTACCTTTTACTATGACAGACCAATCACGACGAAATTTTTTAAACGTAACCTCCGCTTCGGCGGCGACATTGACTCTTGCTGCCGGCTTGGGGGCTGTTTCGGCTGCACAAGCGGTCGCACCTACGAAAAAGAAGAAAATTCTGATGCCGATAGGCGATGCTACGGAAACGATGGATACGCTCTATCCGCTCTTCCGTATTCCCGAAGAGGGCTACGAATTGGTCGTTTGCGGACCGGAAGCGAGACTGTACCACTCGGTGCTTCACGAAATTCCGCCGGATTCGACGATTGCGTGGGATATTACGCAGGAGCGTCCCGGCTACTTTGTTCGGGCAACGGCGGCGTTCCGCGACATTGATCCGACGGAGTTTTGCTCCGTGTTTTTGTCCGGCGGTCGCGCACCGGAGTATCTTCGTTACAACAAAGACTTGATTCGCTTGCTAAAACACTTTCACGAAGCGCAGAAGCCGGTTGCTTCTGTGTGTCACGGAGTCGAACTGTTAACGGCAGCCAACATGGTTCGAGGCAAAAAAGCGACGACGGTTCCGAAATGCGCCCTGGACATCGAACAGGGCGGCGGAACATACGTTACCGATCTGTGCATACGTGACGGTAATCTCGTCTCCTGCAAGGGCTGGGCAGAGTATCCTCTCCTGTTTCCGGTCTATTTCAAGATGATCGAAGAGATGGGTTAGGCGAACGTGATATCCCTTGCTAACGTGGCGGACTCCGTTTGGGTCGGGCTCTGATAATTTCCTTATTTACACGTCGGACTCTGTTCACGCGGCGGCAAAGTTTCGCAAAAGAGAATCTGGTATAATGCCGAAAGGGTTCCGCGACATCAACAATATGCACCGTTTACTCTTATTCTTTATCTGTTTATTCGCCAGCGGCATCCTGACGTTCGGCATTACCCAAGAGGGTATCGCCCACGAATCCGACACGGAACCCACGAATGCTCTTTTCGAATCGGTAATTGTTTCCGACCGATCTCTCACACGGCGACTCGAACAGGCAGCCCGACTCTTTGAGTCGGGACGCGGTCACGAATCTGCCCAACTGCTCGGTAATGTCCTTGCAAGTGCCGATTTTTCCTTCCTCGTACCTGAAAAAAATACTGATGTGAACACAGATGGCGAAAGCACGGACAAGGAAGACAAAGTTGTCCGAACGCTTCACCAAACTATCAACGACTACATTATTGACCGGATACGCAAACTTCCCAAAGAGGCGAGAGATTCTTACGCTTTTCAATTTGAAGCCACGGCAAAACGGCTCTTGGAAAATGCGGTCTCTGCCGGGTCGCTGGACGAAATCCAACAGGTCGCCCGAAAGTATTTTCCGACTCCATCGGGAGCCTCCGCCGTGCTGCTCGTCGGAATGACCCAATTGGAGCGAGGAGACCTCGCCGCCGCCTTTCTCACGCTTGACCGACTGAAACGGCTTCATGGAGCGATTCCAGAAGCACTGAAACCGATATTAGATAAAACTCTCGAAGAGGTGCAGAGCAAAATACACAAAGTTGCCGAACAACCGCCGCCCCCATCACCACTACAACAACCACAACAGAGCATATCGGAGTCGGCTTGGCTCGAACAGATCGGTTGGCGAATTCCGGCGGGTTCGCCTGCCCAAAATGCAGGTACGCAAGCCGCTGCTCCGCTGTTGGAACAAAATTGGACAGTTCCGATTTTTAACCGGCTGACTTGGGAGCGGGAAACCGAGGCACTGTCCCGACAGGTGAAAAGCACCGACGAAGTCTATATTCCGGCATCACAGCCGCTCGTTGTCGGCGATCTGTTCGTCACCCGAATGTTAGGAGAGACCATTGCCGTCGATACGAATTCGGGCAAACGACTCTGGCTCGCTCCCGAATTGGAGTACCGCTTTCCCAGCGGCGTAGGAGTCTCTCCGCGACCGATATACGTTTCATACAGTCTCCGCACGACGCTTCGGCTTTTCTTCTGGCACGACCGTATTTCCCAGCAGTTGAGCAGCGACGGCGAACGAGTGTTCAGCATTGACGAACATGATCTTCAAAGCAGTCATCAATCGGCGGCGGCGTTTGGACGCGTGGTTCCTCCTCTGCCGGGCGGCGGAGAAGACCGACGCAACGATCCGGGAAATACAGTGACCGCTCGTGATCTGAAAACGGGACGACTGCTCTGGCAAGTCGGAAAATTTCCTTATGTGCAAAAGTATTTAGACGCTTACTTTGCTTCTCGACCGCGCAGCACACAGGCAAGACCCGGAAACATTGACGAAACCATCTTCACCGACGACGAAAATGCTCTCAAAGAAACGTGGTTTCTCGGTGCTCCGCTTCCGCTTCACGGAAGACTGTACGTGATCGGCGAAACCGACGGAGTGCTCCAATTATTCGTTTTAGAAAGTCAAACCGGTCGTCTCATTGCCCGGCAACCGTTCGCTCAATCGACGGCATCACTTTCGGTGAACATTGTCCGGCGAACCTATCCGCTGTTTCCGTCGGCATCGGAAGGCATCGTGATTTGTCCCACCGGCTGCGGACTCATTGCCGCTCTGGACACAACCACGCTTGCGCCGGTCTGGTGTTTCAGTTACGTTCCCCTTCCTGTTTCAACGCCCGGTCAGGGAAATCGCAATCCGAACATGCCGCGGGTGCAGCAGCGGATGCTTCTGGGACCCGGCACGAGCATTGAATATACACTCAAACATCTTTTTTCTGACAGCGGTTGGCAGGTTCCGAGCATTATCATTGACAAGCGGCGTGTTTTGGTCGCCCCGCCGGATCAGGGAGCACTCTATTGTCTCGACCTGTTATCGGGAAAACTCCTTTGGGAGCAAACTGTCTCGCGTTCCAATTCCCTTTACGTTGCCGGTATCCACAATGATAAAGTCTTTCTGATTACGCCGGGCAACGTCGTGACGCTTGATATGAACACCGGCAAAGACCTTACTCCTCCTGATAGCCGATTTCCAGTGACGTTACAACCGGCGGGAGTCGGCGTGCGTAGCGGCGACAAGTATTTTATTCCTTTCACGGACGGTCAACTGGCGATTGCCGATTTGAACACCGGCACACCAACATGGCTTAACGCATCGGGCAGTGCCGCTGACGATGCCATTGACGATGATAGTGTCCAGCAGTCGATTGAATTCGGTAATCTTGTTGGTATCAAGGGTCGATTTTTTTCGCAGTCTCCGACACAGATTGCCAGTTTCGATCAAAAAGAACCGTTGAGACAACGTGCCGAAACTTTGCTCCTTGCCGATGCGAATGATCCCGAAGGATTATTACAACGGGGACGGATTCTCAAATCAGAAGGAAAACAGACCGAAGCGATTGACGCTTTCCGCGCTTCGCTGAAAGCGAAACCGACCGTCGAAGCCGCCAATTTTCTTCGGCAAAACTTATTGGAAGCGATGCGAAAAGACTATCCCGCTTGGGCGCATGCCGGTCAGGAACTCGAATCGCTTGCCGAATTTCCCGAAGAGTGGGGAACAATCCTTCACGCACAAGTCGAGGGGATTCTTCAATCGGGACAAACTGATGATCTGCTCGCCGTCTTGGAAAAGGTTTTTGCCTTTACACTGGATCAGTCCATTTTGATTCCGGTGAGCGGTGATCATTCGGCGCAACTCCAACGGACATTGGGCTGTTTGATAGAGCAAGGCATTACGAAAGGGAGTCCTGAACTCAAATCTCACTGGGAAGCACTCGCCGAAAAGTTTTACACCCAGTTAAGTCGGTACTCCGATTCAAACGATTCCGCCGAAAGACCAACCGCTTTGGAGACGGATACAGCATTTCAATGGCTTCGGAATCCCGTGTATCTTCCGCCGGAAATTCAGCGCTGGTCGATGTTTGCCGACATCTTCCGTAATACATCGGCAGGAAAAAGAGCAAAATTGCGGCTTCGGGAAGAGTACGAGCGGTGTCGTTTGCCTCTCGCTTTGGATTTGCGGGAAAAACCTACGATTGCCGATTGGTCGGAACTCTCCTCTCTCTTCGATTGGAAACGAACGGGAGAATGGGACATGGACGTGCTTTTCGACTCGGCAATGCCCGACAAGACTTTATCGAACACTTTACCGAATCTACCGCCTGCGCAAGGTGCCGATGCGAAAAGCGAAATCGACCGATACGTGGCAAATCTCGTCCGCATCACAAGAAATCCCGGTCTATTGCAAAATCTTTCGCCGATACCGTTTTTAGGCCCGTCCGATTCGGAACTCGCAACGTTCGATTATCTCCTAAAACCGGGAACCTCCGGCGATATTTTCTTTTGCTGTACTGATCTGTCGGAACGGGAACGATGGCGGCTCGCATTGCCGAACATCGTTTCGTCGGGATACAGTGACCACCAGCCAAATAGAGCCACCGGCGAACTGACTTCGTACATCAAAGGATTTCAGAATTTTCTTCTTTACTTTCACGGAACTCCCAACGGTACTTCCATGATTGCAATGGACACCACTCCGCAATCGGAAAAAGTTCTTTGGTCGAAAACCGTTTCCACCCCTCTCGTTTCTCAACGAAACAGCATGCGAGTGGACAATGCTTTCCAACCGTCCCATCCTGCCTCGTTTCCGAAGAATTCGGTCTTTGTTTCTCCGCATGCCGTTTGCTTTTGGGAAACGGACTGTGTGTATGGTCTCGATCCGCTGACGGGGCAGACACTCTGGGTGCGCCGAGTTCCCTACGAACATTGTACGATATTGGGAGACGAAGAAAATCTGTTTTTGGTCTTTTCCGATATTCAGCGGGTCGTTTCGATTGATCCGGCAAGCGGTCGTGAACTTGCCGATGGACCGCTCCCTATCGGCGGAATGTACATTTACGGCACGAACATTGTTTTTTCGCAGATTCGCGGAAACGAAACCACTCTTAACATTTGTGATCTTCGTGATATACATGACAAACGCAAGCGGGCACTACTGGTCACGGATGCGGCAGAAGGAACATTGACTCCGCCCTTACCGTGGGAGATGCTTCAGACCGGAGTCCGAAACACATCGATGTTGCGAACGTTCCGAAATGATCGGTTTCTTTCCATTGCCACTTGGGAGACCAAGTCATTGCAGATTTACGACTTGCAGACGAAGAGTCGTTTATTGCCCGAAGACAACAAACTTTTGGATTTCGTGGAAGGAACGGTCAGACCACAAGCGATTCGATGTGATGTCGAATTCGTTGGCGATCACTTTTTGGTATTATTTACGAAAAATACATCGATTCAACCGCCGCGAAATCCGATTCAAAACGAGGAAGGCAAAGATGTGAGTCGAAGTTACCAGGCGGTTCTCGGTGTGCTGGGCACTCCCATCGAAGAAGGAGAGATGATGTTGTTCGATTCGGAAGGCAATCCTTGTTGGGAAAAGCCGACGACCATCGAAAAGATGCATCGGCTTTTAGAGGTTCCTGATCGTTTGCCATTTATGTTGTTTGCCATTTGGGTGGCGGACAGAGTGGGAAACGAAAATCATCAGGAGACGAGAATCATGGCAGTGGACAAGAGAACCGGCAAGGAGCGGTTTCGTAAGCGTATCATTGGTACTTCTCCTCACTATATTCCTTTGCAGTATTTTAGGATCTGTGTTGACACGGAGTCGCAGGAACTCACATTTACGTCCCAGAACCGCAATCCGCCGCGAGTGGTCAAACTGGGCTTTGCCGAAGAATCCGAAGCGGGTGAATAGTCAGCAGGTTAGGCGAACTAATGCCCGTCGTTCTTTCTGCAAACTGCCGTCTTATTTCACACTGCGAGGCTTGACATTTTGTGCTTTTGCAATAGACTTTTCCTACCGCTTTCTGATACTTTGTGCCATGAGTGAAATACTTTTTGCCCGGCGTTCGAGCAATCGAATTTTTGTTTCCAGCCGTCCCGACCATGTGTTTCAAGGGTGGAAAGGGGAAAACGAACGCTGGCTCTTTGTCTCACCGCACGACGACGACGTGGTCATCGGAGCAGGACTTCACTTCATCGCCGGTATCGAGTCGGGAGTAACCACACACGCCGTTGTTTCGACCATTGGTGCCGGTTATTGCCGACTGGAACACAAGGATCACATTGCACAAATTCGCCGGGAAGAATGCTGTAAATCCTTTGAAATGTTAGGTTTACCGCGCGAGCATCTCCATTTTCTCGATTACTGGGCGACGGATATTCTAAAAAATTTGGGTCGGCGATTCACCGACAGTGCTACCAGTCCGACGGCGATAGCGGGAGCGGACGGATTTCAGAATTCGTACACATGGCTCTTGCGGCAGATTCGTCCGAGTCGGGTTTTTTTGCCTTCGCAGACGGACATTCATCCGGCGCACAAGGCGGTTCACGAAGAGTTTATTATCAGTGTATTTCACGCACAAGGGAAAATTTGGCCCGAACTGGGAGAGCCGATTCTCAAATTTCCGCGACTGTACGAATATGCCACGTACAGCGATTACATTGAGCCTCCGACGCATCAGGTCAAGACATCGCTCGACTTGTTTGAGCGCAAACTCGCCGGAATTGCCGCCTACGAATCGCAAGAACAGATTGAGTCCATTGTTGTCAATATCCGCAGTCTGGGACCGCGTGAGTACATTCGGGAAATGGAATTCAAACTTTTTAATCCGCACCAGTACGATGCGCTCTTCGAATAGTTGCTGTGCTGTCAAATCGTCTTATCCGCCACGAGTTCTTTGATGAGTGTGCCAATCGACTCACGCGTTGGAGCGATTTCCGTAAAACCTTCCTTTTTCAGAACCACCGATTGAATCTTAAACACCTTCGTCGGTGAGCCCGACACACCGCAACGGTTAATGTCGGCATTGATTTCGTCGAGTCCCCACTGTTCGAGTGGAGTATGTTTGTATTTCATCATACGTTTTGCTGCCCAGGGGCGCGGAACATTTGCCGTTTCCACGACGGTCAATAACACAGGCAACTTTACCTTGACCATTTCCCAACCGTTACCAATGCTCCGGCGAATCGTCGCCGATGTTTTAGACAGTTCCAAGATTTCTTCGGCGTAAGTAACTTGCGGAATACCGAGTTTTTCGGCACACTGCGGTGCTGTTTGAGCGGTGTCGCCGTCTATCGCTTGCCTACCGGCAAAGACGAGATCGAAGTTGCCGATAGTTCTGATCGCTTGCGACAGAATGTAACTCGTTGCCAGCGTATCACTTGCGGCGGCTCGGCGATCCGTGAGCAAAATCGCCCTATCTGCTCCGCGGAAGAGGCAGTCCCGAAGGACATCGGCAGCCTTCGGCGGTCCCATGGAGACGACCGTTACCGTTCCGCCGTACTTTTGTTTTACGGCGAGTGCCATTTCCAGAGCGTGCAAATCTTCGGGATTGAAAATGGTCGGCAGAGCGGCACGATTGACCGTACCGTCTTCTTTCATTGCAGCGGTGGAAACGTTTGCCGTATCGGGAACTTGTTTGACTAGAACAATGGAGTGGTACATAATAAGTTAGCCGCCGCACCCTGTGCGGCGTATTATATTTGGGGTTAGGGTGAGGGCTTATCCTCCGCATTGAAATAGTACACTCCAAGACAGAGATACACGAATCCGGCGATTAGTAGGAAACCAGCCCCGAATGTGTACACACTGCCGCCGGTGTTATTGGTGGGAAACATTGCAAGGCTAACAAGGTTGGTAAACATGACCACGCAGACCATTGATGCAATAACAAAACTTGTTCCGGCGATGGTGTTTTTCATGGTTAGTTTTTGGGGTGGGCTGTGTGTCTCATTCTAAACAAGCACCGGGAAATGTCAAGCAACGGCATACACGAGTACGCTCGGTGAACTGCCCCTTGACGAAAAATGGAAATCCCCTATAATACTAGCGTCGTAATCGTTTTGTGTCGAAAAATGGGACAAAAAGTGAATCCGGTGGCGTTTCGCACCGGCATTATGGAAGATTGGAAAAGTCGATGGTACGCCTCCAAACGTGAATTCGCCGAACTACTCGTCGAAGATAAGAAAATTCGCGACTTCATCAAAAAGCGGAAAGACCCGTCGGACAAGTTCGGAAAGCCGATGTATCCGGCGATTGCAAAAATCGAAATCGAACGGACAAGAGACGAAGTCCGGGTTATTCTCCACTCCGCCAAGCCCGGCATCATGATCGGACGGAAAGGAGAAAAAATCGAAGAACTCCAAAACGATTTGCAGCGTCTCACTGGACGGCGAATCAATCTTAAAATCGAGGAAATTACGAGACCGGACGTGGTCGCGCAATTAGTTGCCGAAGATATCGGCGAACAGTTGGTCAAACGAATCGGTTTCCGGCGTTGCATGAAGCGAGCAATGGAACAAGCGATGGAAGGCGGTGCCAAGGGAATCAAAATCCAGTTGGCTGGTCGTCTTGGCGGCGCGGAAATGGCACGCTGCGAAAAGCAAATATCGGGTTCGATTCCGCTTTCGACTCTTCGAGCGAAAATCGACTATGGTTTTCACGAAGCGAAGATCGCTCAGGGACACATTGGTATTCAGGTTTGGATCAATCAAGGCGAGTACAGCGACGATGGAAGCGATGTTTCGCTTGCCCAAGCGAGTCCAATGGCAAAGGGTCCAAGAAGGTCATATAAAAAGTAAAGAAATTATCACTAGTGTCCCAACGTTAGTCCCACAAAAACGGGAGCGTGGCGGCTTCGGGAGTGTTTTTTTGCACTTGAATTTGCTCAAGTATTGAAATTATAGGGGTTTTCTCGAATGGCGTTACA
>Ga0123353_10018321_pt1 | contig 10350 bp, 12 predicted proteins | sample TergutLab28metaG_3_FD_92763 | JGI IMG/M metagenome (GOLD analysis project Ga0123353, IMG submission 92763) | Labiotermes labralis P3 segment gut microbial communities from Petit-Saut dam, French Guiana - Lab288 P3 | ecosystem: Host-associated > Arthropoda: Insects > Digestive system > Gut ...
CTCGGCTGGGCGACTGAAGCGCTCGAGCGCGGACTCATCACCACCGATGAAACGATAGTGGACCTGAAGTTTGGAGATACGGCGAGCTACATCGAGGCGGTCAAGTATATCTACACCGTCGAAAACGAGTTCTACCGCGACCTTGGCAGAGGCAGCAAATATGTATCTGAAAAATACGGCGGATACGACTTTGCCCTGCAAATAGGCGGAAACGAGATGGCGGGTTACCACACCGGCTACGCTTCGACCATCGGCATGGCTGTCGGCGCGAGGCATTCCCATCTGTGCAACGGCGGATACGGCATAGATCAAAGCATGAAGGAATTCGACGAAGATCAGATAGTGGACGCGATTTTCACCGAAGAGTGCGAGCGCTGCATGACAAATTCATTGGTCATGTGCCTGTTTGCCAGAAGGATATATGACCGCAAAACCATTTTGGACGCATTGAACTCCGTCGGCTGGAATCTGACTGACGAAGACCTAACTGTCATCGGAAAGCGGATATACCAGACCAAACTGCAAATCAAGCGCGATATGGGCTTTGTGCAAAAAGATGTCAAGTTGCCGAAACGCCTGTTTGAAACCCCCACCATGCACGGTCCCATAGATGAAGAAACCACGTATCGCATGATCGACAAATACATCGCAAAGACAGACGCCCTGATGCTGGAGGAGTTCTGAAAAAAAACTTTGCCCGCCATAACAGGCGGGCAAAGTCTTAAACCGGCATATCATATTAAAAAACTTTCCTGTTTGCATAGGAGCCGCGACATGACCGTTTCATTCTACGGAGGAATAAAAGAGAAGTTCACTGCCGATGAAAAGTCGCTTGAAATGAACGGCGTCGGGAGTGTACGTTCGCTGATAGACTCTCTTGGGGAGAAATACGGAGACAAATTCAAGGACTTCCTGCTTGGCAGCGGCACCTGTTTCTTTCTTGTCAACGGCAGCGGCATTATGACGACGGGAGGGCTGGCGACAAAGCTTAGCCCCGGAGATAAAGTTGATGTGCTTCCGTTTGTGGACGGCGGCTGAGCACAATGTGGCGGTCAAACCCGGACAGCTGTCGTGCATCAAAAGTGAGCGTTCGAAACAACACCGAGGCGGGGCTTTTAGCCCGTCTCTTGCTGTGCGGCAGGATAACAAAGGATGAAGCGATATGAAAGCTGACCTGCACATACATTCGACCGTCTCGGATTCGAGCGTAACTATCGGGGAGATAATCGAAGCAGCAAAGGAAAAGTCGCTTGACGCCATAGCAATAGTGGACCACGACACCCTGTCACAGGCGGCGCAGATTCCTCCCGGCGCGGGAATAAAAGTCATCGCCGGCATAGAGATATCCGCGGTTCACCGAAAGACGAATGTCCGGACGCACATCCTTGGATACAACATAAAGCGGGGCGAAACGGTGACCGCGCTCACCCAACCGCTTTTGGAGGCTCGCAACGAAAACTCGGAGAGACAGGCTGAAATCCTGATAGGAGCCGGATACCGGATAGACATGGACAAGCTTAAAAGAGCCGACGGCAAATATCTTTATAAACAGCACATAATGGACTGGCTTGTCTCGAGTGGGCAGGTGAGCGAGATGTTTGGGGAATTCTATCAAAGAACGTTCAAGCAGGGCGGTATCTGCGCGTTTGAGATAGAATACACGGATGTCTTCGACGCGGTGCTCGCAGTAAAAGAAGCCGGAGGCCTTGCGGTATTAGCCCATCCGGGGCAACAACAGAATTTATATCTCGTTCCCGAGCTGGTAGAGTCGGGGCTCGACGGGTTGGAACTGAACCACTTCGCGAACAGCCCGAATGACAAAGATGAAATACGCTGCCTCGCGGATAGATACGGATTGTTTCTGACAGGAGGCAGCGACCATCACGGCAAATATGAGCGCCAATCTTTCAGCATCGGAGACATATTATCCGATGAAAGCGGAGCGGCGGCGATCCTATGAATTATCCGTCGTCTGTCCGTATTTCAAATACTCCTCCCGGAGCGCGTCCGGAACCATGCTTCCGCCTGTCGCCCACGCGATGTGGGTGATATTCTCCTCTTTTATTCTGTGTCTGCCGATATATTCCGCCAGAACAGTCCTGTCTATGCCGCAAAGTCCGGCAAAGGCGGCGCAGGCGGAGGGCTCTATAAAAAGCTCCTGAGTTTTTTTCAACAAACGCAAAAAATCGAACAGCCTCGAGTCGTCCGCAGTGTAGATGCCGGACAGCAGAGGACGCATCACCTCACCCGCGAAAGCCGACGGACGGCCCACAGCCAGCCCGTCGGCTTCGGTTTTGCCGTCTATGCCCAGATCAGCCGTGCAGATTTCGCTGTTTAAACCGGAAGCCATGCCTACAAGCATGCAGCAGCTCTTTACAGGTTCGGCAAAGAAACAGTGGACATCCTGCCCGAACGCTTTCTTCAGACCAAAAGCTATGCCTCCCGGAGCGCCGCCCACGCCGCAGGGCAAATAAACAAAAAGAGGGTTTTCACTGCCGACGCGGATGTCCTTCTCCTCCAATTGTTCCTTCAGGCGCTGTCCCGCGACCGCATAGCCTAAAAAAAGCGTCTTCGAATTCTCGTCGTCGACAAAGTGGCTGTTTGGCTCCATCAAAGACTTTCTGCGCCCTTCCTGCACCGCGAAGGAGTAGTCGGAAAGATACTCGACGACTTCGACTCCATTTGAACGAAGCAAATCCTTTTTCCACTGTTTCGCGTCGCCGGACATATGCGCCGTGACTCTGAAACCGAGCTTCGCACCCGCAAGTCCGATTCCGAGAGCTAAATTTCCGGTGGACCCCACTTGTATGGTGTGACGGCTAAAAAAATCACAGATCTCGCAAGCTGCCAATTTGACGTAGTTATCTCCCGGCTTCAGGAGACCGCTATCAAACGCCAGAGTTTCGGCGTGTTTTAAAACCTCATATATTCCTCCTCGCGCCTTTACAGAACCGGCAATAGGCAGATGGCTGTCCATCTTCAAAAACAGCCGCCCGCCGAACTGAAGCTGAAACTCTTTCTGCAGCTCGTTATGCATGGCTTCTATTTCGCGCAGCTCCGACTCTATCTTTCCTCCGGCTTCGCCCAATTCCGGAAAAAGTGCCGCGAGAAGAGGCGCGAACCTGTCGAGCCGCGCCGACGCCTCGGCGATTTCCTCGGCTGAGGGTGAGCATTCGCTCTCCCTGCAGAGCCCGAAATTGGGATTCAGCCAAAGCTGCTCTTGCAGCTCCGACGCTTTCTTCAGAGCGGGGTGCTTTTTCAACAGCTCCTGAATGTGCATATCTCTCCTCTGTCCTTAGCTCATCGGGGCATACGTGGAGCGGACTGAGTATTGTGTTCACCCGCCAGGCTGTCTTATGTCAAATGATTGAAACGCAAAAGACTAAGCGGTGATAACGACAGTTTACTTTATATACTCATGATAGACAAGCCCGGCAGCGGTCCGCGTGAAAAAGCAAAACGATTGAACCCTCTGCATATTGTGGTATAATAAAGGAGGAGTTGATGAAAATGCGTGTACCTCGGATATACCTTGAGACGACAATGTTTAATTACTATTTTGACAGAGACCGCGACGCCCACGCTGACACGGTAAAACTGTTTGAGGAAATAAAGGCGGGCAAATATCAGGCGTTTACTTCAGTGTATGCCTATGAGGAATTATCAGAAGCGCCTGAAGAAAAGGCACAACAGATGATTGGTTTGATTGCGGCATTTGACATAACCGTGTTAGACGCATCCGAAGAAGCCGACACGCTTGCCGCGGTGTATCAAGAGCAAGGGATTATCCCCTGTGGAAGCACAGTTGACGCACAGCATATCGCCGTGGCAACGGTCAACGATTTAGATATGATAATCAGCTTGAATTTTAGACACATCGTTAGAAAAAAGACCGTAATAATGACAGGGCTTGTCAATATTGGTCTTGGCTATAGGGAAGTCGCAATAGTTACACCAATGGAGGTGGTAGAGCGTGAAAACACTTAACGAATATATGAATGACCCCAGCGTGGTAAATGAGCCTATGCCGCTACGCGAGGTACACGCTATCCGGCTGATGATTTACGATAGGACAAAGGATATGACCCCTGCCGAACGCACAGCGTATTACAATCAACGCGGCGCAGAAGCCGCAAAAAAACACGGCTTCAAAATTGTATCAAGCGCAAGAAGAACATAAAAAGTTAATGTCCCACACCCCTAAGGATGACGTATTTATGAAATAACCGACATGCTGACATGTAGACAATAAGCCCTTTTTTACAGTCCGGAAACGCCTTGTTTTCGGGCTATTCGTTGTTTGCTCAAAAGCTGTTATTGAGGGGTTAGATGCTTTACCCCGACCTGTCCCGACAAATCGCCGAGAGCAGCGAGGGGGAGGGTCGCTGGCGTGGGACTCTGCCTTGAGGTTAGCACCTTTTATATACTCATGATAGACAAGCCCGGCAGCGGTCTGCATCGCCCCAACAAACTGATGACTCCGTTGTCGCCGTTATGGTATAATGCCTTTGACGGCGAGGCGCAAAACCTGCGGGAGGACCGCCTTTTTTGAAAAACCGCAAAGGACGGCGTGATGGACATACGCGTGGGAGACGTAATAACGGTGAAAAAACAGCACCCCTGCGGAAGCAAGGAGTTTTTGGTGCTGCGCGTGGGGATGGACTTCAAGATAAAGTGCAGAAAATGCCAGCATGAAATAATGCTCGCCAGAAACAGGATAGAGAAAAATATCAGAAGCGTCACAAGGGAAAAACAGGATGTTTGAAAAACTTGAAGAGGTATATGAGCATTATCTGGAAATAAACAGGCAATTGGCGCAGCCGGATGTTTTTTCCGACAACGCGCGCTACAGAAAACTGATGCGCGAAAACAAAGCTCTCCTGCCTGTAATAACGATGTATGAGGAGTATAAAAAGGCGAAAGCCGCCTTGGATGAGTCCGAGGAACTGCTCGAAGACCCGGGAATCGACCGTGAGTTCAGGGAAATGGTTCAGGAAGAAATCGAGGACGCGAAAGAGAGGATGGAAAAAGCCTCGGAGGAGCTTAAATTGCTGCTTTTGCCGCGCGATGAGAGCGACGACAGAAACGTGATAATAGAGATTCGCGGGGGAGCGGGAGGAGACGAAGCGGCGCTTTTTGCGGGCTCTCTTTTCCGGATGTACTCCATGTATGCCGATTCGCGGCGCTGGCGCGCGGAGCTGCTCTACGCCAACGAAACCGAACTCGGCGGATACAAGGAAATCAGCTTTTCAATAGACGGTGACGGCGCGTACAGCCGCTTCAAGTATGAGAGCGGAGTGCACCGCGTCCAGCGCGTCCCCGAAACCGAGACTCAGGGCAGGATACACACATCCACGGTGACTGTCGCGGTGCTTCCCGAGGCGGAAGACGTCGAAGTGGAAATAAACCCGAAGGACCTTCAGACAGACACCTACCGCGCCGGGGGCGCTGGAGGGCAGCACGTGAACAAGACCGAATCAGCAATTCGGATAACCCCCCTGCCGACCGGACTCGTCGTGGAGTGTCAGGACGAGAGAAGCCAGCACAAAAACAAAGAAAAAGCCATGAAAGTGCTTCGGTCCCGCCTGCTTGAACAGGAGCGAAGGAAGCATGAAGCCGAAATAGCGCACGAGCGGAAATCCCAGGTCGGGACCGGAGACAGGTCGGAGAGGATTCGCACCTACAACTATCCCCAGAGCAGGGTGACGGATCACAGAATAGGCTTGACTCTCTATCGGTTGGATGCGGTTCTCAACGGCGACCTCGACGAGATAATCGACAGCTTGACGACAGCCGAACGCGCGGAAAAACTTAAGGAAAACGCAGTCTGATGGAAACTGAAATACTAAAAGTAACAGAAGAGAATCTGAACGAAGCGGCGAAAAAAGCGGCGGGCGTGCTGCTCGGCGGCGGGATAATCGGGTTGCCGACCGAGACTGTATACGGGCTTGCCGCCAACGCCTACAACGCCGACGCGGTCCGCAGGATATTCAGGGCAAAAGGCCGCCCGCAGGACAACCCCCTCATAGTGCACGTCAACGACTTTGTCATGCTCAGGGATGTCGCCGAGGTAAGCGCTCAGGCGGTCGAACTTGCGAAGACGTTTTGGCCGGGGCCCCTGACCTTGGTCATGCCGAAAAAACCGGTTATTGACCCGGTCGTAAACTGCGGCTTGCCCACTGTTGCCGTTCGCATGCCCTCACACCCGATAGCGCAGGCAGTAATAACTGCAGCCGACGTCCCTGTGGCTGCCCCCTCCGCCAATCTCTCGGGCAGACCGAGCACGACGACGGCGCAGCATGTGGCGGACGACCTCAAAGGAAAGATACCCCTCATTCTCGACGGAGGAAACTGCGAAATAGGCGTTGAATCGACCGTCGTATCGCTTGTCGGCAAAAATCCGGTCATTCTGCGACCGGGAATCATCTCAATTGAAATGATACGCGGGGTATATCCTAAGACGGAATACTCCGAAGCTGTCTTCAAGGGGATGCCGGAAGCCGAAAAAGCAGAATCTCCCGGAATGAAATACAAGCACTACTCCCCGAGAGCGGAGGTGGTTGTCGTAAAAAGCACGCTCGGGCAGTTTGTCGACTATGTATCAGCGAGGGCGGGGGACGGGGTTTGCGCCATGTGCTTTGACGGAGAACAGGACGAAATCCTTATCCCCTCCGTTTCATACGGCAAAAAGGGCGACGGGTTTTCTCAGGCGAAACGCCTTTTCACCGTGCTGCGGATGATGGACAAGCTCGGTTCGGTGAGGGTGTTTGTGCGCGCTCCGGACGAGACGAATGAGTCGATGGCGGTGTTCAACCGGCTTATTCAAGCCTCGGGCTTTCGGGTGGTGGAACTGTGAGAGAGTTTCACGTGGTTGCCCTCGCGGGGAAATCGGGTTCGGGCAAAAGCCTCGCGGCGGACTATCTTGCTTCAAAAGGCGTCCCTGTCATCGACGGCGATATGGTTGCCAGAGACGTGGTCGCGCCGGGCTCGGACTGTCTCCGGCTTTTAGCTGAAGAATTCGGAACTGAAATACTCCTTGAAGACGGCTCTCTCGACAGGAGAAAACTCGGCGAACTGTGCTTTTCGAATAGCAGCCGAAAAGAAAGATTGGACGCAATTATCCATCCCTTCATTCTCTCGGACATGAAAAGAAGTTTCGAAGAACTTGGCAACAAAGGTTTCAAATACTGCGTGGTTCAGGCTCCGGCGCTTATTGAAAGCGGCTTTCAATCGCTAAGCGACAGAATTGTCCTGATAACCGCCGAAAGGGAAAAGCAGATAGAGCGCATCACAGCCCGTGACGGGATAGAGGAAAAGGCTGCCGGAATGCGACTTGACGCGCAGATTTGCGAGCAAAGGCTTCGGGAACTCGCTGACGTCGAAATCGAAAACAACGGAACAAAAGAGGAGTTTTTGTCGCGGCTTAATTCGCTCCGGTCGCTGTTTTCAGAGTGGTTTTCTGACAAAATCAAATAACTTAAACATTAAAATACACAGATGAGAGGAATATAAAATGGCGGAGAAAAAGAGCGAAGCCCAACTGCTCAGGGAAAAGTTGCTGAGAGAAAAAAAGAACAGCTTTGTGAAAAACCCAAAGCTCTTCGGCAAGAGCAAGGAGTACTGCGACGCGTACATCGACTTTCTCAATCTCGCGAAGACAGAGCGCGAATTTGTCAGTGAAACCGTCAAACTGCTGAAAGAGGACGGCTTTGCGGAGTTTGACCCGGCAAAGGCGTTTTCAAAAGATGACAGGATATTCTACAACAATCGCGGCAAAAGCCTCATCGCCGCCGTTTTGGGCGAAAAGCCCCTGACCGACGGCGTTCGCATAATAGCGGCGCACATAGACTCCCCGAGATTAGACCTCAAACCCATGCCCCTATACGAACAGAACGACCTCGGATATTTCAAGACCCATTACTACGGAGGAATCAAGAAATATCAGTGGGCGGCTATCCCCTTGGCGATGCATGGGGTCGTCGTCAAAAAGAGCGGGGAGACGATAGACATTTGCATCGGCGAAAGAGAGGGAGAGCCTGTCTTCTGCGTGACAGACCTTCTGCCGCACCTCTCGCGCAAGGCACAGGACACGAGGACCGCGCGCGAAGTCATCAAAGGCGAGGAACTCAATATCCTCATCGGAAGCCGGCCCATAGACGACGAGAACGTGAAAGAACCGGTCAAACTCTATCTCATGAAGCTGCTCAACGAGCGTTTCGGCATGGTGGAAGAGGACTTTGTCTCGGCTGAAATCGAGTTTGTCCCCGCTTTTAAAGCGTCATACATCGGCTTTGACGAGAGCCTTATCGGCTCCTATGCACAGGACGACCGAATCGCGGCTTATGCCGGGCTCATGGCTATGCTCGAAAACAAAAAACCGGAACAAACGACTGTTCTCATCCTCGCGGACAAAGAGGAGACGGGCAGCGACGGCAACACAGGTCTTGCCTCTGACATGCTGAAAAACTTCATCTCACTCCTCTCAAAACGCGCGGACGTCGACCCGGAGACCGTGCTGCTGCGTTCAAAGTGCCTTTCGGCGGACGTCGCTGCGGGCTTCGACCCGACCTTCCCGGAAGTAAATGACCCGAAAAACGCCGCCTATTTGAACTTCGGCATTTCCCTCGAGCGCTACACCGGAGCGGGCGGCAAGGGAAACACCAGCGAAGCGTCGGCGGAATATGTCGCCGAAATAAGGGCGATGCTCGACGGCGCGAAGATTCCGTGGCAGAGCAACGAGCTCGGGAAAATAGACGAGGGAGGCGGGGGGACCGTGGCGAAATTCATCGCCCGCCTCGGCGTCGACGTAATAGACATCGGAGTCCCCGTCCTGTCAATGCACGCCCCCTTTGAGATAACAAGCAGATTGGATGTCTACTCGCTGTACAAGGCGTTTTTGGTGTTTTTCAAGTAAAGCCGGCATAAACGATTTTCAAACCGCAAAACGATCCGAAATATCTTTGACAAAACCGGAGCATTCCGGATTTTGCATAAATGTATGAAAGGGGCAGCATCATGAAAATCACCGATATCAAGAGCGCCGTTATCGGCACCACCGTTGTTCTGAGAGTTGTTACCGACAAAGGCATAGACGGCTACAGCCAGATAGAGACCCCCGCGGGGTATGTCCGTTCGCTCATCCCCCATTTCAAGGAGATGATCCTCGGGAGCGATCCCACGAACGTCGAATCCGTGCTTCGCAAAATGCGCAACTTCTCCGCATTCAAACCCTGGGGCAAGGTGTTCAGCTCCATCGAGATGGCGCTGTGGGACATCGCCGGCAAGGAAGCCGGTCTGCCGGTCTACAAGCTGATGGGCGGCAAAGTGCGCGACCGCGTGCGGGTATACAACGGCAGCTTCATCGACCCGAACCCGCCCCACAAAGTGGCGGACACCCCCGAAAAGCGCGGGGAAAACATCCTGCACCTCAACGAACTGCCCGAAGGATTCAGCATCGTCAAAACCGCCGCCTTCTGGCACACGAAGTTCTACAAAGACTCAGACGCCTATAACACCTACGGCTCGGACACTCCCGGCTTTCGCCCCACAGTGAACGGCAGCCTTTTGACCGCGTCGGCGCTCAACGCCAGCATAGACTATATAGCGCGGATTAAAAAAGTCGTCGGCGACAGAGTCGGTCTTGCTTTCGACATTGGTCCGGGATTCATGCCCACGGACGTTATCCGGCTTGCCAAGGCGATAGAGCCCTACAATGTGCTGTGGCTTGAAGACTCCATCGCGGGCGACTACACCCCCTATACGATGGCAAAGGTCTACCGCGACGTCACCTCGAGCACAAGCACCCCTATTCACACAGGTGAGCAGATATTCCTGCGCCAGAATTTCATGGAACTGATTGAGAGCAGAGCGGTGGACGTAATAGGCCCCGATCCCGCGGACGTCGGCGGTATCGCGGAACTCAAATGGATCGCCGAATACGCCGATTTGCACGGCATCCTGATGGCGCCTCACGGCACCTTTGACGGTGTTTTCGGCATGGCGGCCCTGACCCACGTGTGTTCCACGATGCCGCAGAACTATATCGCCTACGAATTCCCCGGCATCAACCCGGGCTGGTGGATGGATATCGTCGAAGGGCTGCCCGATCAATTCCTGCGCGAAGGACATGTGAAGCTGTGGGACGCGCCGGGCATAGGCGTCAGCTTCAATGTCAACAAAGCTTCAAAATATTTAAGCGCGGAAGACAGGGATTTCTTTCTTTAGGATACAGGAAAGCCCAGTACCGATTCATCTTCCCTATTATTTCCCGGGAAGCTTCCGGGCTCCGTTTCAGGCGCCGACGGCGTCCAGAGCCGCGGAAACATTTCTCAGAACGTGATCGTGTTCCCA
>Ga0123353_10018322_pt1 | contig 10348 bp, 8 predicted proteins | sample TergutLab28metaG_3_FD_92763 | JGI IMG/M metagenome (GOLD analysis project Ga0123353, IMG submission 92763) | Labiotermes labralis P3 segment gut microbial communities from Petit-Saut dam, French Guiana - Lab288 P3 | ecosystem: Host-associated > Arthropoda: Insects > Digestive system > Gut ...
GTCCAGTTAAGGAAACGTCTCATAAGAACGGCGGAGAAGATCGCAAAGGAGTATGACGTTGTGACGGAGGACGGAACGATCATCAAAGGACTCATTTACGCTGACGATCTTGACGCCGTTGCCTATCTCCTGCGAAGCGAATACGACGTTCCCGATGAACTGATGTTCATCGACAACGAAAGAAAACGAATGGAAATTGCTTCCTGGATCGTCGAGGAGATAGCCTCCGAGCTTCCTTACAAATGTTACGTTGTGGAAGAATATCCGACCGCGGACAGACTCGAAGTTGAAAGAACGCCTCTCTGATGTCCAAGCGTTTCCGTCATATACTTAGCAGTACGGAACCGATATACCACATGTGGATCATCAAAAGGACGCCTATCGTGAACAGAACTACGGTGCCCCACTGTTTCGAAGTGAGAGGTTTTCCGTTGTTCATACCCATGCCGTACATTATCGGACCTGCCCGGTAGAAGATCCAAAAGAAGACCAAAGATAATGCGGGCAGGAAGAACAGCGCCATGATCCCGTCCGAGCTCCATTTGCCCGACCATATCTCTTCCGGGCTGAACCGCGTGATGAACATTTCCGGAAGGAATGGAAAGACGATAAGGGACACAATGAGCGGAATGAAGGCGATGACCATGTTCACTCTGTAGAACGTATCCGGCATGTAATGAGGAAAGAGGGCAGGAGAACATATAAAGATTAGGCTCCGATATTTGTGCCGAACGGATGGTGATCGCACGTGCCTGTCATTGAGGGAAGGAGAAAAGGCTTCCGGCTGATGCAGCTGTTCTGGGTGGTTGTCGCTGCGGCCGCTGCATACGCATACCTTTCCGATCACGGTCTCGTTGACGTCTTGGGATTCGCATTCATGGCCGGGACACTTCAATTATGCGGATCGTTCGTGTATCGCGGACACGTCGGAATGCTTGCCGGATACAACACGATGAGTCCCGAAGAGCAGAAAAAGTATGATATGGTGAAGATGTCCTCCTTTCTGGGAATATGCTGGGTCACGGCAGCATTCGTATCATACACGGCATCGGTCATCGCTCTGTACACCATCGGCTGGGGGGCGGCGTTCGCTTTGCTCATGATACTGTTCCTGGTGCCTGTTTTCTTCTCTGTTTTCTACGTCAACACGAAGAAATTCAAAAAATAATGCAATTTACATTAACGCGCTGATGTAATTTACATTAACATGATGATGTAATTTACATTAACGCGCTGATGCGTTTTACATATTTTGTCACTTCCTCAGCAGGAAGAACGCTTCCGAACGGATTACCGCCGGTGACGGCAGTGATACCACAGAATGATCTGAGAGACCGTTTCCCTTGCGACTGAACCCTTCGGGGGATTATCGGGATCAATCGACGCTTATGCTGTGGATCTCGTGGTGCCTGTTGACGATGTCCCTTGCGATGCGTAAATTCTTTCCGGCTTTGCCGATCGCGCGCCCCTTGAGCTTCGGATCAACGGTTATCGTTGCATGCGTTATGTTACCGCGCTGTTCTATGATAACTTTCTGCGGCTCGTAGATATGGAAGACGTTCTTCACGAACTGTTCCGGATCGTCTGAGAATTCGACCACCTGGATGTTCTTGCCCGTACGGTCTTTTAACCGAATGACGTGTTCTCCTTTCTTGCCGACCGCAATGTTACCTTGCCCGGCCTCTACCACGAACACTAATTTCTCTTCCGTGTCCATGCAGTCGACGACGTTCGCTTTCGTTATCGATTCGAACAACGAAATGTACATCAGCGTATCTTCGGTCAGTACGATCTCTGCGGACATGTTCTCACAGCGTTAAGATGTTGGAGCTTCCTTTGTCGATGACCGCGAGCGCGGAAACCGAGAACGGTTTACCGCAAAGGGCACCCAGTTCCATGTTGTTGCCCTCGTAGACGTGTACTTTCACATCTGCGCTTCCCTTCAGGAAATCACTCGGGCAATTCCTCGCCAGTATTATCATCTGAGCCTTTCCGCTCTTGACCGCTTTCTCTGTCTGTCCCAGGCCGAACTCCACCTGTCCGGTGGTGATGGCCGATTTCAATGCTCTTCCTATGTCTATCATTGCTTATTCCCCCTCGGCGCGTATATTAAATTGACAGCACCGGTTCCAAGGGTTACCGGCTGGCCGACTATGATGTTCTCAGCCACACCGTCGAGGTGGTCCACCTCTCCGATCATGGCCGCGTGCAGCAGATGCGCTGCGGTTATCTCGAATGCTGCTCTCGCGAGCACGCTTGACTTTCTTCCGGAGATACCGTGCCTTCCTATCGCCTTGACCTGACCGTCGTTGGTCATGAGATCGGCGACGAGCATGATGTGCCTTATATCAACGCTGAGACCCTGTTCCGACAGGGTGTTGTGCGCCTCGCGTATTATTGAATTGCGGGCAGCCTCTATCCCAAGGACGTCAGCGACCTCCTGAATGCTGTTGGTCATCGTCCTCGTCTGGTCGACGCCTTTGATCTTCAGCACTTCCTTCAGGTTGCTTCCTTCCGTGTATATCACCCATCTGCCCGTTTTGTCATCTTTCCTTATGACGGCTCTGCGGATGTTGTCGATGCCTTTGATCTTCACGCCTTTAACGGAATCGTATATCGTCTGAAGTTTCTTGTACGATGCTTCTTCCGATGTTATCATGATGTCGTGTTCTCTCGCTTCCACCTGACCGCGGGCCGCTTTCACTTTCCCCAAGCGTTCAACGATATCCTCGATCTTCACTCCGCGCACTTCCATCTTCCTGGAATCGGGGCGTATCACGAGCCTCATGTTCGTTATATCCGTCTCAATGGATGCAACGTCAAGCAGATTCGTCATCTCTATTTCCGATGAGACTAAACGAGCGATGTTCTCGTCATCTGCGGCCATCCCCATCAGGCGTACGGTCATCATCGGTGTGCTCGGTATCTTACGCGCGTCAACTATCTCTATCAGCCTCGGAAGACCCAAGGTGACGTTGATCTCTGCCACACCGGCATAGTGGAAGGTACGCATCGTCATCTGCGTTCCCGGCTCGCCTATCGACTGCGCCGCCATTATACCCGCCGATTCGTTCGGGTCCATACGATGACCTTCGTACATTCTGGCGGCAACGTCCACAAGTTTCTCGTAATACTCGTCGCCAATGTCCGCGTTCTTCAGACGCTTGGCGATGTCCACTATTATCTTCAGCGGTACGCGGATGCCTTTACTGTCGGCTATCCCTTTCAGTTTCTTCCCCTCTTCGGAGAGTTCGAAGGGCACGCTTACCAATTCCATTTGTTCTACGGGTTCTTCGACCTTCTTCGCTTTCTCTGACCTCGGTGCCGCAGACCTCTTGCCTATTTTTGCTATAACGGAAGAAGCTTCGTCCGCGGATATCCCGAGTTCCGTTAATCCGTCGATGCCGGCGGAGCTTATCGCGCTCAGTGTGGTGTACTTGGTCAATATCACTTCAGCGGTCTCCTCGCTGATATCCCTCTTCATCAACGCATTCATTGTGTCTTTTTTGGCCACATCACTCACCTCCGAACTCCGGTTCCTCGAAACCGCCTTCCTCTTCCTCGATGTACTCCATCTCGTCCTTCTCGATCGTTCCGTAATCCTCTCCGACCTCTTTCATCTCTATGTCGAGCATCTTGTCCGCGTCGTCTCCGAATACTTCGGCGAACAGATCATCCAGATCGATCGCTTTGCCTTGCACCGAACGTGCGGGATCCGCACCGTCCTCTCCGTACTCGAACTGTATTATCGTATCGGCGGTGTTCCTTACCGTTCCGTCTCCCATCAGTTTAAGGTCTTCCAGCGCGGATATCAATCTACGCTGCATGTAACCCGATCTTGACGTCCTCACGGCGGTATCGACGAGACCTTCCCTTCCTCCCATTGCGTGGAAGAAGAACTCGGTCGGCGCCAATCCCGTTTTGTATGAGTTGGAAACGAATCCTTTCGCGTACGCGCCTAGGTCGCCTTTCTCAAAGTGCGGTAACGTCCGATTCCAGTATCCTCTCGAAAGACGCTCTCCTCTTACAGCCTGCTGCCCCACGCAGCCTGCCATTTGTGAAAGGTTCAGCATCGATCCCCTTGCACCGGATTTTGCCATCACCACGGCGGAGTTCTCCATACCGAGGTGCTTACCCGCAATTCGACCCGCTTGGTCACGCGCCTGCCCGAGAACTTTCATCACTTCGACTTCTAATGTCTCTCTGAGCGAGCGTCCGGGCATCTGGTCCAATGTGCCGTCGCGGTAGGACTGCACAAAGGATGTCACTTTGTCTATGCACTCTTTGTTGAATTCCTGGATCTGCATCTTCGCTTCCTCGGGTATATCCTCGTCATCGATACCCGTACTGAAACCGCGGTCCATGATCGCTCCCAATGCCAATCTCGTAACTTCATCGATGAACTGTCTCACCCTCTCGGGTCCGTAGTCACGCGCTATACGGTCAAGGATCTTCCCTTTGCTGTTCCCTATCGCTTTGGCGTCCATCGTACCGCACAGCAGTATTCCGTTACGAACTTTCACGTAAGAATCGAATTCGCACGCTTCCTGCCTGCACTTGTCGCAGTTCTGGCAGATGCTCGCTTTGAACGTTGCGCGCAGATTCTTCGGTAAGACCGTTGAGAATAACTGCTTCCCCGTCCAATACTCTTTCCCGTCGATCTTCCCTTCGGGTTCCGGCATCTCTATGTTCGATAATTTCGAAAGAACGTTCAACGCTCTCGTACGGTCGAACTTCGGGTTGCCGTGCGTCAGGTAGTATACACCGGTGATATGATCGTGTATCGCACCGATGATCGGTCCCCCGTATCTCGGCGAGAGTATATTCTCCTGAACTTGCATCAAAATGCGTGCTTCGGCGCGCGCTTCATCGCTCTGCAGTACGTGTAAGTTCATCTCATCGCCGTCGAAATCTGCGTTATACGGAGGGCAGACGCACAAGTTGAATCTGAACGTTTTCCCCGGCATTATACGAACGCGGTGGGCCATCATGGACATCCTGTGCAGCGACGGCTGTCTGTTGAACAGAACGACATCGCCGTCCACTAACTGCCTCTCTACGGTGTAATCCAACTCCAGCGCTTCCGAGACATCCGCCGCGTTGCGTTCAGTGACCCTTATCCTGCGGCCGTCGGAACGTATCACATAGTTCACTCCGGGCATGTAAGGACCGTCCTCCGGAGGCTCCGGACCGCGGGCGACCATTGCTTTAAGCGTGGCCATGTTATGTTCGTTCACGTGCACGGGGACCGTAAGTTCACGAGCTGCTTTTATCGGCACTCCCACTTCGTTTATCGATAACAGCGGGTCCGGCGATATGACGGTACGCGCCGAGAAATTGACACGCTTACCGGAGAGGTTGGATCTGAATCTTCCCTCTTTTCCTTTCAGCCTCTGCGCCAGCGTCTTCAGCGGGCGTCCCGATCTGTGTCTCGCGGGCGGTATCCCCGACGTTTGATTGTCGAAGTACGTTGTCACGTGATATTGCAGCAACTCCCAGAGATCTTCAACGATCAGCTGCGGCGCACCCGCATCCCTGTTCTCCCTGAGCCTCTGGTTTATTCTCAGTACGTCCACAAGTTTGTGTGTAAGGTCATCTTCAGACCTGTCGCCGGTGTCCAGGGTTATCGACGGCCTCACCGTTACCGGGGGCACCGCTAACGCAGTAAGAACCATCCACTCGGGCCTGCAGGTCGCCGGGTCCATTCCCAGTGTCCTGAGATCCTCATCGGGTATGCGTTCCAGTCTGTCGCGAACTTCTCTGGGCGTTAACTTGTGGTTGTCGTCGACCTCTCTGAATGTCGTCGGCTTGTCCAGCTTGATCTTGATCTGTTCCTCTCCGCAGTACGGACACAGCCCTTTCGATGATGCGTCCTTCGCCGTTGATTTGGAGAACGTCTTCAGCTCGGCGGTATCGCCGCCTAATTCTTCAACGCGATCCATGTTCAGCCTGCATTCCTCTATCTGATCCTCCGTTAACATCAATCTTCCGCATTTGCGGCACGTGCTCTCCAATAACGTTTTGATATCCTTTATGAAACCGACGTGTATCACCGGCATCGCCAGATCGATGTGGCCGAAGTGCCCCGGACATTCGTCCACTTTGCACCCGCATGTCTTACATCTCAGTCCCGGCTCGATGACACCCATGTGCGGGTCCATCAGACCCATCTCTATCGGATATCCTTCGTCGTCGTACGTATCCGCGGTTATGATCTTGGTCGCGGACATCTTCCTTATCTCTTCCGGTGAAACGCAAGAGAACTTTATCGCTCCTATCCTCTTCGATATTCCGATCATCTTAAGTCCTCCAGCTGAAGCCTCATGGCAACGCCAAGAGACAGAAGTTCATCCATAAGGAGTTTGAACGCATACGACGTCTGAACAAGATAGATGCTTGTGTTATTCTTACATACCGGACAATACAACGAACCGTGGCGGTCCATTATCGCGACATGGCCGCAGTTCGGGTTGCCGCATATGTACTGTTTCGTTCCGTCCGATTCATCGAGTAAACGATCCTTGATGACCATTGCGGCACCGTGTCCTATCAGACAATCACGCTCCATCTCTCCGAATCTGAGACCTCCCTGCCTTGAACGTCCCTCAGTAGGCTGGCGCGTCAGTATCTGCACCGGACCTCTGGAACGCACATGCATCTTGCCGCTGACCATGTGGTGCAATTTCTGATAGAAGATCACACCCACGAACACATCCGTCTGTATCATGCGTCCGCTGACGCCGTCGTACATCACTTCTTTCCCGGTGTGCTTGAAACCGTTCCTTACAAGACCGTCGCGTATCGACTGTTCGTTCTCTCCGGAGAACGACGTCGCATCTATCATACGGCCTTCCATCGATCCCACTTTGCCGCCTATCATCTCAAGGACGTGGGCAACGGTCATACGGCTCGGGATCGCATGCGGATTTATGACGAGGTCCGGCGTTATACCATCGGCCGTGAACGGCATGTCCGCCTGATCGACGAGCCTTCCGACGACACCTTTCTGACCGTGTCTCGAACAGAATTTATCACCGAGTTCGGGGATCCTCTGATCTCTGACCTTGACCCTCACAAGTCTTGAACCGTTCTCTGACTCGGTGACCATCACCGAATCGACGTAACCGAGTTCTCCCGGTCTCACGGTTATCGACGTCTCACGCCTCTTCTGCGAGGACAGGAAATCCTCATCTTCGAGGAAACGCGGCGGCGATGTCTTCCCTATGAGAACGTCGCTTCCCGTCACCTCCGTCTCCGGAGGTATGAGCCCGTCCTCTCCCAATGATGCGTACACCATATCGGCACGCGCTCCCCTGACGTCGGGCGACGGTATCTCGAAATGATCCTCCTGCCCTCCGGGGTATCTGCGTTCCTCTGCGCGGTATGTTCTCATGAAGGATGACCTTCCGAGACCGCGCTGCACTGAACTCTTGTTCATCACAAGCGCATCTTCCATATTGTATCCATGATACGATAATACGGCGACAACGAAGTTCTGACCCGCGGGTCTGTGATTATAACCGACGAATTCCATCGTCTGCGTCTGCGCCATCGGCCTCTGGGGATAGTGGAGCAGATGCCCTCTTGTATCCGGCCTTATGCGGTAATTCGACGCAGGTATGCCCAACGCCTGCTTCGCCATTCCCGCTCCCATCGTTACACGCGGGGACGAGTTGTGCTCCGGGTACGGAACCAGACCGGAACACACACCGAGTATGACCATCGGGTCTATCTCCATGTGCGTGTGCTCCGCCGCCAGTTTAGTCTGAACGGCGAATTCGTTGCTGCAGAATCCGCATTTCAGCATCGCGTCGCCGTCCTTCCCCATGTTCATCCAGTCGACATCCATAGGCGAAAGTGCGCGGTTGCAGTGTTCGCATCTCTCCGGTACGTCGTATGCGTCCACGGCGATCAGCGAATCCTCCTCTTCCTCGGCATCCAGCCATTCCAGTATGCCTTCGCGGAACAGGTCGTTCCATTTTACTTTCTTATCTCTTATTCCCTCAATGTGTTTGCGGGTGAGCATCGTCCTTCCGTCCTTGAGGACGAGTAACGGGCGGCGGAGACGCCCTTCATCACAGTTCATTATCACTTCGTTCATCTCATCATCGAAACGAACGTTCACCTCTCCGGACATCAGACCGCAGCGTCTGCGGTCTCTTATCTCCGTTACGAGTTTCGCGGCATCCGCATGCGTTCCCACCAGGTCACCGTTAACGTAAACACGGCTTCCGGACTGTTTAACTGAACCGAGGTCCATATCTTTCACGAGTATCCATTTCAGGTCCGCTTCCTGGAAACCTTCCGAAACGTCGATTATCATCGCCGCGTTCTTCACCAGTCCGCAATTCTGTCCTTCCGGCGTTTCCGACGGGCAGAGTCTTCCCCACTGGGTCGGGTGCAGATCCCTCGCTTCGAAGTGCGGCTGGCTCCTTGTGAGCGATGATGTCACTCTTCTGAGATGCGACATCGCCGACATGTTGCTCGTACGATCCAGCAATTGCGATACTCCGGCGCGTCCGCCTACCCAGTTACCTGTGGAAAGCGAGTGCAGAAGTTTGTGCGACAGAAGATCGGGGCGTATCGATGACGATATCTTCAGCTCGTCCTTCTTCCTGCCCCAGTTCCTCTCCAATTGATACTTAAGATCTTTCATCAGACTGTTGAAACTGGTTCTGAAGAGATCCTCCATCAGATCGCCTGAAAGTTTCAGCCTCTTGTTGGCGTAGTGGTCCTTGTCGTCCTCTTTCCTCTGATCCAAAGATAGCTCAAGAACGGCGTGTGCGATACGCCCGAGGAAGATCGCCTTCTTCATCCTGTCAGCTTCCGTATCTCCGAGATGCGGAAGCAGCGAACGATCGAGGATGCTTTCAACCTTCTTCGTTCTGTATTCTTTGGCCTGTCCGGCCGCGAAGTTCCTCTCCAGGAATAATATCGCGTCCTCCTGCGTGTGGTAGCCGTTCGGCGCGTACGTCTTCTTGTCGTAGCTGCTTTCAATGTTCGCGTAAACGATGTTGGCCATCTCTTCCCTCGACACTATCGTTTCGTAGATCTCCTCGTCGCTCTCCATTCCGAGAGCTTTCATCAGCGCTACGAGCGGTATCGCCGTTGATGCTACGGGAACGGTCACCATGAGCATACCGTCCTTCTTCTTCTCCACGAGCGTCAGAGCACGGTATCCCTCTTTCTGCGAGAACACCTTCGCGGATTCCATCCTTGTGCCGTATTTTTCGTTGTACTCTATCATCACTCTGTTCGGCGCGAGGTCCTCTAACGTTATGAGTACTCTTTCCGTACCGCTTGCGATGAAATATCCTCCGGGGTCCCTGGGATCCTCCTTCTGGCCGAGCAGCAGTTTCTCGTATTCGTCGTCGGAGAGTTCGCGTTCCGCGTGGATCTCCGCAACCTTCCTGTTGAGGTTGCATCCTTTCGATTTGACCATCATCGGAAGGTCACCCACGTGCACCTTCTCCGTATCTCTCTCGACGCCGTCCTCAATGACGGTGAAATCCAGATGAACGGGAGCAAGATATGTTAAATTCCTGAGCCTCGCTTCCATCGGCGATAACTCGTGGCGGTAACCGTTCGCTTCCGCGACCTTCGGTTCATCGACGTGTATCGTCGGCTTCGAGTGAGGATCGACCTCACCGTCATCGCCTCTCTTCCTTCCTATGCGTATCTCGATGTTCCTTCCTCCGGTCCTCTCCGGATCGAGGTGTATCACACCGCGCTCCGCGTCGTCGGTCGGTACTCTCAGATTGTCGACGATGCGCTGCATCCTGCTGTTAGGATTGTCGGGGGTCGCCAGGAAATCATCGAACGATGAAATATGGTGGTTGACGATGCTGCGCTCATCGAAATATAATTTTACAAGATCCCTCAAGAATTCATCCCCTTGTTACGAGCCTGTAAGCGACGAATTCCTCCGCCGTTTCGCTCTCTCTGACTATTTTGATCACGCGCCCCTCCTCTATGGGGCCGTATATGTTCTCCAATACCTTGACGCCGGCGTCGGTCTTCCTTATCTTGGGAAGCTGGTCGCAGGTGACTTTCAGTTTTGAAAGTATTGCCTGCGCCTCTTCCTCGCTGAGAAGATGATGTTCCGGTACAAGGTCATGCGTAAGGACGTTGAATGCGATGTTATCTGCTGCCAAGTGATCTCACCTACCAATTGCCCCGCCACAGGTCAGCGGGAACCCCATATGCAAGAAAAATGCCTGAATTTCGGTTTCGTTTCTCATACTTGATCTGTCCGTTTGATCGCTCATGAGACTATCAGCGGGTCTGAAGGGATTCGAACCCTTGACCACCTGATTAAAAGTCAGATGCTCTACCTAGCTGAGCTACA